>Ga0105054_10003875_pt1 | contig 22763 bp, 19 predicted proteins | sample BON02_FD_78091 | JGI IMG/M metagenome (GOLD analysis project Ga0105054, IMG submission 78091) | Freshwater microbial communities from Lake Bonney liftoff mats and glacier meltwater in Antarctica - BON-02 (megahit assembly) | ecosystem: Environmental > Aquatic > Freshwater > Ice > Glacier...
AACACTACGAGGTATCCACTTCGCGGATAATCCTCCGGGACAAAGAAAGTATGTGACCTGTTTAGCCGGCTCCGTACTTGATGTCTTAGTTGACCTTCGAAGAGGTTCTCCAACATTTGGTAAGTGGCGATCTGTTCAGCTAGACGTTCAAGATCGAAAAGTAGTTTCTATTCCAAATGGTGTCGGTCACGCCTTCATGGCACTTGAGGACAACACCACAATTGTTTATCTTTGCGATGAGAGATATAACCCTGCGGGAGAACTAGAAATTCATCCGCTAGATCCCTCTATTGCAATCACTTGGCCAACGAACATCACACCGTTGATATCTCCAAAGGATGCCGCTGCACCATTGTTTTCAGAGATCAAAGATTCGTTACAGACTGAATAAAGTTAGGAATTAATTAGCGAATATTCCCAGTTGCCAAGGCGTCAACAAACCATTCGTAGGTACTTCTTAAACCTTGATCCAGCGTAATCTCGCTCTTCCAACCTAAATTATTGATTCGACCTACATCGAGAAGTTTCTGTGGTGTGCCATCTGGTTTTGATGTGTCCCAATTAATTTGGCCAACATAATTAGTCACCCGAGCAACTAGATCTGCTAATTCACGTATCTCAAGATCAACGCCAGTTCCAACATTTATTGCAGTGGAGTTGTCATATCCTTGAAGCAGGAACAGAACCGCCTTGGCTAAATCATCAACGTGTAAAAATTCTCGTCTAGGAGTGCCAGAGCCCCAAAGAGTTACAGAGTCGGCGCCTGACAAACTGGCTTCGTGGAATTTACGAAGCAATGCAGGTAAGACGTGACTTGATTGCGGATCAAAGTTATCACCTGGACCATAAAGATTAGTTGGCATCGCTGAAGTCCACTTTCGACCAAATTCTTTTCGATAAGCCTGTACAAGTTTTACGCCAGCAATCTTTGCAATCGCATAAGCCTCATTGGTTTCTTCAAGTGGGCCGGTGAGCAGTGAATCCTCATTTATTGGTTGCGCGGCGAACTTTGGATAGATACATGAGGATCCTAGAAATACCAGATTCTCAACATCAAATTTATGCGCAGCATCCATCAAATTCGTCTGCACTTGAACATTTTCACTCAGGAATTCAACTGGAAAATCACGATTGGAAACAATTCCACCCACTTTGGCAGCAGCAATAATTACCGCGTCAGGTTTGTGCTGACTCATAAAGTCAAAGACCGAGCTGCGATCGCATAAATCTAATTCGCTCCGAGATGCACCAATCCAGGTATGTGAGCCAACAACTTCTATTTGGCGAACAATGGCAGAACCAACTAACCCTTTGTGCCCTGCTACATAAATTTTTAGTTGCTTATCTTGCATTCAGAATCCACTCATCTTCTCGATCCGGTTCGCTGGCTTTTCCAATGAAATAAATCATCAGTAAAAGCGTACCCAATTTCACCGCAGGTACCCAAATAAATTAAAGGCTTTTTCAAGATTTCTATTTATTCTGCTGTATTGCAAGTTTGAGGGTAGCTTCCATTTTGTTAAGCGTTGTTTGAGAACTAAAAAATTCGTGCACACACTTTTTTCCAAGATCGGATCGAGCAGATTTTTCGGTGATGGGTTTTTGCTTAATCTGTAAAAATGTTTCAACGATTTTTTCCGGAGTGTCTGCCCAATAGATGCCGGCACTTTCACCTACAGATTCATAGAGTCCAGATAACTTTGTGGACACAGTTGGAATTCCAGTTGCAAGGTACTGTAAAACTTTGTGAGGTAACGCCAAATTTGTAATCAACGTTAATTCAAATGGATTAATCAGAACATCAGAAACGGATAAGTAATCTGGAAGGTCAGCATAATTAATAACACCCGTAAAAATAACTTTGTTTTCTAGGTTGAGGTCCTTAACCTTTCTTTTTAACTCATTCTCATTACCTCCACCACCAATTATTATTAGTCGGTCATCAGAGTTTGATAAAACTGCAAAATCTGAAATTACTTGCAGCAGTCCCGAAAATGGAAAAAGACTTCCCATGTAGGTTGCTACGAATGCATCCTGATCTATTGACATGACTGCGCGCATCTTGTTCTTGTTGCTATTCGCGAAGTGTTCAAGATCAAGAGGTGGAAAATTTACGATTGGAGCATCTTGCCGCCTGCCGAGATTGGAAACGTATTCACCGAGATAGTGGTTATTGGCAGAAATGACAGTAGCCCTTTGATAAACATATTTTTCGGCCAATTTAACTAGGTGAGATGTAAGTCCTTTTCGAATCAGGTGAGAGACATCTAAGGCTCTAAAGACGACTGGGACGCCTGCTTTTTTTGCGATCCGAACAGTTTGCCAACCAGATGTTGGAACTGCATAAAGCACTACAACGTCAAAATCACCTTTTGAAATCAATTTACGAATTTGGGGTATAACCGTAATCGGCGCTAGCAATCGATCTATAAATCCGCCACCAAAATTTGGCGGAGTTATCAAGTGAATTTTTGCTGCTGGATAGGCTCTTCCAGAAATCAAGTGCATTTTCGTACGCAATGAAGCGTTCTTTAAGCCAGTATCCTCAGGAAACTCCAAGAAATGTACTTCATGTCCAGCGATAGCTAGCAACTCGGGGAATTCATGCATTTCAAAGATAACTTTGGAGCGGTAATTCACTTCATGAATAAATAGAATCTTCAAAACTAGTTACCTGATGATCGAGGGAAAATTGAGTCTAAATTCATTTGACTTCCTTTTCACGTCAGTTAAACCTCGTGACTCTATAATAGGCTAAGGAAATTCCTTAGACGATCGTTAGGTTAATCAATTGAGCCTACTTGTAGTAATTCCAGCATTTAATGAAGCTGATTCGATCGAAAAAGTAATTCAGGATATTCGAATTCATATTCCGAGCGCCTCAATTTTAGTTGTTGACGATGGTTCCGATGACAAGACGGTCGAAGTTGCAAAATCTACAAAGGTCCCGGTGCTCTCGCTCCCATTTAACGTTGGAGTTGGGGGAGCACTTCGTGCTGGATTCTTATATGCATATAGAAACTCGTTTACACAAGTGCTTCAGATTGACGCAGATGGGCAACATAGAGCTGAACACGCCAAGTCACTCCTTGAATCTTCAGATGGATTTGACATTGTAATTGGAAGTAGATTTGCTGAATCTAAACCAAATTATGAAGCGAGCTTCTTCCGACGGCTGGCAATTAGACTACTCTCTTCAGTTGTTTCAAAAATATGTAAGACAAAGCTGACTGACGTTACCTCTGGCTTTAGGTTGTCTTCGAGTTCGGCAATTGAATTGTTTATGACAGATTATCCAGTGGAGTATCTGGGCGACACGGTTGAGTCATTAGTGATTGCCCATAAGTCTGGACTTTCCATCAAGGAAGTCCCAGTTCAAATGTCAAAGCGCGAGTTTGGAGCACCTAGCCAAAATTTTTTAAAATCAAGTTGGTACTTGCTGCGCGCCATTCTCGTAGTAATCCTGTCTTTAATAAATAGAAAATGATTGGGGAAGGATAAGAAATGCTTAAAGTGACGATGGGCGTAACAATATTTTTTACGGTAATCTTCATTATTGAATTACTTAGACGAAAAGCGTTACGTGAAAAGTATGCATTTGTTTGGATCGTTACTGCCCTACTACTTGTAGTTGGAACACTTTTCCCAGAAGCGGGAATTAGATTAAGCACTTTGTTGGGATTTGCGACAATAGCCAGTTTTCTAATGGTATTTTTTGGATTAATTATGCTTTTTATTACTATGCAACTCAGTTTGGAATTGGGAAAAGTTGAAGACCAAAACCAGAGACTGGCCGAAGAAGTAGCTCTATTAAAACTTCAGGCTGGTGAGTAGCACTTCCGCCGAGAGTCCGCTTTCTATTTTCTGAACACCCAAGCCGTTTTTCCGCTCACGTTATAGTAGAGAGATGTCGACCGTTTCTATCTTGGGCAGCACTGGGATGCTCGGACATAGCGTAGTTCAAGGGTTCGCTGGATTTGCGGGGACTTTGAATGGGTCTTCTAAGCGCGTAGATACTAATCCTTTGCTAGACGAAAGTTTCTTTCTCGATGCTATAGAGCTTGAGTTACCTGAAGCACTTCACAAATTGAGACCTGCGGATTTTGTCATTAACTGCATCGGAGTCATAAAGCCACATATCTCCGAAGTCTCCGCAGCAACTCGCGAACGAGCCTTACTAATAAATAGCCTTTTTCCTTATGCGCTGGAATCGTTAGCAAGTGAACTTGGATTCAAGATAATTCAAATAGCAACTGATTGTGTCTTTTCTGGAGACAAAGGAAAGTATTTAGAAACTGATTCACATGACGCAATTGATACTTATGGGAAAACGAAGAGCTTAGGCGAAGTTCCATCAGCGAACATGATGAATCTAAGAGTTTCAATTATTGGCCCCGAAGCAGGACGCAGTACTTCGTTATTTGAATGGGTGCGCAATCAACCCAAGAACTCAAAGATCAACGGTTACTCAGATCATTACTGGAACGGTGTCACTTGCACCAGTTTTGCTCGGATCTGTCGTGGCTTAATAGAAAATGACGGGTTTGTTGCTGGCACACATCACTTGGTTCCAGGTGATGTAATGACTAAATTCGAACTAGTAACAGCGATAGCAAACAAATGCGATCGAAAAGACATAGAAATACAGAAAAGTCCAAGTGGACATAAAGTTGATCGCACTCTAGCGACGACGCAGGAGTCACTTAATGCCCGATTATGGGCAAACGCCGGATACCCTTCCATTCCAAGCATTTCTGAATTAGTTGCGGAAATAGAACTGTGAGTTAGTTCTCTGTAAGGTTTATTTAGCATTAAATTTTTCTTTGATTGGTGGACCATGGGGAATCTCAAAATTAGTGGCTCGGTAGTAACAATTACTGGGGGCACTGGGTCCTTTGGATCAACCATGGTTAAGCACGTCCTCCAAAAAGGTGCTGCTGAAGTAAGAATCTTTAGTCGCGATGAATCTAAGCAGGATGATCTAAGAAATAAACTGCAAGATGATCGAGTCAAGTTTTACATTGGCGATGTTCGAGATGCATTGAGTGTTGATTCTGTAATTAAAGGCACTAACTTAATTTTTCACGCCGCCGCTCTTAAGCAGGTTCCATCTTGTGAGTTCTTTCCGCTTGAGGCGGTCGCAACGAATGTTCAAGGTAGTGCAAATGTGCTCAGAAGCTCCCTAAACTTTGGCGTGGATTCCGTTGTTTGCCTGAGCACAGATAAGGCCGTTTATCCCATAAATGCAATGGGTATGTCTAAGGCGTTAATGGAAAAAACTGCGATGTCGTTTGCTCGAAATAATCCAAATTCAAAAACCCGAATTGCAGTAACGCGATATGGAAATGTTATGTTCTCTCGGGGATCAGTCATACCGCTGTTCCTAAAGCAAATAAAAGAAGGTAAGTCGATCACGGTGACAGATTTAACCATGACGAGATTCTTGATGTCTCTTTCAGAGTCAGTAGATCTCGTTAACTATGCATTTGAAAATGCCACATCTGGTGATTTGCTGATTAAAAAAGCACCGGCAGCCACGGTTGAAGTACTCGTTGAGGCGCTAAAACAACTTTGTGACGCACCTGAAACTAAAACTCAGTTAATCGGTGTCAGACATGGTGAGAAAATATACGAGTCATTGCTCAGCACAGAAGAGATGGCGCATGCAATTGATCAAGATTCCTACTTTAGAGTGCCCTTAGATACGCGCGGCCTTGACTATTCCGTTTATTTCGAAGAAGGCGAAAGTCGCACAACTGAATTGTCCTCCTATACCTCGCACAATACGCAACGCCTAGATGTCGAGGGCGTAAAGAAATTGTTACTGACATTGCCAGAAGTTAGACAAGAACTAAATCTAGTTTAAAGTGCCTAACAGATCTTCGAGGGAAACATCATGAAACCAACAATAGTGACAATCGTAGGAACTCGTCCCGAAATTATTCGACTAGCACGCTTAATTCCCTTGTTAGATGAAACAGTGAATCACATATTTGTTCACACTGGCCAAAATACTGATCCCAATTTGACCGAAATATTTTTCTCTGAATTAAAGATTCGCAAGCCTGACTATTTTCTAAATGTGAACACTGCAAGTCTTGGATCCGTGTTAGGTGACACGTTAATCAAGGTTGAAGAGATCTTCGCAAAACATAAGCCAAATGGTGTGGCGATTCTTGGAGATACGAATAGTTCTATTGCTGCAGTCCTTGCAAAACGCATGCAAATTCCCGTGTATCACATGGAGGCTGGTAATCGTTCGTTTGATGAAAACGTGCCAGAGGAAACAAATCGTCGAATGATCGATCATGTTTCGGACTTTAATTTGCCATATTCCGAGCATGCAAGACGTAATTTACTCAACGAAGGACTTCATCCCCGGCGGATTCTGTTGACAGGTTCTCCAATGAAGGAAATTTTTAATCATTACAAGAATGACATTGACTCGAGTTCAATTTTAAATTCATTAAAACTAAAAACAAATGAATATTTTCTTGTAAGTGCTCATCGGCAAGAAAACGTAGATTCAGAAATCCGATTAACAAATTTGCTGGACTCATTGACTGGAATTAGCAAGACTTGGAATTTACCAGTTATTGTTTCCACTCATCCTCGAACTAGAAAGCAAATCCAGGCACTAAAGGGATTTAAGGATATTCCTAATTTAATTTTTCATGAACCATTTGGTTTCTTTGACTACAACAAGCTGCAGATAAATGCCAAATGTGTAATTTCTGACAGTGGTTCAATTAGCGAAGAGTCCTCAATTTTAGGATTTTCTGCGATCACAATTCGGGATTCTATGGAACGGCCAGAAGCCCTTGATGCTGGTTCAATTATCATGACCGGCCTTCGCAAAGATGAAGTTTTGGCGGGAATCGAAGCTGTCATATCTATGAATAAAGAATTTGGACAAAGCGTTCCGCAGGGCTACGAAGTTTCAGACTTTTCAAAACGTGTGATGAGTTTCATCCTTGGAACCGTGTGGCGCCATCATGAATGGGCCAACCTGCGTGAGGTTTCAAGACCGAGCGATTAGAGCGCACTTTGCTCATAGGATGAGGAATTTCGCATTGAATTGTCGTACGATTGTAGGATGAATAAGAAAGCACTGATTACTGGAATTACAGGTCAAGACGGATCGTACTTAGCCGAACTTTTGTTACATAAGGGCTATGAAGTGCACGGCACGATTAGACGGTCTTCTTCCTTTAATACTGATCGAATTGATCATTTAATTTTTGACCAGCACTTAAAGGGTCGCCCCAATCTAAATTTGCATTACGCCGATTTAACTGATGGATCGCGCCTCACAACACTTTTAAGCGAAATCAAGCCAGATGAGGTCTATCATTTGGCAGCGCAATCACATGTTCGAGTCAGTTTTGATGAACCTGAATACACCGCAGATACCACAGGACTAGGAACGATCCGATTGCTAGAAGCAATCAGGCTCACTGCCCCTGAGGCAAAGTTTTATCAAGCTTCTAGTTCAGAAATGTTTGGCGCGACTCCACCACCTCAGAGTGAAGTAACACCCTTCTATCCACGATCTCCTTACGGAGCAGCAAAAGTTTACGCCTATTGGATTACAAAAAATTATCGTGAAGCTTATGGAATGTTTGCCTGCAATGGCATTCTCTTTAATCACGAATCACCAAGGCGCGGAGAAACTTTCGTAACACGCAAGATCACACGGGCAGTGGCTCGAATTAAAGCAGGCGTGGAAAACGAAGTTTACTTGGGCAACCTAGATTCCGTTCGCGATTGGGGTCACGCAGCCGAACATGTAGAAGGCATGTGGATGATGCTCCAGGCGGACAAGGCAGATGACTACGTGTTGGCAACGGGCACCTCAACTACGGTAAAAGAATTCGTGCAGTACTCGTTTGAAGCCGCAGACTTGGATTGGGAAAAATACGTAAAGTTTGATGAAAAGTACCTTCGCCCCACTGAAGTGGATGCTTTGATTGGTGATGCCTCCAAAGCCAAAGCTCAATTGGGATGGAGCTATAAAACAGAGCCACGCCAGCTTGCGGAACAAATGGTTATCGCAGATATTGAGATGCTAAAAAATTCTGGTTCACATTGGATTGATCGTTTCGAATGGCGATACTAGTAGATTTAAATCAATGCCCAACTCCGAAAATGCTAGAAAAAAAGTAATCATTGTTTGCATGCTAGACAGTAGTCATAGCGCACGGTGGTTAAGTCAGTTTCAAGATCAGCAAATCGATTTTGTTTTAATTCCTTCCACTCCAAATAGAAAAGTTCATCCAGTAATTCGTGAATTGATTTCTGATAGTAATCACTTCGCAACCTACAATCTTTCTGCCTGGATGAAACTTTTAACGATTCCGATTTGGGCCCTGGATTTGATTTCTTCTAATAGATTGCAAGGGCTTATTGTTTCTCGCATTTCAAAGAAGCATAAATCTGATTACATTCATGCATTGGAGCTAAATCACGCTGGTTACATCGCAAGTAAGGCAAGCAGTTTTGGTTTGGATGAACATACCCAAGTAATTTCCACAAATTGGGGAAGTGACATTTATTGGTTCCAACGGTTCAAGCGGCACCAAAAGCGAATAGAAAAATTGATGAAAATTTCAGATTTTTATTCAGCAGAATGTGATAGAGATCTAGCCTTGGCAACAAAGTATGGCTTTGCAGGAAAATTTCTTGAGGTATCTCCAAACGCAGGAGGAATTCCAAATGTTCTTCTTGCAACAACCCTTGCCCCTCCTTCAGATCGAAAAATAATACTTATTAAGGGTTATGAATCTTTTGTCGGACGTGCCTCGATAGCACTTAGTGCAATCTCTGAAATGGCAAGTGAAATGGGGGAGTACGAAATTATCGTTTACTCAGCAAATAGAAAAACGATTCGTACTGTAAAGAGAATTCAAAAAGCTACAAATTTGAACGTCAGGGCTATTCCAAAGAAAAAATTGACGCATTCTGAAATGCTAAATATGTTTGGTAAAGCTAGGATTTATGTAGGGGTCTCTCTTTCGGATGGAATTAGTACCTCTCTACTTGAAGCAATGGCCATGGGCGCATTTCCAATTCAAACGAATACTTCTTGTGGAGACGAATGGATTGAAGATGGAACCACTGGGAAATTAATTGAGCCAAATCAAATGGAAGTAATGAAGTCGTTGCGTCTGGCACTCACTGAAGATTCACTCATTGATCAGGCAAGTGTTATTAATCGTCAAAAGATTGAGACTAACTGCAATGAGGAACGAATTAAACTAAAAAGTTTGAAGTTTTACGGCCTTTAGATTACGACTGAAAATCTTTGATACAAATTGAAGCCTCAGTCACGATCGCCTCGTAAACGTTAGCCGCGCTCCACTTGTTGAAAACCTCATCCTGAAGTAACCACGCATTAAGCTCGGCTTTCCAGTTTTCGTAGTCCATCGCTTGTGCGACCGCAATCCCCTTTTTGATCGAAGCCAAGTCTGGGTCTACTTGCACAACTAGGAATTCAGGAATTTCAAATTTACTCACTGCTGGTCCAACATAAACTGGAATACATCGAGCAAATAAAGCATCAAATAATTTTTCAGTCATGTAATCCATCGAATTCTCAATTACAAGAGAATATTTATACTTTGAAAGTGTCTCAAGTTTTGAGTTAGGTGCGCCTATCCAGTTTGTAGGTCGTTTTAGCCACCCTCGAGAATTCGACAGCTTTGGCCAGATTCGATTAGTAGTGGCTAGTTTAATCTCTGCTATAAAAATCAAAATTTTACGCGAGAGACTTAAATCCCATCCCATTCCATAAACATCAAAATTTTGAAGTCCAAAGATACATTCTCGTCGTATCGAATACATCTCTCCTTTTATGAAACTCAATTTGTTTCCATTAATCAGAGCAACAGATTCATTTCTAGTGGACACAACTTCTCTAAATTTCAAATTTTGATCCCAGTCTTGTGGCCATGGGAAGTTAGGATTGTCGGCTTCACTAATGCGACCAACATCAATCAATTTTGATGTCAGGGCAATTGCTTTTGCATTGTAATTTTCTGGCCACACAACGATTGGCTCATATCTCACAAAAATAATTGGAATTCTATCCGAAGAAAATTTCTTAATTTTTCGCATTAGGCCAGTGTCCATCTCAATAAATACAATGGCATCCGCTTCGATAACGCGATCGCAAGTCTCAAATCCAGCTTTTAGAAATGCGTTAACTAGAGATATCTCAGTTCCTGCAACTAGTGGAACTGAGGCATTATGAAGTGGAACTGAGGCATTATGCCCACCTAGGTAGATTTTCATTTGCAATCTTTCATGTGGAAGTTATTGGAAATCAAAAAAGTCTCCGAAAGTCATTTACCGCGAAGTCGCCAGACTTTAACAAATGGCCTACTGACACTACCCATAACCCGGCCACCAAAAACAGAATCAAAAATCCTTTCCCTAACGGTTAAGGGAATCAGACCAACGAGCTTGCTAGCCAATGGCTCTCTGTCTAATTTAGGTAATACAGCCTTAAAGTTCTCACCGCCATCCACTGGTGAAAGCGAATTCACTTGGAAACTTGAATCTTGAAGCAAATTCTGAGCGATTTCTGACTCTTTGCTTAAACCTAAATCTGACAATGAGCTGACAAGAAAATTAGTGATTGCGCTATTTTGGTATCCGATTCGCCTAGTAAGAGCTTCTGCAATTAAATTGCGAGCTAAGTTCTGGATATCAATACTCGCAATCCGAACTTGAATTGCTTGGTTAATCGAATTAATTAACTTGTTCCACTGACTGGGAGTGCTCACAAGGTCGAGTACTTGATTAATCTCACTGGAATGGAATAACTCAACAAGACCAACAAGAATCGCTCTATCATTCGCCAGACTTGAAGTGATCGAAGCTGCGTTGCCAGCATAGACGCGATAGTGCATCGTCTCTTTTGGTACATAGATCACATCAGACACACACATCATTCGCAGCAACATCTCAATGTCATTAAACGCTGTTGTATGGCGGGCAGTATCTGTTTTTAACAGCTCACTCTTTTTTAGTGCACATGCCGGGAAATTTATAGGCGAAATCTGCAGGCTCAACATGAAATTTTCGAGTCGATCGGTTGTCGACAATTTAGAAGAAAGTGTAGGTGGTGAGATCTTCACGTTTCCTTGGCCATCGATACGCTTCATGGCCGTAAAAATAACCCCAGTGCCTTCACCAGAATCCGTTATTGCCTTTGTTAACGTACTGATGTGATCAGGATGGTAAATGTCATCCTGATGAATCATCACTATCCAGTCACTATCAAAGTGATCAAGTCGATCCAAGAAAGAACTAATTGGCCCGATGTTCCTGCTATTTCTGAGCAACACATAACTATTTTTCATAGTTGATTTTGAAAAAATTTCCTCAATTAGAGAAACCGTGTTATCGGTTGACGCATTATCAATTATCTTCACATTGAATGCAGCACAGTCCTGAGCCTCAAGTGAATTGATTACTTGCTGAATCCACGGCTCCGCATTAAAGGTACCTAGGAAAACTTCAAAAAGTTTTTGGGTCATTTAGTTCCGTATATCAAATTAAGTTCAGAATTGATTTGCATACACGTTCGACTGATTTTCTACTTAGTTTGACGCCACTAGGTAGGTTAATTGAAGTGGACCCAATTTGGGTTGCTACTGGGCCTGGATCATGGACTTTATCCCACATCGGATACTGGCTTATGGCAGGAAAAGTAGGACGCGTATCAATTCCATCTGCCTTTAGTTTTTCCATAACTTCGTCCCTAGTAATTTTTAGATCCGAACCAAGTGTGATGCTATTTAGCCAATGGATGGAACGAGTGTTTGGCGCTTCTTGCTGCATCTTCAGCGACTTATGATCGCCAAGAAATTCTTGATACCAGCTGGCAATTCTTCGCTTCTGATTTATTTGCAGCTCACTTCGTTCAAGTTGAGCCAGACCAAGTGCCGCCGTAACGTTGTTCATTTTGTACTTATAACCGAGTTCTTCAATCCAGAAAGTTCCTGGTTTACGACCGTGATCTTGGATTTTTCGGGCACGCTCATAGAGGTCAGGATCGGATGTAACAAGCATCCCACCCTCCCCAGTAACCAACATTTTTGCGCCCTGGAAACTATAGGTTCCAAATTCCCCAAAACTTCCTGCCGGCTTACCATCGATCATTGTCCCTATTGCAGGAGCAGCGTCTTCAATGACGAACAGGTTGTGTGTTTTTGCTAATTTGGCAAGTGCGGTCATGTCAGCGCCAAAACCATACAAGTGAACTGGCATTATCGCCTTAGTTTTGGAAGTGATTTTTTGTTCAACTGCTTTAGGATCCATGCACCAAGTTAACGGATCAATATCTGCAAAAATCGGAGTCGCCCCGGTGTACCTAACTGCCGAAGCTGTTGCAACCCATGTGACTTCTGGAACGATCACTTCGTCTCCGGGTCCAATTCCTAATGCAAGCAGCGATAAGTGAAGTGCTCCCGTACAGCTACTCGTTGCGAGTGCATACTTTACTCCAACATACTCAGCAAATTCTGTTTGAAACTTGACGAGATAGTCCGAATGGTGATGATTCCAACCCTTCATTGTGGCCTCACTAACGTAAGTTAACTCACGGTTCGAAATTGATGGCCCAGCAGTCAAGATTTCATCTTGGCCCAAATTAGAGTCCCTAATATTTTTACTCATCAAAATGAAGTAGTCCTGGATATCATTTGCGGACTCTACTAAATTCGTTTCCGAACCACTTGCAGCATTAGTTAATCCAACACGACTAACCTCGTGGTAGCCATTCTTAAGGTAGAAATCAAAAGCATGTGGGTTTGAAGCAAGCACTTTTAAATCGAGAATTTCTACACCAAGTTCTTCGCAGGCAAACTTCTCAATCTCAGCAAGAGCAGCACTGATAACTCCAGGGATGTCCTTTTCGCCTCGCAACACATTGTCAATTTCACACCGGTCACTGCCAGTTCTTAAAAGTCCTATGTGTCCAAGTTCCTTGCCCGCTGGATTCTGAATTAGGAAAAGGAGCCGATCAACATTTTCAATAACAGCAGATTTAAGCCACTTAGCAGTTCCCTCATCAGTGATAGTGAAACGAGAAGGGTACGCGTACTGATGAGCATCTCGCCAAATTCCCATCATTTTGATCAAGTCTTGGTTATCTTCAAAAAATTTACCAATGGGAATGAGGTAGCAGGGTTTTGCGATGCGTTCAACTTTAAACTCGATAGCTCTTACTTGGTTATCACGAAGACTTTGCCCCGACTTCATAAAATGAAAAACGTCAAGTATTTGTGCTTCAGGGGAGTAAATTCCAGATCGCATTTCTCAGTCCTAAAATTTCGCAGTAATTGCAACAACCCCTTTATTATAAGGGCTGTTTCGGCGACGATTCAGGGTACAAATGACTAAAAGTGGGATGTTTTAATGGAGAGGCTTTTAATAAGCGTGAATGCAGGACAACACCTTAAGTTTTTAAGTGCCTTCCATCTCACTTGATTTAACTTGGGGTTCCATGTCTCCAAAGTTCTGTCCAAAAGCTAACTTGGGGTAGACATTTAATAAGGTTTCGATGCGGATGTTTAAAAGTAGTGGCCCTTTGAAGTTTTCATACTTAATTATTGCCAGTTCAAGTTCCTGATCTGAATAAATTTCAATGCTTTCTATCCCATAAGCCGCCGCGACAGAAGCAAAATTAGGCGCAGAGTATCCCTCAACAGTAGACCCATATCGTCCTTGAAAATAGGTTTCTTGAAACTGACGAACCATGCCGTGCGTTTGATTATCAAGCACTACCAGTCTCACGTTTAAGTTATTACGTTTGAGTGTCTCAAATTCTTGGATGTTTAATTGAAGACCACCATCACCAACAAATAAGCAAATGGTGTTACCTAAGTTATTGAATGCAGCGCCGATTGCTGCCGGCAGTCCAAACCCCATGGCACCCATCCCGCCTGAGGTTAGGCAACGCTGATCACCTGATATTTGGAGACTTTGCGCGACCCACATCTGATGCTGACCGACATCGCTGACGAATGTTCCAACTTCCTGCCATGCTCGAGAAATTTTTTCGATGGCCGAGTTTGGATTCACTCCTTGTGTTGGGATATTTTCAGAATCATGTGGGTATTTATGCTTTAACGAAGTTAAGTGGTCGAGCCAGGTTTCAAGTTTTTGAGCGTTGAAATTAAATTGGGCCTTATTCGCAACTGCAAGATATTCCGCAAGAGAACAATTTAGAGATTTTGTGGTTTGGACTCGGTAATCAATTTCAGCTGAATCAATGTCCACTTGAAAAATGTTTCGGTCACCTTTAAATCCAGTTACATCTGAACCCGTTTGTCTTATATCCAGCCGACTACCCATTACAAGAAGTAGATCTGACTCAGCTATGGCCTGATTTGCCCAGCGATTTCCATAGCTACCCAGAAAGCCAACATTAAGTTTGCTTGCATTAGGCAGTGAATCAATTCCCATCAGAGTTTTCACAACAGGAATTCTCTTTGCAGCTACAAAATCACGAAAGTTAGAAGTTTGAGTTGCTGCAGCGATTCCACCTCCAGCGATGATGAGTGGTCGCATACATTGATCAAGTGCGGATGCAAGTTGTTGATTAAATTCAATTACCTTTGAGTCATTAGTTGAAGCGACCTTGCTTGACTGATTGACAGTACCTATTTGAATTTCTGCCTGTTGATAATCCATTGGGATATCAATTAGTACTGGCCCTTTTCTTCCTGTAGTTGCAATTTTGATAGCCTTCATTAAAACAGCTGAAAATTCATTTGGATCCGTTATGCGCTTGGCAAATTTGGTGATTGGTTTAACCATGGAGACGATGTCCATTTCCTGGAATCCCGATTGGCGAAGATCTGGGTTGTTGGAAATTTCATAGGAATTGACTTGCCCTGTAATAAATAAAACTGGAACTGAATCGAAAAAACAACTTCCAATTCCAGTAATCAGGTTTGTTGCTCCCGGCCCACTAGTAGCCAAGGCAACTCCAAATTTTCCATCAACTCGCGCTAATCCCTCGGCCGCAAAGGCAGCGGCCTGCTCATGATGCATGCTGTGGACCTGGATGGTGTCACTTTTATGCAACTCATCAACCAAAATGGTGATCATTCCACCGATTAATTCAAAGACATGCTTAATTTCATTTTGCTCAAGTACTTCTACAAAGTGTGATGAAACTGTCGACTTCACTTGTCCACTCGCCAAGGCAAGGTTCCTGAATCCCACAGTGAATTCAATAATTCAACTTCTCGGATTGTGTCCATTGGTTGCCAGAATCCAGAATGCCGGTAGGCCCGCAATTGCCCTTGCTCAGAAAGTGACTTTAAGGGACCGATTTCTAGCGGACCATCATCGAGAAAATCCAATACCTTGTAATCGAAAACAAAGAATCCAATATTTATCCAGTTGCTAGATACTGGTTTTTCTCGAAAATTTACAACTTCCGAATCATCATTTAGTTCAAGCACGCCATAACGGCTGATTGGTTGGACGGAAGCTAGCGTTGCGATGCCTTTTTTTTGTTTGTGAAACTTAATTAATTTATTAATATCAAGGTCTGCTAGCCCGTCCCCGTAGGCAACCATAAATGGTTCTCCTGGGTCCAGATATTTGGAAGCAATTCGAACACGTTCGCCAGTCAGGCTTAATTCACCAGTGTCAGCAATCGTGACGCTCCAATTCTCACTATTTTTTGACCCATGGAACGTTGCTTCGCCAGGGCTTCCGATCTTCACAGTAAAGTCCTGTTGCCTTGATTCGTAATTCAAAAAATAATCTTTTATGTATTCATTTTTGTATCCACTTGCAACAATAAAATCGGTGATGCCAAAATGTGCAAAATTCTTCATAATGTGCCAAAGAATTGGTTTTCCACCGATTTCCACCATTGGCTTAGGCTTAAATTCAGTCTCTTCGCGCAACCTAGTTCCAAGGCCGCCAGCGAGAATAATCACCTTCATTGAACTATCCTTAAGTTGTCCTGTTATTAAGCCTAGCCCAGATAACGCAGGGGCTGATAACGGTGGGACTGGAGTAACGCTTGATTCGTACATGAGGTAAGGGAATTTTGTGCAAAATGAAATTGACGCATTGCGTTCAGAAATTCTCGAAAAGGTAGCCGATTTTGCAAGGCTAAAACTTGAAAATGAAGGATTTATTCCAGGTGAGACTGCGGTTCCAGTATCCGGAAAAGTGCTTGGCCCCGAAGACTTCGTATCCTTAGTCGATTCTTCTCTTGACGGATGGCTTACTGCCGGGCGTTTTACAGAAATCTTTGAACGTGAGCTTGCAAAATATGTCGGGTCGCGTGACGCGTTGTTCGTCAATAGTGGATCAAGTGCAAACTTAGTTGCGCTTTCTGGTTTAACGAGCAAGAAATTGGGGGACAAGGCACTCAAGCCTGGCGATGAAGTTCTCACAGTTGCCATGGGATTCCCCACGACGGTCAATCCAATTATGCAAAATGGGCTTAAGCCAGTTGTTGTTGATGTGGAACTTGAAACTTATGACGCAAAAGTCGAAATGCTTGCCAAGGCAGTGGGTCCCAAAACGAGAGCCATCATGATGGCACATGCGTTGGGAAATCCATTTAATTTAGATGTTGTGCAACAACTTTGCAAAGACCATAATCTTTGGTTGATCGAAGATTCCTGTGATGCACTTGGTTCCACATACAAAGGTCAGAGAACTGGAAGTTTCGGTGACACTGCTACTGCTAGTTTTTATCCGGCTCACCACATCACGACAGGTGAAGGTGGAGCAGTTTTTGTTAAATCTCCGTTAGTTAAGAAGCAAGTTGAATCATTTAGAGATTGGGGCCGTGATTGCTACTGCGTTACCGGCCATGATGACACATGCAACAAAAGGTTTGGATGGACATTAGGCGATTTGCCGCCAGGTTACGACCATAAGTATATATACAGTCACATTGGGTACAACCTGAAGGCAACTGACATGCAAGCAGCACTTGGATTAAGTCAACTTTCAAAGCTGGATAGTTTTGTCGCAGCGAGGAAATTTAACTTCAATTACATTTTCGGTAAACTCGAGGGAGTAAAGGGGCTAATTCTTCCGAAAGCCACTATTAACTCAGATCCCTCGTGGTTTGGTTTCCCGATAACTCTGGATCCAAACCATAACGTTGACAGAGAAGAATTACTGAGGTTCCTGGATTCCCGAAAAATTGGTACCCGCCTGATGTTTGCTGGAAACATTTTAAAACAGCCTGCTTATAAGAATGTCGAGTTTCGAGTTGTTGGTGACTTGACCAATACTGACATTGTTATGAAGCGAACGTTCTGGATCGGTGTCTACCCAGGATTAACTGCAGAGATGCTGGACTACGCAACATCTTCAATAATTGAATTTGTTAACTCAAGGGCGTAGTTATGCATTACTTAATTACAGGGCACACTGGCTTCAAAGGAGCCTGGCTTGCTTTGTGGTTAAATTCCCTAGGACATCAAGTATCTGGAATCGCACTTGATCCAGAATCAAATTCGTTGTTTGATCGCGCAAACGTCTCAGAATCTTTGCTAAATGACTTTAGGGTCGATATTAGAAAAGCAGATGAAGTCAAATCAGCGGTATTGCAGATAAATCCAGACGTAGTTTTTCACTTGGCTGCGCAGCCCCTTGTTAGGGAATCGTATCTGGATCCAAGATACACATTTGAAACAAATGTTATGGGCACCCTTAGCGTGCTTGAAGCCGTTTCAAGCACTGAATCCGTTAAGGCGCACGTGGTAGTTACAACCGACAAGGTTTATCGAAACATCAATCAGGTTGCCGGATATGTTGAAAATGATTCACTGGGTGGATTTGACCCCTACAGCTCATCAAAAGCAATGGCAGATATCTTGACTCAATCTTGGATTTCAAGTTTTCCTGGAACACCAACAACCGTAGTTAGGGCAGGAAATGTAATTGGAGGCGGGGATGTAAGCAAAGACCGACTCATGCCAGATTTGATAGCTGCTTACCTGAATAACAAAGTTCCGATTCTACGATATCCAAATTCAGTTCGTCCTTGGCAACATGTCTTGGATTGCCTAAATGGTTATCTGATGGTGAGCGAGTCATTGCTTTCTGGAGGAGAGCACCCAATGGTAAATATCGGTCCAGATAAAGAATCGTTTGTAACGGTAGCCAAAGTTGCAGAAATGGTTGCGACCCAACTTTCCGCCGATCCGACTTGGAAGCTGTCTGAAACTACGCAACCCCATGAAGCAGGATTACTATCTTTGGATGCCTCACTAGCGAAGTCAGCACTTGGCTGGCACGACAAGTTGAAGTTTTCCGAGGCAATAAAGTGGACTACCGACTGGTATTTAAAAGTTCACCAGCAAGACAATGCAAGAGCTACCACAATTGAGCAGATAGAAAAATTCGCTAAGTTGTAATGTCAAGGGTAGATAATTCAACAAGCCTTGCAACTATGTCTATCTATTTGTAATTTTTTATTGCAATGTTATTTCCGCGAAAGCGTCTCTCTTGCCTGCTTCACTCGATCTCAAGCCACGTGTTAATTCCAGCAGAGGTGACGATAACTAGGTGAAGACCGCATTACATCGCTTGTAATTGGAGAAAGTAATAAATGCATTTATACCCGGCAAGAAATTACGTAATTTAGCCCACAATTAAACTAGGCTATCGGTGGCTTTTCTGAATGTAAAAAAGTAACTCTCAAGATCCATCACGGATTAAAGTATGAATAAGTAAAATTCATTAGTTTGGATACCACTTATAAGTGTGCAAATTAAGACATCAGACAAGGCATAGACTTTGGTTATGCGCGAAATTGCTTCTCTTGCCCGCCAAGGTTTCAGGCAACTCACTCAACGGGGACGCAGGGTCCTACTTTTCTATTTCATTTCTTTAGTTGCATTAGCCTCACTAGATGGGATTGCGCTATTTCTTGTATCAAAATTGTTTACTGCGAACTCAACGAGTCAAGATTTAGAAACTGTGACAAATTCCAACATAACGATGTTGGTTGCCATTATTTTTCTTTTTATTTCTAGAAGTTCGTTGTCAACCGTTTCATCGTGGCTCAGTCTTAAAGAACTCGCTAAGCAAGAAGTTGAGGTAGGGCAAAAGAGACTTCAAGCGCTTCACGAGGCACCACTAGAAACACGCCTCGAGTTAAACGAGACTGACTTTTTTACTGCGATAGATAGGGCGCCCGCGAGTTTAGTGCAGGGTTTTCTGATGTCTGTGGTGAACGTTTGCGCTCAATTTATAACTGGCCTTACAATCCTAGGGGTGGTCTTGGCCATACAACCAACGACTGCGGTAGTTTCATTCACGTACTTCGTTTTAATAGCCTTAGCTCAACATAGGTTTCTATCAGCCACGCAAGCTCGGGCAGGTCAGACCGTTATTACGAGCGTGAATGGCACGTATGAGTTGCTTGCAGATTATTTCCATTTGAATAAGCTTCTACAGATAAGCGAGTCTAAAACTTTTAAGAGTGTGTTGAGAAAGCAACGCTCAGAATTGGCCCTAGCCAGAGCTAGGCTAACATTCATAGCCGCACTTCCGAGTCACTTTATGGAATCAATGCTTGCGCTTGGATTTGTAGTGGTAGCTGGTTTTACCTGGTGGCTGGAAGGTGAAGCGGCAGTAGTGCCGGCTTTAGTGATTTTTGCTGCTGCTGGGTTCAGGTTGCTGCCGATTGTGAATCGCATTCAGGGCCTAGTGTTGGCTGCAGTCGGTAACGCACCACTTGCTAGACAGACCCTGACGAGGATTCCTGCAGGATTACAAAACTATTCGCAAATATCTATAATTGGGCCAACTGATTCAGGCGATGTAATGGAAGTAATTGGAGTGGATTTCACGTATCCTTCTGGAAATGCATCTGTGCTAAAAGGTATAAATCTGGCGTTTAAAGAGGGTCTTCAGTATGCAATTGTAGGGCCCTCTGGTTCAGGAAAAACAACACTGATTGACATCTGTCTTGGCCTGCTGACTCCTCAAAAAGGACACGTGTTATGGAAATTCAATGAAGCAGGGGGTTCTTTTGGTTACGTTCCACAAGACACTTATATCTCCTCCGCAAGCATTGCAGGCAATGTTGCACTGGAGTGGGATTCTTCTATAGTTGATTTGGATAAGGTTAGAGACGCCCTGAGCGCGGCTCACCTCGATGAATATTTTGATTCAAACCTAAAAGACGAAAAACTGGATGAAAACTTAAACAGAATGTCAGGCGGACAACGTCAACGATTAGGTCTAGCTAGGGCCCTATATCGCGAAAGCAAAATTCTTATATTAGACGAGGCCACAAGTTCCTTAGATGCGATTACAGAATCTAAAGTTATGGAAACTGTAAAATCCTTAAGAGGAAAGACAACCGTAGTTATTGTTGCTCATAGACTGTCAACTATTAAGGATGCCGATCAAGTTATCTACCTAGAAGGTGGAAAGGTCCTTGGAATTGGGACTTTCACAGAACTTCAACAAAACTTACCGCAGTTCGAAGAGCAGGTTCGATTGGGACGGCTGACAACTCAGATGGAACCAAACTAATTACAAAACCATTTTGTTTTGCAAACGTCGACTCGGTTGCCTAACGCCGATAGAATTTGAGACACTACAACAACGGGCGAAAGCGGCCTGATAACAATAAGAAGGAACTGGAGACTAAACCTTCAGCAGTCCCTTGGCTATCACTATATCGATACTGGCATCAGGAATTTGGTCAAGAATATCAGGTATGTAGCCTTCAAGAATATCAGGTATGTAGCCTTCAAGAATTACAAGGTTAGGATATTTATCTGCAAGTGATGGGTTTACTTTAAGGTCTACTGCATAAAAAATAGAAGCCGATTCAATTAGATCGATTGAAATTCCTATATCGAATCCGCATCCTAGGTCCAGTATGACTTTATTGTCTGGATCACCAACGACATTGATTACCTTTCTTCCTGACATCGATCGCCTGATTTTATCTAGAATTGATAATTTACAATCTTGCCCGAAGCAATTTGTACGTGCATCCATAACTAAATTGTATTGCAAACGAAGGAAATCTTGCGTAAATCAATAATGAAATTAAACATCATTCTTTAACTCGGATACACACGGATGCTCCGGGGCGTGCATCGATTTCTTGACATATGAAATCTTCGCTTAGGACCTTGTTAACAACACGCTTTAGTTCTTCGTAGTTTCCAGTAGGTCTGATTAGAGTATTGAATCCACTCGAGACAAAAATTACTTCTGGCATTTTTTTAATACAATCACGAATTTCAGTGATTTTCGCATCGCTCTCGAAACCCACTTGCGCATAGTTTCTACAGACCAAAATAAAATTATCATCTAGAAAAGCAGCTAAACCAAGGTCATCATTGGGACCGAGTCTCGCGTAATGCTGCACTCCTTGAAATTGAGATTTATTTGAATTTATGTAGTTAACTTCGGGTGGAATTTGCCAAGATGGTGACGATGCCTTGGCAAATAAATTTGTGTACACGCTGGGTATTCGCCAACCTGTTAACTGGAGCGTGATCAGAATTGGTATAACAGCGTAGCTAATTATAACTTCAGGAAACTTTAAATGATTTGCAGTAGCCTCAAGAAAGATAAGCGTACTTGACCAGGCGAGGAGACACAGTACTTGCAGGTGGTGTGGCCACATGGCGCTAATCATTAGAGTCACTAGAACCGATGCACTAAGGAGTATTAGACTAACTCTTACCAGATTATTGTCTTTGTGATTCAACTTCAATGTAATCCAAATTTGAAAAAATATTAAAACCAAAAGGATCCAAAAGTTTGAGCCGAAGGAGTTGACTAATGCTATGTGCCCGCCAACACCTTCAGGTAACCCAAAAATGGCGGGGTAATTTGATCGATATTCGAAGTTTGCACGTACCATTTCCAGGTAACCAGAAAGCTCATTCCTTCTTGCAAGAATCCCAATAAACAGCACCCCTGTAAAAATAGCGGAAGAGAAAAACCTTAATGCTGCTTGCGCACGATTGTTTGTTGCAAAGATCAAAAGCAAAGGACCCATAAGAAAAAGCGCGTAGGACATCTTAAATCCAACGACTAAAATGGATAAAATTCCCAGGAGGATCCAATTCTTGTAACTTGCGCATAGGAAGCATGCAAGAACGAGAACAAGTGCCGCAATTCCAGATCTGAAGCTTTGGAAGTAGGCTCCTGATAAAGTTCCCGTGAATACTACGGCAGCTGTAGTAGCTGGAATGTTGGAAAAACCTAACTTTCGGGAAGCTAGGTAAGATAAGGGTGTCGATATGGAAATCATAAATGCGTCCAGAAGAAACGGACCTTGAATGCCAAGAAGCGTAGTTGCGATCGCAGCTACGTACAGAAATAGAGGATCTTTTATCTCATAAATTTGAGAATAGAGCGCTTGGCCGTTAGCAATTATGGCTGCCTCACTCATAAAGATGCCCATGTCCTCATTTTGCGAGTATGTGATGGTAGCCAATCCAATAAGGCAGCCAAAGGTTGACATGAGAATAATAGTTATTTTCTCGCCGTAGGTTGCGGTGAGAGATTTAAGCTTATAGTGCATTTCATTACCTTATAATGTGAGTAGTGTGCTGTGACCTGCCCCCAGTTAGTGAGCCAGAATCTTTCTTAGCCCAGGGTTGTTATGCGCCAGTTTAGCGTGAATTGGGACTGATGCAGGTTCAGTTGACTTGATGACCTGCCCTACGGTTTGGTTACCCGTTGGGTGTGAATTTCAGGCTGGGATGGATGGACTTTCATAG
>Ga0105054_10003887_pt1 | contig 22731 bp, 18 predicted proteins | sample BON02_FD_78091 | JGI IMG/M metagenome (GOLD analysis project Ga0105054, IMG submission 78091) | Freshwater microbial communities from Lake Bonney liftoff mats and glacier meltwater in Antarctica - BON-02 (megahit assembly) | ecosystem: Environmental > Aquatic > Freshwater > Ice > Glacier...
GGCGAAGATGCCAAAATTATCGCCGTTCCTCATGACCCTATGTATGACGATGTACAGGATATTAAAGATGTATCTCCACGTTTATTATCTCAATTGTCACATTTCTTCGAGCACTATAAAGATTTAGAGAAAAACAAATGGGTGAAAATTGAAGGCTGGGTTGGTATTGAACAAGCGAAAGCAGAAATCTTAGCAAGTGTTGCAAGTTATAATGCAGCGGCTGTTAAGCCTAACTTTTAAAGACAGACTATATACTTTTGATTTCACTATTTAGTGATGTTAAAAGCAATATTTCGGCGAGCTGATTCATTATATCAGTCTCGCCGAAATATTATGTATGATAGGTGAATGATGATTAAATTGGTGTTGCAAGGATTAGCGTTGACCGCTGATACTGCAAATGAAATAACAGATCGCGTACAAGGTGTATTACAAAATAATCACCGCTTTTCAATAATAAAATCGCAAAGTATCACAGCGTTACAGTTACAGCTTTTACGAACTGATTATAATTTTGATATTAATGTATTGCCTATGGATTTTGATCCCATGGCAACGCAATTACTAATCACTGATATGGATTCAACACTAATTAATATCGAATGTGTCGATGAGATTGCTGACTTCATTAATGTTAAACCTCAAGTAGCTGCAATTACTGAAGCCGCGATGCGAGGTGAAATTGACTTTGAAACTTCATTACGCCAACGAGTGTCTTTGTTAAAGGGGTTGGAAGTAAGCGCCTTAGATCGAGTCTATGAAGAGCGCTTACGGTTAAATCCTGGCGCTGAAATCATGTTAAATCGTCTCAAGCAACAAGGGATTAAAACAGCGCTGGTATCGGGTGGTTTTACTTTTTTCACGGAGCGATTGAAAAAACGATTAGATCTGGATTTCACCATGGCTAATGTACTGGGTGAGCATAATGGTTTTTTGACCGGTGAAGTAGTGGGTGATGTATGTGGCGCCAAGGCTAAAGCTGACTTTTTATTGAAACATTGTGGACTGTTGAATATTTCACCATCAAACGTTGTGGCCATGGGTGATGGCGCGAATGACTTGTTGATGATGAATGAAGCTGGTCTCAGTATTGCCTATCATGCGAAACCAACGGTACAAGAACAGGCGGCTTCAGCACTTAATTACTGTGGGCTTGAAGGTGTACTAGGGTTGTTACAACTAGATTTTGATTAACATAGGATTGATTTTGTAATAATCGTCCCCATATAGAAAAACGAAAATAAATTTACTTTAACGAGGTTACAACGATGGAAATAATGGAACGTATAAAACAGTCAATTGAATCAAACACTGTGATTTTGTTTATGAAAGGGACTCCTGAGTTTCCACAATGTGGTTTTTCAAGCCGTACTTCACAGGCGCTATCTGAATGTGGTGCAGAGTTTGCTTTTATCAATGTATTGGCAGAACCAGAAGTGCGTGAAAATTTACATCGTTATGCTAATTGGCCTACATTTCCACAATTATATATTAGCGGCGAATTAGTCGGCGGTTGTGACATCATTATGGAAATGTATGAAAATGGCGATTTAAAAAAGGCTATAGAACTAGCGAGCAACTAATAATCATGAGTAATGAACAAGATCAAGATTGGCATGATGAAAATCAACTAGTCGTCGCGCCATCAAAACCGGCATTAAAGCAGCCGCCAAAATATCGGGTATTAATGCTTAATGATGATTACACGCCAATGGATTTTGTGATCGAAGTATTAGAAAGTTTGTTTAGTATGGCTACGGATAACGCTACACGAACAATGATGCTGGTGCATACTGAAGGCCAAGCGCCTTGTGGGATTTACACATTTGAAATTGCGGAGGCTAAAGTCGAGCAAGCAAATAGTTATGCACAATCGCATGGTCATCCTTTGCAATGTACTTTGGAAGAAGCGTAAGCAATACTGATTGGAGAATTTGAATAATGCTAAGTAAAGAGCTCGAACAAACCTTAAGTCAAGCATTTAGTTATGCTCGGAAACGTTCCCATGAGTTTTTGACAGTAGAGCATATGCTGTTGGCATTATTAGAAAATGGTCAAGCATTGGCAGTATTAAAAGCATGCAATGTTAATATTGCTAATTTACGACAGGACTTAACGGACTTTTTAGCCGATAACGTTCCAACTTTGTCAGAAGATGCAGCGCGTGAAACGCAGCCCACTTTAGCATTTCAACGAGTATTACAACGCGCTGTAATGCATGTTCAGTCTTCGGGTGGCAAAGAGGTGACTGGCGCTAATATATTAGTGTCTATTTTCTCTGAACAGCAATCGCAAGCTGTTTTTTTGTTATTAAAACAGGATGTTACTCGTCTTGACGTGGTTAATGTTATTAGTCATAGTCAGGCCGATGAAGAGGTTGGTCTGGGTTCCGTCGAGAACAAAGATAGTGTTTCAACAGAAGAGGGTAAAAGTCCTCTAAGTCTATATGCGACTAATCTTAATACATTAGCCGAGCAAGGTAAGATCGATCCTCTTATTGGTCGGGCGCATGAGATTGAACGTACACTACAAATATTATGTCGGCGCCGTAAAAATAATCCTTTATTCGTAGGTGAAGCCGGCGTCGGGAAAACAGCATTAGCAGAAGGTTTGGCTAGACGGATTGTGCTGGGCGAAGTCCCAGAAGTACTTGAAAACTCAATTATCTATTCATTAGATATGGGTGCTTTAGTCGCAGGCACTAAATACCGTGGTGATTTTGAAAAACGTTTGAAAGCCTTATTACGTGAAATAAACACACAACCTGATGCAATCTTATTTATAGATGAAATACATACATTAATTGGTGCCGGTTCAGCGGGTAATAGCGCCATGGATGCTGCAAATCTACTGAAGCCTTTATTGGCGAGTGGTGATTTGAAATGTATAGGTTCGACCACCTATCAAGAATACCGAGGCATATTTGAACATGATCGTGCTTTAGCCCGACGTTTTCAAAAAATTGATGTGCCTGAACCTTCTGTAGCTGAAACAGTGCTGATTCTAAAAGGGCTTAAACCTGGTCTAGAAAAGCATCATGATGTGCGTTATAGCAATGCTGCGCTAGAACAAGCTGCTGAGCTTGCTGCTCGCCACATTAATGATCGTTTCTTGCCTGATAAGGCGATTGATGTGTTAGATGAAGTCGGCGCTGCCCAGCGAATTTTGCCTAAGTCAAAACGAAAAAAAATGATTGGGGTGGCCGATGTACAAAACATTGTGGCTAAGATTGCGCGTATTCCGGCAAAAACAGTCAATAACACCGATAAAGATAATTTACGTAATCTAGATAAAAACTTAAAACACGTCATATTTGGTCAAGATGAAGCAATTGCAACATTAGCTTCTGCGATTAAGATGGCTCGTTCAGGTTTGGGACATCCTGAACGTCCAACAGGTGCATTTCTTTTTGCTGGCCCAACTGGGGTTGGTAAGACAGAAGTTACGCGTCAACTTGCTCATAGTTTAGGTATCGAGCTTATTCGTTTTGATATGTCTGAATACATGGAAAGTCACACTGTTTCACGCTTGATTGGTGCACCGCCAGGTTACGTAGGCTATGACCAAGGAGGTTTATTAACTGAAGCTGTTACTAAGCAACCTCATGCTGTGTTGTTATTGGATGAAATTGAAAAAGCGCATCCTGATGTATTTAACTTGCTATTACAGGTCATGGATCACGGTACATTGACCGACAATAATGGTCGTAAAGCTGACTTTAGAAATATAGTGCTAGTGATGACAAGTAATGCAGGGGCTCAAGAAATGGGTCGAGCATCGATGGGCTTTTCTCACCAAGAACATCACAGTGATGGAATGGAAGTCATCAAACGCGCCTTTAGTCCAGAGTTCCGTAATCGCTTAGATGGCATTATTCAATTCAAACCGCTCAACAAAGACGCTATTCTACGGGTGGCAGATAAAGCGATACTAGAGCTGGAAATGTTATTGCAGGATAAAAACGTCACGCTTGAAATTGATAATGATGCTCGTCAGTGGTTAGCCGATCATGGTTATGATGTGTCAATGGGTGCAAGACCCATGGCTAGATTAGTTCAAGAGAAAATCAAACGCCCACTGGCCGATGAATTATTATTTGGTAACTTGAGTGAAGGTGGCCACGTAAAAGTTGTGTTACGTGGTGAGGAAATAGCCTTAGATTTTATCACTCAAACAGCGGTGGTTTAAGTAAACTGTATTTTAGCGTGATAGTGCTTGCTATCACGCTAAAAATAAGAGGCCAATGTCATTTCAGATAAAAGTTATTCACTAGTTAACGCTACTTATAAACTCCTTGTTAATAAAACCGCTGTAACTAGTTGATTTACAATGATTTACTTTTAAGTTATTGATATTTAACGGTATTATATGGATGGTTAAACTTTGACCATTTAGTGAGAAGCGCTGGTGTATGAAGGACTCATGGTTTTACCCGCAAGTTAACCACAGAGTTATCCACAGATATTGTGGGTAACTTTACAGTTTTATGACAGAGCATATATCATGCCATAACACTATAGTTCTATGCCTTTTTGAGCGCGAATGCCTGCCCGAAAAGCATGTTTAACATCGTCAATACGGCTTACAGTATCAGCAGCTTCAATAACCGATTCAGGGGCACCTCGTCCAGTAATAATGACATGTTGCATTGCAGGTCGAGCTGCAATATCTGCCAATACTTTATCAGTATTAAGATATTTCATTTTTAATACAATATTAAGTTCATCCAGTAAAATGACATCAATAGTAGGATCACTTAATAACCGTTTACAGACTTCCCAGCCAGCTTCTGCCGATGCAATATCTTGCTCTAGGTTTTGGGTATCCCAAGTAAAACCATCGCCCATCACATGATATTCGACTTCATTAGGAAAACGACGGAAGAAGCTTTCTTCACCGGTACTAAAAGCGCCTTTGATAAACTGCACTATACCGACTTTCATCTCATGCCCTAAAGCACGGGCGACCATGCCAAATCCTGATGAACTTTTGCCCTTACCATTGCCTGTTATAACTAATAACAACCCTTTATCTTTATCGGCCTGTTGTGTTTTTGCATCCACGACTTCTTTGTGACGCTTCATGCGTTTTTCATGGCGTTGGCTTTTTTCTGTATCAGTCATGTTTATTCCTAAATAATAACGGCGGTAATTAATATGGTTGTTTCAAGTATTTCAACTATGGCACCCGCTGTGTCTCCTGTGGTGCCATTTAAACGTTGTTGCATACAATAACGTAAAATCAAAAATATGATAAGGGCGCTTATTAGTAATGTAAGCTCTGATAAAATGACACTTAATAATGCAATGCCTGCAAGCAGCCATTTAGTTGCAAGACGAGGTTGATTTGCAACAAGAATAGCGCCAATTCCCTCTTGACGTACATACGGTGTTGTTAAAAATAATAAGGGTAATGCACTTCGCGCTAGTGTGACGGAAAATACTATCGCTAAGTAGTTTTGCTGTGTGAGTAATTCAACCAACATGACAAACTTAATGAGTAGAACCAAAATCAATAAGGTAACGGCAATGGGGCCACTAGCCGGATCTTTCATAATCAACAGTGTTTTGGCTTTGTTGCCTAGCCCACCTAACCAAGCATCGGCACTGTCAGCTAAACCATCTAAATGCAGTCCACCTGTCAGAATAACCCAAAGGCTAAGTATTAAGACTGCACTGACAGTCACTGACTGGGTATTTAATAACCAAGCTGTAAGTAGCAATAAACTAGAAATAAGTAAACCGACTACAGGATAAAACAGTAATGATTGGCCGATTTGCATAGCGCTGGATGAAGTAGACGCTGAGCTCGACACGCGAACAGGAATAATCGTCAAAAACTGTAAAGCGATCAACAGAGGCTGTAATGAAATCATGCTTTTTCCGAAACGGCGGCTTCGGCAAAGGTTGCCATCGAATTGTGTAATGCACAACTTAATTTAATGAGCGGTATCGTTGCCGCAGCACCACTAGCCTCACCTAATCGCATGCCAATATTAAGTAATGGTTTGGCGGCTAGATGTTTTAAAATAACCTGATGGCCTAACTCAGATGACTGATGGCTGTATAAAAACCAATTTTTACTGCCAGGAGAGAGTCGTTCAGCCATTAATGCGGCGACACTGGAGATAAACCCATCCACCAAGACTGGAATACCGACTTTGGCACACGTTATATATGCTCCCGCCAGTGCAGCGATTTCAAAACCACCGAGATGTTGAAGTATCGCTAATGGCGAAGTGAGTTGGTTGTGGTGATGGGCCAGCGCTTGTTGAATAATATCAGCTTTATGTTGAATTTCTGTCTGATTTAAGCCAGTGCCTGCACCCGTTATTTCAATCGGATTAATAGCGAGTAAAGCACTTGCGATAGCGGTTGCCGAGGTGGTGTTACCAATGCCCATTTCACCGCCAATGAACAACTCAACCCCTTTATCTTTAAGTTGTTCGATATGTTGCCTAGCAATCGTTAAGGCTAGTTGGCATTGCTCTAATGTCATTGCTGGTTGTTGGAGAAAATTCTGGGTGCCCGCAGCAATACGGTGATCCTCTACTCCCGCAAGTATTTCTATTTTTGCCACTGTGCCCATGTTTAAGACATCTAAATAGGCATTGGTTTGTTTTGCCAACACACTAATTGCTGCGCCACCACGAGAAAAATTACGCACCATTTCGGCGGTTACAGCTTGTGGAAAAGCAGAGATCCCTTCAGCTACGATGCCATGGTCAGCGGCAAATACCGTGATGTGTATTTGTTCAACATTAGGATGAGCGGTTGCTTGCATGCCTGCTAAGCTAATGGCTATCTCTTCCAATTGGCCTAATGAACCCGCTGGTTTAGTGAGTTGTTGTTGGCGCTGTTGTGCGGCTGACTGAGCAAGCTGATCGATTTGTTTAGCTGGCGATGCTAACCATTGATTAAAGGCGGTCATGTAATGTTCCTTTTAAAAGATGTGGTAAGCCGGCGACCGTCAGCACCACCGTATCACTGATTGCAGCAATTGCTTGGTGTAACAGACCAATTTCATCACAATAACGACGCGTTAAATCGCCAAGCGGCATAATGCCCATATTAGTTTCATTGCTGACAATGATCAGCTCGCCTTTGATGCTGGGTAAAATAGCGAGTAGAGCGGCGATTTCAGAATTTAAGAACTCATCATTATCTGTCATCAACAAATTGGTCAGCCATAAGGTTAAACAATCAACTAAAACACACTGTTTATCCAAGCAATGTTGCTGTAATTGTTGTGCGAGATGAAGAGGTTCTTCAATGGTGTGCCAGTGTGTCGGGCGATGTTGTTGATGGTGTTTAATGCGCTGTTGCATGGCGACATCATCTGCCGTAGCAGTGGCGATATAGGTCACGTTTAACTGGCTAGCGATCGCCACGCGTTCAGCTAAGGCGCTTTTACCTGATTTAACACCACCTAAGATTAAGCTGATAGTCACTATGAAGCTTCCGATAAATGTAATAAATCTCGCAAGACCGCGGTGTCCATATGGTCTTCAATCATATCGGCTAAACGCTCAATGTCTGCTTCCCGTGTGGCATGATAATCGGGTGTGCAGACAGCATTTAAGCCTGCCCAAGTTAGTAGCGCATTACAGGCTGAGGTTTGTTCAAATAAACCGTGAACATAAGTACCAAGGATTTGGTTGTCATCACTCATTGCACCATCAATGCCAGATTCTAATTGGCAAACAGGTTTTAATAAATCCGAGCCTTCAGTGATGCCAGCATGAATTTCATAACCGCTCATGACCGCATTCTCTAAATTTAAAGTCCCGCTAACATTTCGTAATTGTTTAGCTGTCTGTAAGGTGGTCGTTATTTCTAATAAACCCAAACCATCAGATTGTCCGGCAATACCTTCAATACCTAGTGGATCATTAATTCGCTGACCTAACATCTGAAAACCACCACAAATTCCTATAACTTTACCACCATATCGAAGATGTTTTTTAATCGCGAGATCCCAGCCCGTTTCACGTAACCATGCTAGATCGGCTCTGACGCTTTTTGAGCCAGGTAAGATAATCAGATCTGCTGGAGGAATCGCTTGTTTGGCAGCAATAAACTGCAAGTCTACTTGAGGATGAAGCCGCAAGGGATCAAAGTCGGTGTGATTACTGATCCTTGGATAGACAGGCACTATAATTTTGAATGCGGCATCGTTGGCTAATTGTTGGGTGTTGATGGCATCTTCAGCTTCAAGATGTAAGTCATGCAAATAGGGCAATACGCCTAATACCGGTTTGCCAGTGTATTGTTCCAGCCAATCAAGTCCTGATTGTAATAAGGCAATATCACCGCGAAAACGATTGATTATAAAACCCTTAACGCGATCTTGTTCAGATTGACTCAGCAGGCTTAGCGTGCCCACCAAATGAGCAAATACCCCACCGCGATCAATATCTGCGACGATAATTACTGGACAATCTACTGCTTCAGCAAAACCCATATTGGCAATATCACGATCACGCAAATTAATTTCAGCCGGTGACCCTGCACCTTCCACGATAACGGTCTGATACTGTGCTATTAAACGTTGATGTGAGCTTAATACTGCCGCCATCGCCGTTTGTTTGTAATGATGATAATCCTGCGCTTCCATATTACTAATGGCATGGCCATGGATAATGACCTGTGCGCCAGTATCACTATTGGGTTTTAACAATACCGGATTCATATCGGTATGAGGCGCTAATTTGCACGCTTGTGCTTGTACCGCTTGAGCGCGGCCAATTTCGCCACCATCAACTGTAACCGCACTGTTCAAAGCCATATTTTGAGATTTGAACGGCACTACCGCGACACCTTGGCGTTGCAACCAGCGACATATGGCGGTAACTACCGTGCTTTTACCAGCATCAGATGTCGTACCTTGAATCATTAAAGTATGGGCTGTCATGATGGAAATATGCTCTCTAATGCTTGTGCTAGTCGTTGCCAATCAGATTCATCTTTAGGTAAACCAAAACGCAGACTGGCTGGCTTCTTAAATAAACGAGTGAAAACAGCTTGTTGGGCGAGTTGCTGGTGCCATTTTTCAGCCTGCAAAGTCTTAATCCATTGAAATAGGGTAGATCCTGCTGTTGGGGATAGATTATACCGTGTTAATAAGTCACTTAAGCGCTGGCTAGATTGTAGTAGTGCATGACGTTGTTGGTGTTGCCATTGCGTATCAGACAACGCTAGCTGTGTAATATAACGTGATGCTTGGGCAATGGGCCAAGGACCCAGTAAGTCGGCTAATGCATTAAGTAAGGTGGGTGTAGCGAAAACAAATCCAACTCGTAAGCCAGCCAAACCAAAAAACTTACCAATAGAACGCAAGATAATTAAGCCCTCAAGTGGCTGCTTATCTAATAAGCTATATTCAGGTGTACTATCCATAAAGGCTTCATCAACTAATAACCAACCGCCGCGTTGAAATAATTGTCGGTGCCAAGCTAATAATTGTAAGGGTGAGAATAGCTCGGCCGTTGGATTATTGGGATTGATAATGACCAACACATCTAGCTCTGGCAATGCATCGTTAATGGCTGATGAATCAAGTTCAACAACCGTGTGGCCAGCTTGCCGCCAAGCATGGGCGTGTTCAGCATATGCGGGGGTCACTAAACCTACACGACTGTTTTTACGTAAGCGGGGCAGCGCTTGAATAGCGGCTTGTGAACCAGCGACGGCTAATAAATCATCACATTGATAATAATGCTGAGCAGCTGTCAGCAAGCCATCATGTTCAATAGGAAGATGTGACCAGACTGCACTTGGTAGCTTATCTGGAACCGGCCAGCCATTGGGATTGATACCTGTAGAAAGATCGAGCCAATCGGCAAGCGCTATACTATACAGTTGACTAGCCGCATTGAGATTGCCACCGTGTTCAAGCATCGAGCAGGCCCACGATGATGGTTAATATACCCACCCATAATATCACTCCATGGCGGACTAATTGTAAGGCACGTTCAATATCATGGGCTTTGGGTTCATCACCACAGCCGAGGGTGATACGCTGGTGCCATTGACCATGATATTGTGCAGGACCACCCAAGGTAATCACCAATGCACCCGCACCTGATGCCATCACTGGACCAGCGTTAGGACTATCCCATTGTGTGGCTTGTTGTCGCCAACATTGAATGGCGGTTTTACTTTTACCCACGATTACATAACTCAAGGCGGTCAATCGTGCAGGGATGTAATTGAGCACATCATCTAATCGTGCGGCAAAGCGACCAAAATATAGATAGTGTGGCGAGCGATATCCCCACATGGCATCCAAGGTATTGGTTAGACGATAACAAATAACTGCAGGAACGCCACCGACTAAAAACCAAAATAGGGCAGAAAATACACTATCAGCACCATTTTCTAAGACGGATTCAATTGTCGCTCTCGGAATATTCAAAGTCGCTGGATCACGGCTAACAATGCGACTGGTAAGATAGCGAGCTTGCTCATTGTCGCCAGACTGTAAGGCGTTTGCTATTGGTCGCGCATGGTCGTGCAGGCTTTTATGGCCAATGCATAAGGTTAAAACTACGATGCTAAAAACAATAGAGATGCTGTCAAAGCTGACAATAATTGCACTTATTAGTGTAATGGGAATTAACAAAATACTGACAGCCAATGTACCAAAAATAAGTTTTTTACGATCGGAAGCCGCGTCACCAGGATATAAAATAGATTCAACACGTTTGACTAATAAACCAAAGCCCACGAGTGGATGGTAGTGTTTAGGCTCGCCGATTAGCCAATCAACAACGATGGCCGAGATAATGATTAATGTAGTGGTCAACATCGATATTAATTATTGCCCCAGATGTTTTCATATAACACATCGTTAATATCGCAGCCTTGACGCCAATTTTCTTGTTCTAACATCGGAGCTGAATAAAACGCATCTACATGGCCTAAACACAAAATAGCAACAGGCTTGGCACCTTCGGGCATATTCAAAAGTGTGGCCAGATGTTTGGGGTTAAATAATGAGACCCAACCCATGCCAAGACCTTCTGCACGAGCTGCTAACCACATATTTTGAATCGCACAGGCGACCGAGGCCAAATCCATTTCTGGTATGGTACGACGACCAAAAATATGTTGCTCGCGCTGATCCATTAAACTCATTACAAGTAATTCAGCACAATGGTCTATGCCGTCAACTTTTAACTGCATAAATTCTTGCTGGCGCTCGCCTAGTGCTTGCGCAGTGATGTTTTTTTCATCATTGACTAGTTTTTTTATGGACTTTCTTAATGTTTGGTCAGTAATTCGAATCATTCGCCAAGGTTGCATTAGACCAACACTAGGCGCTTGATGTGCTGCCATTAATAGTCGTTTAAAAATGGCAGGATCAACCGGATCAGCATTAAAATGACGCATATCTCTACGCTCTTTAATCACGCGATAGATAGCATTACGCTCAGCAACACTGTAGGTATGAAGACTCATGATTTTGCTAAAAATCTTAAAAGTCTAAATATCACGAAAATGCTGAAAAGTTTAAGACTGATTTTGTTGAGAGTGATATTTTAAATCCTTAATTAAGGTAAATGCTACCTGGAAAATAGCTGCTAATATCAAATAAAATGCCATATTACTTAAGTTTTTAGGAAAATAAATTACAAATCGATGCGCGTATTCAATCAATGTTGGCTCAGCGTATAGACTAGAGAAAAAGTAAAATCCGCCACCCGAGAGTACTGTACTAATAATAGTCGCCAATACCACACAATAGATTAATGGCAGTAATGTTTTCCAGTAAAATTGATAGTGACCCGCATACCAGCGACCCGCTAACCACAGAGCGCCATATGCCGGTAATAATAATGAATAGGCAGGTGACACACAATAACTACTTACGCCCCCCCACGTAATCGCGACAAAATCCATCAAGGCTGCTTGTGTTAATAGAAGCGGAAACATCCATTTTCCAGAAAGATAGAGCCCAGCTAGGAAAAAAACAGCCCAAGATGCACTAGGTAGATGGTTAATAGTGGCAAAATGGTGACCACGAGTGACAACCATTAAAATCATTAGAAATAAACCAATAATCACTTGGTTACGAATTGATAATGACATGATGATTTAATCTCCAAAAAAATTAAAGATGAACCGAAGTGTCAGTTCATCCTTAAATTAGTGCTATTTAGAAGTTCAGCTTAGCGCCAATACTCCAATTACGAGTGAAATTCACTGGATAGATAGCATCATCTTTTATCCATAAGCCATTACTTTTTTCAAAGATATTATCAACCGCTAAAGATAATTCTAATTGTTTTAAGATATAACTATAGCTAAGATTTGTTGATTGATATGGAGATTGTTTTTGCGAAAAAGTGTTTGAGAAATCATTAGCAGCATAGGCTGAGCTGCGATAATTATGGCTTAAGACAACAGTAGATTTAACCGTTGGAGAATAGTTCAGTGCCACATTAATGGCATGTTTTGATACGCCAGGTAAGTCTTTACCATCGTATGCTCCAGCTCCAGCATCTTCATTATCAATGATGGCACGGGTATAAGAATAATTCACAAGACTAGAGAACTTTTCAGTTAATTGGTGACGATTTTGCAGTTCTAAGCCATATTTGTGAGATTTATCTATATTGGTGTTATCACCAGAAAACGCACCTGTTTTATTGTAATAAATTTCATTGTGTAGATTAGTACGGAATATAGTCAATTTTGATTTGTCAGTAGCTGTTACGTAATTTAAACCCAAATTAAGCGTTTTAGCTTTTGCGGGTTCAATAAAATTATTAAATGTGCCTCCAAAATTGAAAAAACGATCAATGTTAGGGGCTTGGAAGGCGCTATTGAAATTAGAAAATACAGAAACCTGATCGTTTATTTTCTGATTCATACCAACATCAAATGAAGATAGATTATGAGTATCACTTAGCGTTGTAGCTCCTGAATTATAACGATAATCAACAGTTTCTTTTCGTCCACCTAATGAAAGCGTTAAGTCGTCAATATAATATTCGCCCTGAGCAAAGTAAGCGGTGTTTATTTTACTTGTTACGCTATCACTCCAAAGGCTATGACTGTCCCTCTCACCATTAAAACGCTGAATGCCTGAAACTAGACTGAATTGATCTTGCTTGAAATTTACAATGAGTTCATCAGATTGATAATCATAAAGTGATAACGAGTCATAGGAAATATAGGCTGATTCTTTATCTTCTTGTGAATGATTCAACGACACACGTATGTTATCAGTCACATCGGCATCAATACCAAATGCGATTGTGTCCGTTTTAAATGTCTGATGATTATAGGGCGATCCATTGTTTTGCCCTGGATCTTGGTTGAACGAAACCAAATCTAAACTACCTGCATAGCGAGTATCGACATTGGAATGTTCTTTAGATAAATATAGATTTAAATCTGAAGTGGGTTGGGCATTGAGTGTTATGCGAGAATTATTATTACTCGATTCATCTTTAAAACCATCACTCGCGATCTCACTGAAACCATCTGCTTGATTATGATCACCCGAAACTAACAGTTGAAATGATTCTTCTGATAAACCTGTAGAAAAAGCGGCGGTTTGACGACCATAATTACCCAGTCTAAGGCTGATACTAGAGTTCACAATATCTTTTTTAGTATAAATTTGAATTGAACCTGCGGTAGCACCATCACCATAAATGACTGAACCGCTACCTTTAGTAATTTCAATACGTTCAATGTCATTCAATGAAATAGAGCTTAATAGTTGGGGGACACCATCGATATTATTCATTCTTCGGCCATTAACGCTAATAGCAATATTTTCATAGCCATCGCCAGTCCCGAAGCCACGCATATCAATCAGTTGTGCATATGGATTACCGAAGCTAGGCATAACGGTAATAGACGTATTTTGGTTTAGAAAATCATAGAAAGAAGTTGAGCCGGATGCCTTGATATCGCCGGCAGTATAAATTTCAGAAGCAAAAGTAGCTGAGACATCTGTTGTTTTAGTTTTGGTCGCTGTTACCAGAACAGGTTCTAAAGTAATTTGTGCTGATACTGAGGGGCTTATTAAGGCAGCAAACATCGCCGTAGTAAGGTAGTTACGTGTTTTCATCTGTTAAATCTCCAAATGCGCTCGCCCGCGCTATTGAGTATAAAAAGCATTTGGGGAGGGAGAAGAAACAAGCAGAGATTACGATTGAAATACACGAGATCTAATACTTGAATATTGCCCGCCGCAATATACTGTAGATGTACTAGGCCGGTCTCCGGACTCACGAGTGGGTTGATAATAGATCGCCTTCCCATGTTTTAAACACAGTGGCGTGTGACCTATATACTCGATTACCGTTGCGGGGGCAGTGTTGGGATTGTAGCTCAAAGAGAGTATCGCACCAACTTCCCGATTATCTCTTTACTGTGAAGTAGAGAGCACCTTATACAAGGGCGAGAACTATATGGATGAGGCGACCCTTTGTCAAACCAAAAAATGATTTAGGGTGTTTACATGGTTACAATTGATCACCATGAAAAACCAGTCGTGGATGATAATCTTCATACTGTTTAATTCGACTCATACAAGCATAAGGCACTTCAAGTCTGAAGAGGTTAGTGCTTGGAAAGCCTAAAATATGACTTATAATAGTTCTGATTACGCCACCATGAGTAACTAATAGACAGTGTGATATTTGTTGCTCGTGCAAGGATGTTAATAATTCTTGCCACGCGGTTATAACCCGCAATTCAAACGCGTTATATGGCTCACCTTCTGGTGGTGAAATGGATTTAGGATCTTGCATGAATTGGAGGAGTTGCTTTGTATCATCTCCTGCATAGAGATCGGCAAAGAACTGACCATCCCATTGCCCAAAATTCATCTCTTCAAACTGTGTGTCTAATGATAATGGCAGTGAAAATCTGTCAGCTATTTCCTTTGCAAAAGTGCTACAACGTTGTAATGGTGAGCTAATGATTTTATTCCATGACGCTTCTTTATTACTGATAGTTGAACGCATTTGTTGCAGACCTAAACTGCTGATGGGCTCATCTGTTTTGCCTAATAGTTTCTTGCCTGATGCGACATCACCATGACGTAGTAGATCAATTGTTATTTCTTTCATAGCGTAAAATGCATCATTTCATTAGGCAGGATTATGTTTAAGCAGCGTGTTTATCGTATCTTTAAGACAATATTATTTATAACGTAATTTAAGTCTTAAAAAGGTCTAACGAATTTAAACATATGCGGTTATCATTATTTGCATAATATACACTGGAAACATAAATCGATGACTGTTGTGAAAAAATCTAATTTAGACTTTTCAATACTTCCAAATCTAAAAAAACATTATACTTTTTCTACTATTGTCTTGATCTTAGTTATTTTGATGAGCCAATCTTACCAAGATTATTTTCATAAGAAAGAATATATGGAAGTTCAGTTGCTCTATATCTATCAACAGCAAGCTGCACTAAACAATAAATTGATGTCTAACTTGTTGGCGATTCGAGATGGTAACGCAGCATCCATTAACAATTCTGCCCGTGAATTTTCAGCAGCAACAAAAAACATAATGTCTTTGCAGTCTAAATTAGAGACGGTAAAAGCCCAGCGGCATTTAAGTCAGAAGCTAGAAAATTTAGCTAAAGATGAAAAAATGCTCATCAGTTATGTTGACAACTTACTGCTCTTGGCCAATCAGGTGATTGTTTTGGCAGAATCAGGCCAGCTTGATGATTCTGCTGTCTCTGCATTCTATGAGAAAATGTTATCTAATTATCAGTTATATGACACTCTCTATAGTCATCTGAGAGAAAAATTGAATGAGACTCTACAGGCTGAGTATTATCAACACCGGATGCTGTTGTGGATGCTTGCCGTTTTTTTTCTTATGCTAGTTACAGTCATGGGTGCGCGGTCTTATCGGATAGTGGCTCACTCAGTCCGTCGCCAAATTAAATTTGCTCATGAAAATCAACGACGTAAAAAAAGAGAGCTGGATATAACTGAATATGCAAAAGTGATGCATATGCAGCAAATGAAAATGCGGTCCATTTTGGATAATACCGTTGATTCTATTATTACGATTACTGCAGACGGCAATATTGATTCCTTTAATAAGACAGCAGAAAAAATGTTTGGTTATTCAGCTGCAGAAGTGATTGGTCAGAATGTAAAGTTATTAATGCCTGAAGATTATGCGAAGGCTCACGATGGTTATTTAAGTGACTATATGAATACTGGTATCCGTAAGATTATCGGCATTGGTCGCGAAGTAGTCGCACAACGCAAAGACCAAAGTCAATTCCCAGTTTATTTGTCAGTGAGTGAAGTGCCAGAATCTCAACCGAGATTATTTACGGGCATTATTAATGATATAACCGAGTGGAAAAAAACGGACGAAAAATTAAAACACGCCTTAATTGAACTTCGTGCGAAGCAAGCACAACTTGAAGAAGAAGAGCGGATTGCTAAACATGTATTTGAAAATATCACTGTAAGTAATAGTGACAAATTGCCCGAATTATCTTCCTGGATTGTACCTATGGGTTCATTTAGTGGTGACATGATATTATCAGCAGTCTTGCCATCAGGCGTGAAACGCGTGATTTTATGTGATTTTACGGGTCATGGATTATCTGCCGCTTTAGGAGCGATCCCAGTTTCATCTGTTCATAAAGCGCTTGCGCAAAAAGACTTGCCACTAGAAGTATTGATGGAAGAGCTTAATAACAAGCTTAATGCTTTGTTACCTACAGGTATTTTTTGCTGTATTGCTGGTGTAGATATAAATGCTAGCCGAACCCATGCCCATGTATGGAATGCAGGGCTGCCAGAAGTGTTGTTAGTGAGTAAAGCAGGTGAGATAAAACAACGGATTAAGTCAGATCACTTACCTTTAGGCGTGGTGACATATAAGTCTAGTGAAATACAGTGTGTTGATGTACCGCTACAAAGAGGCGATAGTCTCTATGTTTATAGTGATGGACTAACAGATGCTAGAAACTTTATTGGTGAAATGTTTGGCCAACAACGGTTTGAACAGCTTTTAATGGTCGCTACTGAAAATGGTGAGCGGTTGAATGATATTCGAAATACGTTGGAGCGCTACATTAATAAAATGCCAGCTAATGACGATCTTTCAATATTACAAATAAAAACACTGGTCATTTCAGATGAAATTATCTTAGAATCATAAGCTTTACGCTTTAGAAAATGAGATTATGACGCATTCGTTTGATGATAAAGGTTTTGCCACTCGTGCAGTTCGTGCCGGCCAAATTAGAACCCAAGAAGGAGAGCACGCTGAACCTATCTTTCCAACTTCTAGCTATGTATTTGAAAGTGCAGAGCACGCCGCAGCACGTTTTTCTGGCGATGAGCCGGGCAACATATACTCTCGTTTCACTAATCCCACGGTTCGAACTTTTGAGCAACGTTTAGCTACTTTAGAAGGTGGTGAATCTGCTGTCGCTACCTCGTCTGGCATGTCCGCAATTTTATCAACATTTATGGCATTACTGGCCGCGGGTGATCATATCGTTTCATCTCGGAGTGTCTTCGGTACCACACGGGTATTGTTTGATAAATATCTCGCAAAATTTGGTGTTGAAACCGATTACGTAGCCCTAACAGATATAGAAGATTGGCAACGGGCGATTAAGCCGAATACCAAAGCTTTATTTCTAGAAACACCCTCTAATCCAATGAATGAAATCGCCGATTTAGAAGCGCTATCTGCATTAGCTAAAGCAAATGATTGTTTATTGATCGTTGATAATTGTTTCTGCACGCCAGCTTTGCAACGACCTTTAGCATTCGGCGCCGATATCGTAATACATTCCGCCACTAAATATATCGATGGCCAAGGTCGCTGTGTTGGGGGCGCAGTAGTCGGTGATGCCCAACTTGTCGGTCAAGAAGTCTATGGGTTTTTACGTACTGCGGGACCAACTATGAGTCCGTTTAATGCGTGGACATTCTTAAAAGGTCTTGAAACCTTAGAATTAAGAATGAAAGCCCATTCAGCATCGGCGTTAGCACTGGCAATCTGGTTAGAACAGCAGCCGCAAGTGACGAACGTGTTTTATGCGGGCTTGCCGAGTCATCCGCAATATGAATTGGCTAAAAAGCAGCAATCAGCATTTAGTGGCATTATTGCCTTTGAAGTTAAAGGTGGTAAAGAGGGTGCTTGGAAATTAGTTAATGCAACGGAATGGATATCAATAACCGGTAATTTGGGTGACACCAAAACGACGATCACACATCCAGCCACAACGACGCACGGTCGTTTAACAGTAGAAGCAAGGGCTGAAGCGGGCATCAGTGATGGTTTATTGCGTATCTCTGTTGGCTTAGAAAATGTTGAAGATATTCAAGCTGATCTTCAGCATGGCTTAGATTTACTTTAATTCAAAAATAGCTACAAATTATAATTCTATCCTTGCCTATGAATTATTAAAGCGGCATAAAACCTGCTTAAATGAACATAACATTGTAGATGTGCGTCGGGAAATCGTCATTGTATTTCGAGGGTTAGCCGATGTATTTAATAAAAACAATAGGTTATGAATTTATGACACATCCTTTGAAAATGATATGGCTGTTGGTGGTATTGGCTTTGCTAATGCCTCTGCGGCAGGTTTTCGCCACAACTACAGCCCCGGTGAGTGATATTAGGATCTTAATCGATGTTTCTGGGAGTATGAAAAAGAACGATCCCAATAATTTACGGGCGCCTGCGTTACGCTTGATTGTTGGTTTATTACCTAATGATGCCAAAGCAGGTACGTGGACATTTGGTCAATACGTCAATATGTTAGTGCCGTTTCGTGATGTAAATGATGCTTGGAAAAAAGAAGCTGAATTAAAATCAAAAAATATTCATTCTTATGGTTTGTTTACTAATATTGAACAAGCATTAAACAAAGCAACGGCTAACCAAAAAGGTGTTGATCCACTCTACCGACGGAGTGTTATTTTATTATCTGATGGCTTGGTAGACATCTCGAAAGATGCCAAGATCAATAAAAAATCCCGCCAACGAATTTTAGATGTCATTGTGCCTCGCCTTAAAAAGAATAATGTTGCAGTACATACCATTGCCTTATCCGATTCTGCTGACCATGATCTGTTACGGTCTATTTCATTAGCAACGGATGGTTGGTATGAGCAAGTTGATAATGCAGACCAATTACAACGTGTTTTTCTTCATTTGTTTGAAAAAGCGGCAACACGAGACACGGTTCCCTTAGTGGATAATCAATTTAAGATTGATAGCAGTGTGAAAGAAATGACGTTACTGATCTTTCGCCGTGAAGGGTCAAAGATGACCGAATTATTGTTACCAAACCAATCTCGCATTAAATTAAAAAGTATCCCTAACAATGTCCGTTGGCACATTGAAGGTAACTACGATTTGATTACCATTGATAAACCACTTCCAGGCCAATGGCAGATCGACGCCGATATTGATCCAGATAACCGAGTGATGGTTGTGACTGATCTAAAATTAAAAACAACAGACTTGCCAAATAATATATTAATTGGTGAAACATTTGATTTTGATGTGAGTTTGACTGAAAAAAATAAACTGATCGAACGTCAAGACTTTTTGAAATTGGTTGATGCTCAACTCAAAGAAGAATCAGAAATCGCCGATCCTATTGAACGCCGTATGAATGCAGAACAAAAAAAAGGAATTTATCGTACCCATGTCGGTGAAAACTTTAAAGCAGGTCGCAATGATGTGGTTATTACTATGACTAGTCCGACCTTTGAACGTCAACGTAGACAAAGTATTAATGTTGTCGAAACGCCGTTTGAAATTAATGTGGAACAACTAAAAGATCAAGCAACCCGTACCCATCGACTGACAATAAGACCAGATGAAGACTTGATTAGCACTGACAAGCTCAGCATAGCAGCTATGCTAACTGCAGAAGATGGCAGTGAGTGGTCGTATGATGTCATGAAGGTTACTGATAATGAATGGCAACTGACACTAGCAGATTTACAAGTCAGCGAAAAATACACAGTGGCATTACAGATCCGTGCTGAAACAGTTAAAGGTCGGTCATTGTTTTTGCAACCCGAATTAATCGAATTGCGTGATGAACTCGCCGATACAAAAGCTGAAACAAGCACTAAAATATCTAAAGAAGGTGATGCAATCCCTGATAGCAAAGATGAGACTTCACAACAAGCTAATGGTTTGGAAACAATGCCGCAAGTCACCGAAAAACAGCAAGATGTTGATGTAGAGCAGCTGGTTGAAAATGCAGTTGCGGAACCTGTGATTGATGAAATGTCTGGCAATACAGATAACTTACTACCGGAAATTATCGTTCAAGAACCTAATTTAATAGATACAACTGATATCAATGAACAAGCAGGTCTGAGCCCCGCTATTAAATTAGCGATAGGTAATGTACTTATCTTATTAATGATCGGTCTAGGGGTTTTCTTCTGGCGACGTAAAAGTGCAGGTAGCACTAATCCTGGGGAGCAATTATAAATGGATATGGTTCTAGAAATGTTGGCTTATGAACTGGCTGCTATATTTGCTATTTTAAGTGTTTGGCTTATTTTGCGAAATACTAAAAAAGGCAAAGCTACGCATGAGTTGGCTAGCCAAACAGTGAAAAAATTAAAACGGGCTAAAGAACTCAGGATTGAGAGTTTATCTAAGATTTTAAGTGAAAAATACGCTTTGAGTGGTGATTCCTTATCGCAAGCAGCGATTGATTTCCAAGGTCGCGAACAACAAATATACAAAGCATTGTTGAATGTTTTCGTTGAGCAAGATGGCAATGCTTTGCTGAATATTCCAGAGCAACTAGAAAAGGCTATTGATGCTAGTTTAGATTTACTTCCTCTAGCAGAGAAACCGACTCTTGCGGCGATAGATAGTACCTTGACTTTAAGTGAGAAGATAGAAGCAACGGCACAACAACTAGAAGTGTTAATGACTCTATTTAGACAAACAAATAACGATCAGTCTGTTAAAGAGCGAGCACCTGAAACGGAAGAGTCATCGAACAAAGAAATCGAAGCTTTGGTTGTAGCAGTTGATGAAAAATCTGAACTACTAGAAGACACTACTGATGAACATCAAGTCCCTGTTGAACAATCAATAGTAGAAAAGGTAGAACAAATAAGTGATGCAATTGAAATAGAAATGACTGAGGAGGAAGAACTTTTAAGTGGTCTTTCCGATGACTTAGCAATTCCAGATAGCAGTGTAGATGAACATTCTCTCGAAGAGGGTATGTCGGCAGAAGATGTTGATGCTTTACTAGCTTCTATGGATGACGAGCTACAAGCAGATAGTGATATTGGCGGTATTGATTTGAGTGCTCTGGATGACGATGAGGAAATTGAGGAGAAAAATCTAAAAAAGTCTGACGCTGAATTAGTGGCTGATACCGCTGATTCAGCTAAACCTGTCAGTGATATATCCGCAGCAGCAGAAGTTGAAGCAGAGCTGGAAGTTGAAGCAGAGCTGGAAGTTGAAGCAGAGCTGGAAGTTGAAGCAGAGCTAGAAGTTGAAGCAGAGCTGGAAGTTGAAGCAGAACTAGAAGTTGAAGCAGAACTAGAAGTTGAAGCAGAACTAGAAGTTGAAGCAGAACTAGAAGTTGAAGCAGAACTAGAAGTTGAAGGACAACTTGAAGCTGAAGTTGAACTTGAACTTGACGCTGAAGTCGAGCAGCCAATAGCTCAGAAAAAAATGAGTAATTATATTAAGGGTGAATGGAAAAGTATCGTCCCTGACATTTATGGTAAAACTATTATTCAAGCTGAACAAGAAATTATAGCAGACTTTGATAACGGAGAAGATCCTACAGAGATATTTGAACCAGAAGTTGAACAGCCACTAGCTCAGAAGAAAATGAGTGATTATATTAAGGGTGAATGGAGTAACATCGCGCCTGATGTTTATGGCAAAGCTATTATTCAAGCTGAAGTTGAAGTCAAAACAGAAGTCAAAACTGAGCCAGAACATGAAATAGTGGCGTCTCAATTTGATACTGAAGAAGCGATGTTAACTGCAATGATGACGCAATCGGAATCGTTAGAAGTTAATGAACAACAAACGGAAGCTTTAGATATTCAGCACGAAGAATATCCCAAGCCTAAAACGGAATTAGAAGTTTTAAGAGATAAAGTTAGAGCAAGATCTATTCAGGCTGAGATCGGAAATAGTCAGGCTAAATTAGCCGAGCCACAAGTTGATGCTGAGCCAGAAGTTCCAGCAGAACTAGAAGTTGAAGCAGAACTAGAAGTTGAAGCCGAGCCACAAGTTGTATCTGAGCCAGAAGTTGAAGCAGAACTAGAAGTTGAAGCAGAACTAGAAGTTGTAGCAGAACCAGAAGTTGTAGCAGAACCAGAAGTTGTAGCAGAACCAGAAGTTGTAGCAGAACCAGAAGTTGAAGCAGAACTAGAAGTTGAAGCTGAGCCAGAAGTTGTAGCAGAACCAGAAATCCATACTGGAGTTGATAACGGGTCAGAATTTGATAGTACTACTACACAGTTTCCGCTTCCCGATGAAGAAGCTTTAGATGAACTATTAACTGACGTGTGGAATTTAGAAGCAGAGTCAAAAGAATCAGGTTTATATGATTCCGAGTTAATGGAAGATAATATTGCTGAGCCTGAGCCTGAGCCTGAGCCTGAGCCTGAGCCTGAGCCTGAGCCTGAGCCTGAGCCTGAGCCTGAGCCTGAGCCTGAGCCTGAGCCTGAGCCTGAGCCTGAGCC
>Ga0105054_10003891_pt1 | contig 22721 bp, 17 predicted proteins | sample BON02_FD_78091 | JGI IMG/M metagenome (GOLD analysis project Ga0105054, IMG submission 78091) | Freshwater microbial communities from Lake Bonney liftoff mats and glacier meltwater in Antarctica - BON-02 (megahit assembly) | ecosystem: Environmental > Aquatic > Freshwater > Ice > Glacier...
AGCTTTATTCTGTCATGTAAGTCAGGATCCTGTCGGAATCTATGCCTGCGGGCACGAGGCAATGGAAAAGTTTCGGGGGATGGAAGCCGGTGTGCCTGCGGCAGAAGCTTTTATCAAACTCAATGGCAAAAACTCTCCCTCTTCCATCCTGTAATTGAACTTTACTTTCAAACCCAAACCTCCCAATGAAAAAAGTTATTCTTTTATCTCTTTTGTTGATTGTGTTTTCGGCAGCCTTTTCCCAAAGTCAATCAAACGCTGACATCAAAAATAAAGTCAATCTATTTAATGGCAAAAACCTCGAAGGCTGGTACACTTTTGTGCAGAATCGGGGACGTGACATTGATCCGAAAAATGTCTTCACTGTTCAGGATGGGATGATCCGGATTTCTGGTGAGGAGTGGGGAGGAATTACTTCCAATCAGGAATTTGAGAATTATCGGCTCATCGTTGAGTTCAAATGGGGTGGAAAAACTTTTGCTCCCAGATTGGAAAATGCCCGGGATTCTGGAATTCTCTTGCATTCTGTGGGTGCGGATGGAGCGTCAGATGGAATCTGGATGCATTCCATCGAGTGTCAGGTGATAGAAGGCGGTACCGGCGATTTTATTGTGGTAGGAGATGGAAGTAAAGATTTCAGTATTACGAGTCCCGTGGCTCCGAAAATGCAGGGCAGTTCTTATATTTTTCAACCCGAAGGTGAACTCGCAACTATTAATTCTGGCCGGATCAATTGGTATGGCCGTGATCCAAACTGGAAAGATATGATTGACTTCCGCGGTTCTCAGGACGTGGAAAAACCAGTGGGTGAGTGGAATAAAGTAGAATGTGTAGTTGAGGGAGATGAGATCACTATTTACTTGAATGGAATATTGGTAAATCATGCCTCGAATGTAAAACCAAGTAACGGTCGCATTCAACTACAATCAGAAGGCGCTGAGATATTTTTCAGAAGAATTGAAATGAGACCGTTGACAAAGAAATAATACGAACGAGATTAAAATGGCTAAAAAGCCGCTGCAGCTTCACGGAATTGCGAATTCCGAGCAGCGCTGCTTTTAGAGCTCCGAAAGCTTTAGGCTTGTAATCCCGATGCTCTATTAAGCGTTTAGAAACCCAAAATAACTATCCTAAAGTGGATTGAAAATCCGCAGAGAGCAGCACATTACTTCACCAAAATAGAACCCTCACTTGGCTCATAGCCTATCCGATGCGCAAGCACATACAGTGAATCTCCCGCGTTCATTTCAAAGGGAAATTGATAGACAGACCAAACATCAGAGGCACTTTTCTTGAAGCCGAGTGAAGCACTTTTTGTCGTAGAGGAAAGCGAAACTTTTCCATCCTCAAAGCGGACTTCTACTGGCTCAGTGGTGGGTGCATGATCCGCTCCGTCCCACCATTTGTACACCATTTCCATTTCAGGCACTGCTCCCATATCACCATAATCATCTATCCATTTCAGATGCGCTTCACGCAGCTCAGAAAGTTTATCTGCATAGTCAGGATTTTCAGCCAGATTATTAAATTCATAAGGATCTGACTGCGTATCGTAAAGCTCCTCCTCCGGCTTAGTCTCATCAAACCAGCGCTCTTGGTTTTTATCCAATTTTCCTTCCTCATGCAATTCGAGCAAGTGACCCATCAGAGGATTACTAAGTCTGTAGCGTATATTCTGATAATTAGGCTTATCAGGCATGTAATTCTTAATGTATTTATATCTGCCATCACTCACCGCACGAACTCGATCGACCTCGGAATCCATCCGATCCCGCGCAGCATAGATGTACTTTCTCGGTTCCGCTTTTTGATTTCCCATAAAAGCCTGTCCCTCCATATTATGTGGGATTTTTACCCCTGCAAGAGAAAGTACTGTCGGTCCAAAATCCACAAAACTCACCAACTGTTCATCCACAGTTCCCGCTTTGATAAAAGGAGCCTTGATAAAAAGTGGAACTCTCAAACCTCTGTCATACAACTCTCTCTTGTAATATGGCATACCATCCCCATGATCTGAATAATAGAAAATGATCGTGTTCTCATACAATCCATCATCCTTCAACTGCTGCAAAAGCTCTCCAACTTGAGCATCAAATCGCATGACATTTGTGATAAATCTCGCCAAGGTCCTGCGCGTGATTGAGTCGTCAGGATAAACGGGCGGTACAGTTACGTCTGCTGGATCTACCAACAAATCCTCACTTTCCCTCGCCCATACCTGAGATTCATGAGTAGTGGTGTAATTGAAAATCGAGAAAAATGGCTGCTCCGGATCTTTACGATTTCTCCAATGCGCTTTATTGCTACTCTCATCCCACATCGTCTCAGGTGCAGCGAACTGATAATCTTCTTTCACATTATTGCTGGTATAATACCCGGCCATACGCAGGTATTCAGGATAGCCGTGCATTCCTTCAGGAATCACCGCAGAATAGGACTTGTGATCTGAAGGATAGGCAGATTCATTCCCTTTTGACATCCCTACGGTTCTCATGTGCATTCCTCCTACAGAAGTCTGGTATGCTCCCGTGATCAGCGCAGCCCTACTTGGCGCACACACACCTGCTGTGGAAAAGGCATTGGTAAATATCACGCCAGCTTTTGCTAAAGAATCCAAAACCGGAGTTTGCCCACCAGTACCTCCATATACTCCCAGATGCTCTGGCGACATATCCTCATTTACGATCCAAACAATATTAGGACGCTCTGGATATGCTATTTCCGCTTGAGAACTTGATTCTGTTTGGCAGGAAAAAAGCAAAAATAAAAGAAGGGAAATGGAAAGTATATACTTCATAAGTAGATGGTTTTAAAAAATTAAAGTTATCCATTTTACCATAACAGTTAAAACCTTCTATACATCTCCCTAAAAAAAGTCAACGAACATTTCCTATGAATGCTTCTTGAGGCTAAGCTCTTTGGAATTAAGTCTGGCTTTGGTAACTTATAAAGCCTAACACCCTGAACCCAATCATGCCTCCAATAAAGAATTTGAACCGAAGAGAATTCCTTGGATCTGCTGCTACCGTAGCTGCATCCATTTCCATCGTCCCATCCAATGTCATTGCTGGCCTTGGAAAAATCCCTCCTTCTGATCAAATCACGGTTGCAAATATTGGTTGCGGTACTCAGGGTTTGAGAGAAATGGGCGAACTGTTACTCAATCCTAAAATCCGTGTAGTCGCTGTTTGTGATGCGAATAAATACTCGGAAAATTACATTGACTGGTCACCCTATGGCATCAGAGACGGTATCCGAAAAACACTTGGAGACGAGACTTGGTGGAGCAATGTGGAAGGAATTGCTGGTGGAAGAGATGTAGGCCAGTCCTATGTGGAAAAATATTATGCAAAAAACAATCCTTCCGGTAGGTATAAAGGCTGTGCGTCCTACGAGGATTTTCGAGAGCTTTTTGCAAAAGAAAAAGGAATCGACGCAGTCAAAATCATGTCACCGGACCATACACATGCTTCTATTTCAATAGCAGCAATGAACAAAGGAATTCATGTGGTGACTCACAAACCCATTTCTAACAGACTTCTGGAAGGAAGAAAAGTAATAGAAAAGGCAAAATCTAGTGGAGTGATCACACATTTACTCGCTTGGTCGGATCGTCCAGAATACAGCCAAATCAAAGCCTGGATGGATTCTGGACTGATCGGAGAATTGAAAGAAATTCACAATTGGTCTTATAGACCAGTTTGGCAGCAATGGACTAAGAGACCGACTGGAATCGAGATCATACCTGAAGGATTCAATTGGGATCTGTGGTTGGGTCCTGTTCCCAATATGGACTATCACAAAAACTACACGCACAATGTCTTTCGTGGCTGGTACGAGTTCGGCGGAGGTTCAGTGGCCGACATGGGGCATTACAGTCTTTTCCCACTATTTGAAACGCTCGGTATTCATAATTCGCCAATAAGTGCCAAAGCATATGGAACTACCACGCGTGAAGAAGTAAACTCGGTCTATCAGTGGGTAGAAAATGATGTGGCTTTTCCAGCTAGCTGCATGATCAAATGGAAATTCCCGGAGCAGGCCTCTCTGGCTTCATTTGATCTATTCTGGTACGATGGCGGAATGAAACCTTTTGCGCCAGAGGAATTAGAAATAGATGGTAAAGACACGCCAAATGAAGGATTGATGTTCGTAGGAACAAAAGGTAAAATCCTAGGCGGATTCAGAGGTGAAGATCCTGTACTGCTTCCAGAAAGTAAAATGGCAGCTCGCGCGGAATCCGAACGAATCGATTCTAATAGTGTAGATAGGAATACTTCTGCATGGGTGGAAGCTATCCAGTCTGGAAAGCAAACTCCCGGGAGTTTTATCCGGGCACAAACTATTACTGATACCATCAATCTCGGCGCTGTCGCGTTACGCGCAGGAAAAAAAGTAGATTTTGATGCTTCAACCCTTAAAATCATTAATGATGCTGACGCTAATAAATTGCTAACCAGAGATTATAGAAAAGGATGGGAGATCTAAGTCAGTTTCCAGTTTGCAGAAAATTAGTAACCACATACCTTCAATCTATTTAAAAACCACATTACTCTTTAATCCTTACCACCATGAATAATAGAAGAAATTTTCTCAAAACCGCTGGTCTTGCTGCAACAGCAATTGGTCTAGGAATACCACAAATAGCTTTCTCATCCACTAAAGCAGCTCCACTTTTTAAGATATCCCTTGCCGAATGGTCTCTGAACAAGCAACTTTTCGCAGGAAAAATGGATCACTTAGACTTTGCGAAGCTCACCAAAAAAGCGGGGATAGATGCGGTAGAGTATGTCAATCAGTTTTTCAAGGATAAAGCTAAGGACATGGCCTATCTGAAGGAAATGAAAACCCGAGCTGATGGAGAAGGAGTAAGATCAGTCCTAATCATGTGCGATGGAGAAGGCATGCTTGGCGCAGCTTCTGCAGAAGAACGGACGCAAACTGTGGAGAATCACAAAAAGTGGATAGAAGCCGCAAAATTTTTAGGCTGTCATTCCATCCGAGTGAATGCTTATTCGGCTATTCCATGGAGCACCTCTACACAAGATTATAATACCTCCAGCGATCACGCTAGTGCTGGCTTACATGAGCTTTGTGAATTTGCAGACGACTTTGACATCAATGTATTGATCGAAAATCACGGCGGGTTTTCAAGTAACGGAAAGTGGCTAGCTGAGATGATCAACAAAGCGGATCATCGCCGCGCAGGTACACTGCCTGATTTTGGAAATTTCAGAATTGCCAATGAAGATGGAAAAGCTATTTCCTATGACTCCTATCGCGGCATAGATGAATTGATGCCTAGGGCAAAAGGAGTAAGCCTAAAACCAACTGTTTGGGATGACAAGGGTGACGAACATCCTTTAGATTATTCTAAAATGATGAAACTTGTGCTGGCACATGACTTCCATGAATATGTGGGTATCGAGCATGGTGAAGAAGGCCGAGAATGGGAAAGCATAGAAGAGATAAGAATACAATTATAAAAAGTGAGAACTGCGCTGGGCAAACAAGGATAATTTGATTTCGGCTACACATTGCTAGTCAGACTAGTACTTACTTCCACTCAGGAAAACTGATTTTAAAGAAAATCCAAGTTCTAGAACTTCATACTGTAGTTGGAGACTTAGATTGGTATTTCTATCGCGTTGGTTTTGTGAAAAGCTTTTGGGAAATGTTAGTATCGTTGTCGAAGACATCCAATTATCAGCAGAAAAATCTGGCTAAATAATACATTCGGTTTTCGATTGAGGTAGGATTTTGCCTATTTTGAATATGAAACAACAACTCGGACAAATTGCGATTTTAGTAAGAGATTACGATGAGGCTATTGAATATTATACTGAGAAATTGGGATTTGAACTGATCGAAGACACGCATCTCAGTGATGTAAAACGCTGGGTACGCATTTGCCCTCCAGGTTCCTCTTGTCAATTATTACTCGCCAAAGCTGCGGATGAACTCCAACGAAATCAAATTGGCTTTCAATCCGGGGGAAGGGTATTTCTCTTTTTATATACTGACAACTTCTTCAGAGATTATCATAACTACACTGCAAAAGGCGTGGAATTCATTCGTGAGCCGTCAGAAGAAGCATTCGGAACGGTATCGGTATTCAAGGACCTGTATGGCAATCTTTGGGATTTGATTGAGCTGAAGTAATAAGATGTCGGATGGTGGATGTCGGGTGACCGATGCTTTTTAGCTGAATTTCAGAATAGACTAAGGACTTTTACATCCAACTTTGAAATTCATAAGCGCTTTGGTGAAAACAATTCCTAATTTTAAATTCACTCATTTTAAATTCCATTTTGGAAACTCAAGCTAACAACCCACTTCACGGAATCAAACTCGCAGATATAGTTGCCCATCTAGTAGAAGTCTATGGTTGGCCGGAACTTGGCGAGCGCATTACCATTCGCTGCTTCACGCATGATCCTTCGGTCAATTCTAGTTTGAAGTTCCTCAGAAAAACTCCTTGGGCTAGAGAGAGAGTTGAGGGCTTGTATCTGAAGTCTTTGCGTGACGCGAAAAAGAAGTGAATTGTTATTTTGGCCACAAGGGTCACAAAGAAGGTACGAAGGTTTTTACCGATGATTTTAAAAACTAATGTGGATAAAGTCTCAAGACTTGGACCTAAATCAATCCATCCTGCAGAATAATCTGTCTGAGCACTACGACTGAAAACTGATTCTACAACCTTAATCCAGCACTACTTTTCTTTACACACTTTGTGGTTTTTAAATCAAGACCTTCTATGTTTTGAAAACCTCTAAGGTCATAAAAAAAACCCGAAGTAATCTCCGGGCTTTTAATTTTATGGTCTGTGGTTATTATACGTAGTTATTCAACATTACTGGCATTACCAGCATCAGGATGTCTTCATTTTCGTCTTGGTCAGCTGGAATAATCAAACCTGCACGGTTTGGCGCAGAGAACTTCAAGCTTACTTGCTTGCAAGAAAGATTGTTCAACATTTCTACCAAGAATTTCGCATTGAATCCGATTTCAATGTCCTCTCCATCATGCTCACACGAAAGCCTCTCATTCGCTTCATTAGAGAAATCCAGATCTTCAGCAGAAATCATCAATTCGCTACCTGTTAATTTCAACCTCACCTGATGCGTGGTTTTATTAGCATAAATCGCGATTCTTCGCAATGAACTCAACAATTCAAGCCGATCAATAGTCATCACATTTGGATTTTCCGCAGGAATAACATTCTCGTAATCCGGGAAACGCTCGTCGATAAGACGACAAATCATCTTGATGTTATTGAAATTGAAATAAGCATTCGACTGATTGAATTCTACTGTCACCGGAAGATTTTCAGATGGCAAAGTAGACTTTAACAGGTTCAGCGCCTTGCGTGGGATGATCAACGTCGCAGATTCCGGAGAAGCGATATCAACTCTTCTATACCTAACCAATCTATGTCCGTCAGTTGCGACGAAAGTAGTACTGGTAGGGCTTAAGTTGATGTAAACACCAGTCATAGCCGGACGAAGTTCATCAGAACTGGTTGCGAAGATTGTATTAGAAACAGCGGAAGAAAGAACGTCAGTGGACATATCCACAGAAGTTGCGTTGCTTACAGTTGGGATTTTAGGAAAGTCAGTAGCATTCTCACCAGCCAGTCTATAGCGACCATTATCAGAACTAATCTCTACAGCATATGTATCGTGATCGATGCTAAAAGTAACCGGCTGCTCAGGTAGATTTTTCAATGTCTCAATCAAAATCTTTGCGGGCACAGCAATATTTCCATCTTCCTTAGCCTCCACGTTGATTTCTGTGATCATAGAAGTCTGCAAATCTGATGCAGTAATGGTCAATAGACTCTCTTTGATCTCAAAAAGAAAATTTTCCAAAATTGGCACTACGGGATTGGTTGTCACCACACCGTTGATTGCCGAAAGCTGCTTTAATAAGGCAGAAGAGGAAACAATAAATTTCATATCGAAGGGCTTATTTTATTTTTACTTTTGAATGGAGGTAAATTTATAAATAAATTCTAATTCGAACCTCCGTATAATTGATTCTCTGGAAAATTATTGAAATAGATGCTATTATTTAGGCTAGTGTATTTTCCTGCTGTATTTATACTTCCGAATCCAACCTACTGCTCCACCTACGACCAACAACACAAATACTGGCAACAACACATTCAATACCTGCCAAAAGGTCTTTTGCTGCGCAACCTTCATCTTGTTTAATGGTCGTATCTGAAATGTACGCGTTCGAGAAGCAATGATTCCTTCTGGATCAGCAAGATACTGGACAAGATTTTTCAAAAAAAGCTTATTCGCAAAAGTAGTTTGGCTAAATGGGTCTTCTCCCAGAGCTAGCGGAGCACCATCTTCCAGGTTAGTTTGAGCTTGAAAAACATCTCCATCTCCTATCACGACCACTTTTCCATTTCCAGCATCTTTAAAATCTGCTTTCGCAAAACCATCCGGAAGAAAACGGTTTTTATACAAGGAAGTAAACTCCCCTTCCAATAAATAAGCAAGAGGCAAATTTCTCAACCCGAACTGAGACACATCAGGCTCCTGATCCATAGCTGCAAAAGCTACACGAGCGGGAGCTGGCAAAATCCGTGTCAAATCAGAACTGAAGATTAAAGGAGTTTTGGTGACGCCATCAGCTTTCACCGTATCCAAACTGCTTGCAAAACGAAACTGCACCACGTCCAAACCTTTCGTAATTACATGATCTTGAACACGTCCCGCTAGGATATAAAATGGCCAAGGCAAAGGAACCATTTGTTGCTGATCTCCGAAGTTCCCACCCATTACAGGAATGTAGCCAAAGTTCAAATCCTGAATCAAGTCCTTGTTTACGCGGATTCCATATCGGAAAAGAAGGTTATCCAAACCTAAATCAACTGGCATAGCCACCGTACCTTCGCCACCGGCATTTTCAAGCTCTACTGCCACTCCATCTAGTAAAATCACGAGATTTCCTCCACCCATGACATATTGATCCAGCAAATAAACTTCTCGCTCTGTAAAGCTCTCTTTTGGACCTTGGATAAAAATAATCTTAAACCCAACCAAATCTGCCGGAGTATTAGCTTGCTCAAGCGGAACTTTAAATAATTCAAAATCCCCGTCCAATGCTTCCACCATTCCAAAGCCTTGATCTGAACTCATTTCTCCATGTCCCATGATCATGGCTATGGACGATGATTCAGGAGAAACCAACTTACGAATAGCATTGCTGAGCTCGAATTCAAGGTTTTCGATTGACTGATTGAGTATTTGATCCTGCCCCATTCCACGATCACCGCTCAATACTAAGGCGCCTGTCTCATATTCTGCGTTACTAACCAAAATACCTGGGAATATCAGTTGCGCCTGCTGACCAGAATTTCTTAGTACAGATAAGTTTGTCGGATTGATACCGTAATCTGTCAATGACAAAATAAAATCGCCACGCTCATCTTCAGGTAGACTCAGAGGATCAAAATAAGAATAGGTGATCTTTTTGGGGCTGTATGCATTGAAGGTGCAGACTGTCGCTTCTATAGATTTTTGCAAACGTCGCATTCCACCAGGAAGATTTTCGCCCACCAAAAGAATCTCTACGTGAAGTGGCTCAGTGATTTCAGCAAGTACTTCCTCAGTCGCAGGATGCAGGGAATAACGTTTTTCTTCCGTAAGATCAATGCGGAAATCAAGGAATAGAGCCAACAAAGCAAACACCAGAATTCCTCCAAAAAGAAATAACCAAGGCTTGACGATATTTAAAGGGGACTTTTTCATTTATTCCTCAAAACCAAAACTGCTCCACCCAAAAACAACCATATCATTCCAAATAAAAAGAATACGTCAGCTGAATCGATCACCCCCCTACTCAAATTGATGTAATGAGAACTCAGACTCAGATCGGCTGCCCAATAGGAAAGATTCCCGACCTGCATATCTGCTAAAGCTGAGAATCCAAAATAAAGGACGAAGCATAAAAATACGCCCAACACAAACGCGACTACTTGCTGTGAAGTCAGAGAACTTGCAAACAAACCCATGGCAGCGAATACTGCTCCGATCATGATCAAACCTATCCAAGAGCCGAAGAAGCCTGCCTGATCCAAGTTCCCAATAGGATCTCCAAGCTGAATAATACTATAGAAATAAAGTAATGTAGGCAAAAGAGCCACTAGAACTAGACAAAGCAAGGCGAAGTATTTGGCTAGAATAATCTGAACCAAAGAAAGAGGAGAAGTTCTTAAAAGCTCCCAAGTACCAGTTTTGCGCTCCTCTGCAATTGCTCGCATGGAAAGAGCCGGAACAAGAAATGTAAATACGTAAGGTGTATAAGTAAACAGTGCTTCCAGATCTGCAAAGCCATATTCCAGAACGCTGCTCTCTGGAAAAACCCAGACGATCATACCAATCGCAACCAGAAACAATGCTAAAACCAGATAGCCCAAAAGGCTTCCGAAAAAGGCATTGATTTCTTTCAGAAACAGACTTTTCATACTCAGGCGTTGGTGATTTCTCGGAAAATTAATTCCAGATTTTTTTTATTTTGATTAAGGCTAACCAAATTTAATGAGCGCTCATGGAGAATTTGCATGATCGCTTTTCTAGCGAAAGCTGGGTCAGAAGTGAACATAAGCAATTCCGTCTCTCCTTTTGTTCCAAATTCTACTTTTCCAACGTTATCGAACCATCCGAGAGCCAGACTTTCTTCCGTTTCCAGAATTAAAATGGTTTCATCAGAATTGGATTTCAAATTGGATAGCGAATCCGCAACTAGAATTTTGCCTTTATTGATGATTACTACATCATGGCAAATTGCTTCTACTTCCTGCATGATATGAGTGGAAAGAATAAGCGTTTTGTCCTTTGCTACTTCTTGAATCAGATTTCTAATTTCCACGAGTTGATTTGGATCAAGGCCAGTGGTAGGTTCATCCAAAATAATTACTTGCGGATCATGAATTAATGCCGTAGCCAAGCCTACCCGCTGGCGATAACCTTTAGAAAGCTGCCCGATTTTCTTGTGTTGCTCTGGCTCAAGTCCAGTGCGATATAGCATTTCTTTGGTTCTGGATTTCAATGTTTGTCCTGACATTCCATACAAACCACCAGAGAATTCCAAGAATTCCCGCACATACATATCGAGATAAAGTGGATTATGCTCGGGCAAGTAGCCAATCAATTTGCTCACTTCTTTCGGAGAATTAATCGCATCCTTTCCCATCACTTTTACTTCACCTGCATCTGCAGATATAAATCCTGTAATGATCTTCATCGCTGTCGACTTACCAGCTCCGTTTGGCCCTAAGAAACCTAGTATCCTTCCAGGAGTTGCCACAAAAGACACGTGATCAAGTACTTTTTGCGTTCCGTAAAGTTTGGTGAGTTGAAAGACTTCGAGTGACATATGGGTTTTTTAGTCAGTCAAAAGTAAGGAAAAAATATAGCTTCCCTTAATACGGATTCATTTGCGGGGTAGTATCTAAAAGCTGCTTTTACTTTCGGGCGATCCTAAAAACACGAGAGCTTGAATTTCAAATACAAGCTATAGTATATCTGAAATTCAAACTCATATAAACACCTTATTTACAAGTGTTTCCTAATCTATTATCCCTAAAGAATAATTGGTGACATACTACTTTTAATTCAATTTGTCTAGCAAAAGATCAATCTCCGTAATCCCGACATACTCCGCCACCAATTGCTTTTCAGCATCATAAACAAAAATAGAAGGAACACTTCTTATTTGAAGAAAAGTAGCAACTTCCATTCTAGTGTCGAGTAAGAAATGCACAAAACTTTTGTCCTTAATCCCTAGACCATTGACAAATCCTATCATTTCTTCTACCGGTTCCACGGTCGTGAATATTAAGTTATAATCCTTAAACTCAGTGATTCTTTTTGAAAGCGTACCAAGCTCTTCTTGACACAAATGACATGTGGAGTTGAAATAGATGAAGAGCGTGGGCTTGTTTTCAGCCAACTGATGAATGGATTTTGCCTCCCCATTTATACCGTTTAGGGTAAAATCAGGAAGATCACTCGGTGCAGTAAGAGTTGAAGCTTCTGCCGTTGGCCCCATTTGTGACAAATAGCCCAGATAAGCTGAACCGCCTATTAGAACGGCAAGTAGAATAATTAAATTTGTTTTTTTCATGGCTTGATCTCTGCAGAATTATGGCGCAAAATAAACACTTAACTCACCCAAAGCAATCTTAAAACATGTAAAGAGGTGATTATCTGTTTTGGGAATGATGTACGCTTCTCAACTTAAAAACACCTATGAGGCGATAAACTAAGTCTCCTAGCTATTTGGAATCACGCGATTAGTTAACCGCTACTTCTTTCCTTTAGGTCTCAAAGGCCGGCACTCCACATCGGCTACAAAGTAATTTGGATGAGTTTCTAATGTTTGCACCATCGTAGTTGCTACATCGATCGGTCTCATCATATTTTCGTTGGCACTGGCACCTTCGATATCATCGAAGAAATTGGTTTGAATGGAACCCGGGAAAATAGTGGAAACCTTGATTCCAAAATCCCTAAGCTCCATATAAAGAGAGTGAGAAATCCCACGAACAGCATGCTTCGTCCCGACGTATCCAGCAAATTTGTTTACTCCGTTTAACCCTGCAATGGATGCCACATTCAGTATATGTCCTTCATCAGCTGCTTTCATTCCAGGAATCAATCGTTTTACCGTGTAGAAAATCCCATGGACATTGGTATCAAACATGGCTTTCCAGTCTTCTGTAGAAAAAGTTTCCGTATCTCCAGCTACCCCAAATCCAGCATTGTTGACAAGAATTCTGATATCTGTGCCCAGTTTGCCTGTCGTTTCCTGGAAGGCATTTTCCACTGAATCTTCCTTAGAAACATCACAGGTGAAAAAATGAAAATTTTCATGCTGAAAATCCGGCGCATTTCTTCCCCAGCCCGCAACAACAGTTCCTTTTTCGATTAACAATTTGACTACTTCCAGTCCGATTCCTTTGCTGACGCCAGTGACTACAGCTATCTGATTATTGAGTTGCATATTTTCTTTATTCTAGTTTTTCGCACTAATGCCAGCAGCCATAGTTTCTTAACTTTAGAGGCTGGAAGACCTAAGATGCCTAAATCCCCTTATTACCAGATTTCAAACATCTTTGTGACCTTACTTGCATAAAAGCTCATAAACATGTTTTTGATTTATGATAATACCATGCAAAACCCATTTCATCCGAAATAGTTCTTTTTGAAAAGAGTTTTCCATCTCCTTAGTATAAAAAGCTTGAGCATTAGGACATTTTTCTAAATTTGAATAACAACAAGTCAAACAACCGACCATGAAAAACCTTTTACGTCCCCTACTTCTTGTTCCGATGATGATCGGATCAGGAACTCTTTTTGCACAATCAGAACTCCGTCCAGTTATCGACACCAAGGCAAATTCAATCGAATCAAAAGTGATTGAGTGGCGCCGAGACATTCACATGCATCCAGAGTTGGGAAATCAGGAAGTACGAACTGCTAAGAAAATAGCAGATCATCTTCGTTCACTTGGAATAGAAGTCACCGAAAATGTAGCTGTGACTGGTGTAGTTGGAGTATTGAAAGGCGGTAAGCCCGGACCTACTGTTGCACTTCGTGCAGACATGGATGCGCTTCCAGTGACTGAGCGAAACGATTTACCATTCAAATCTGTAAATACCGCAACTTACAATGGTCAGGAAACCGGCGTGATGCATGCTTGTGGTCATGATACGCATGTGGCCATACTTATGGGTGTGGCAGAAGTCCTCGCTAGTATGAAAGATGATCTGGAAGGAACAGTGAAGTTCATTTTCCAGCCTGCTGAAGAAGGAGTTTACGATGCTGAAATCGCCGGAGCGGAGCTCATGGTAAAAGAAGGCGTAATGGATGATGTGGACGCAGTTTTCGGATTACATATTGCTTCGCAAATGGAAGTTGGAAAGATCGGTTACAGATCAGGCCCTGCGATGGCAGCCGTGGATAATTTAGGCATTATTGTCAAAGGCCGCCAAGCCCATGGTGCTTATCCCTGGTCAAGTGTAGATCCAATAGTGACCAGCTCGCAGATCATCATGGGACTACAGACTATACTTTCCAGAAATGTGAATATCACCCAAAACCCAGCAGTGGTGACTATAGGAGCTATTCATGGCGGAATTCGTAATAATATTATCCCAGAAGAAGTCGAGATGATAGGTACGATCCGAACTTTCGGAGAGGAGCAACAAACCTTGGTACATAGAAGAATCACTGAGATCGTAACCAATATTGCAGCAAGTGCTGGAGCCACTGTGGATTTACAAATTAAAAAACTTTATCCTTCCACGGTGAATAACCCTGAACTGACGCAAGAAATGCTACCAACATTACAAGCGGCAGCAGGTGAAGAAAATGTGATCTATATGGATCCCGTGACAGGAGCGGAAGATTTCAGCTTTTTCCAAAGAGAAAAACCAGGTCTATTCATCAACCTCGGAGGCATGAAAAAAGGAGGCGATCCAGTTACCACTCCATCACATCACACGCCTGGATTCTATATAGACGAAGGTGGATTTACACTCGGAGTGCGCGTGATGAGCTATTTTGTTGTCGATTATATGGGGCAGAAAAAGTAACGAGTAGTTAGATATTAGTATCAAGATATTGAAAAACCCGGTTCGAGATGAACCGGGTTTTTTTATGTTTTATAAAAAAGGTAAAAATCAATTACCTGTAAATAACACAGCCTACTTACCCTTATTCTTCTGATTCTTAGTCTTCAGCTGGTTTCGGTTCGTCTTCGCCTTTGAGTTCTTGTTACCACGTTTTTTCTCCTCTTCTTTTTCTTTATGAGGGTGAGCGCTTGGCAGTGCCTTCTTCTCATGAAACGCTCCCTTATAATCTGGATTATCTCTCTGCAGTAAGCGATCGAGTTCCCGTGCATAGGCTTGCTTCTCCTCATAGGGAGTCACGGTCACGTCCACGTCATCAGGGATTTGTGATTCTTCCACCTTCATACGTATGATCTCTTCAATCTTTTCGAAGTGATAAGTCTCCGCAGGATTTACAAAACTGATTGCCTTGCCTTCCTTCTCAGCTCTTCCTGTTCTGCCGATTCTATGCACATAATCCTCATAGATCAATGGCACATCAAAGTTGATCACGTGGGAAACCATCGTCACATCCAATCCTCTGGAAGCCACATCCGTGGCTACCAAAATCCGAACTTCTCCACCTTTAAAATCTTCAATAGAATTGATCCGGGTATTCTGACCTTTATTCGCATGAATTACTCTGACTTCACCGAAATTTCGGTTGTTTAAAAATGCAAAAACCTCTTCTGCATTTCTTCTGGATCGAGTGAATATGATCGCTCTATTGACCTCTTCATTCTTAAAAAGCTGTGCAAGAAGGTTAAGTTTTGTTCTAATATTGGGCACTAGGTATTTAATCTGCGCAATAGTCTCTGCGGTGGTAGCCTGAGGAGTAACTTCTACCCGCTCCGGGAATTCTAAAAACTCAGCCGCAAAGCGATCAATTCGCTCACCAAAAGTTGCTGAGAAGAGTAAATTCTGTCTTTTCACAGGAATAATTTCCAAAATCGATCGGATCTGAGGCATAAAGCCCATATCCATCATTTTGTCTGCTTCATCCAAAACCAACGTTTTAATTTCTTTAGTAGGGATCTTTCCTTTTCTATAAATATCCAGAAATCTCCCTGGCGTAGAGACAATAATATCAACCCCTTTCTCCAAGGTTTCTATCTGCGTCTTTGGCCCCAACCCTCCGAATAGTGCCACCATCCTCAAGTCCGTATGTGCGGCCATTTGCAACACTACTTCTGCTATCTGCATTACTAATTCTCGCGTAGGCGCTAAAATCACTGCTCTAGCATGATCCCCTTGCGCATATTTCACTTTCATGAGAAGTGGCAAAACATAAGCAGCAGTTTTTCCAGTGCCCGTCTGAGCAATCCCCAACACATCATGCCCAGCAAGAGCTAATGGTATCGCTTTTTCTTGGATAGGTGTAGGATGAACATAGCCAGCATCTGCCACTGCATTCAATAGCTGTCGATTTAGCTTAAATGCTTCAAAAGTTGAGGCCTCATTGCTCATGATTCGTTAATTTTGGTAGAAATAGTAAAACCCTAAATGGATTAATGATGAAAAGTATTCTGATCACCGGTGCAAATATAGTCAATGAAGGCCGGATAAGTCCGGGCGATGTGCTAGTAGAAAATGGAAGAATCTCAAAACTGGGAGAAGATCTCAGCGGAGAGAAGGCTGACATCCATATTGACGCTACTGGAAAACACCTTTTCCCAGGACTAATTGACGATCAGGTACACTTCAGAGAACCTGGACTTACGCACAAAGCCGAGATCTATACTGAGGCAAAAGCCGGCGTCGCGGGCGGTACTACCACTTATATGGAAATGCCAAACACAATTCCACAAGCAACAACTGTCGAATTGCTAGAGCAGAAATACGAAAGAGCTTCAGAAGTATCTTTGGCCAATTATTCTTTTTTCATGGGAGCGACAAATAGCAATCTGGATGAGATCATGAAGATTAATTTCGAAGAAGTGTGTGGATTAAAGATTTTCCAAGGCTCCTCTACTGGAAATATGGTAGTGGATAATATTGAATCTTTAGAAGGAATATTTAAAGAGTGTAAAGCAATCATCGCAATCCACAGCGAAAACGACGAAATCATTAAAGCCAATCTAGATGAGTTCAAATCCATCTATGGTGACGACATCCCTGTGAAGTTTCATCCAAAGATCAGATCTGAGGAGGCTTGCTATGATGCGTCCAGTCGTGCTGTGGCCATGGCAAAAAAACACGGCACTCGTCTTCACATTCTTCATATCAGTACTGCGAAAGAGCTGGAGCTTTTCACCAACAGTATTCCACTGGAGGAGAAGAAAATCACTGCTGAAGCCTGCATCCATCACATGTGGTTTTCTGAGGCAGATTATGATACCAAAGGAAATCTGATCAAATGGAATCCTGCTATAAAAACAGCAAAAGATCGAGAAGCCATTTTTAATGCAGTGCTTGACGGCACCATTGACGTAGTCGCCACAGATCATGCGCCACATACGCTGGAAGAAAAAGCACAGGTTTATACTAAAGCTCCTTCTGGCGGACCACTTAATCAGCACAGTTTAGTAGCCATGCTTGACTTCTATCACCAAGGCAAAATCAGTCTAGAAAAAATCGCACTGAAAATGTGTCATAATGTGGCAACGCTGTTTCATATAAAGGAAAGAGGGTTCATCAGAGCCGGATATTATGCTGATTTGGTATTGGTAGACCTAAATAATCCATGGAAAGTCACTAAAGAAAATATTTTATCCAAGTGTGGCTGGTCACCTTTTGAAGGACACACCTTTCAGTCAAAAGTCACACACACAGTCGTTTCCGGACATTTAGCGTTCGAAAACGGAGCGTTCCATGAGGACAAAAAAGGTGAACGTCTTAATTTTTCTAGAAATTTTTAGAAATCATCTTGCGCTGATTCATCATAATTATTACTTTTGCAGACCATTTGGAAGAAACTAGTTCAAAAGGATAAATGGTGATTGTAGCTCAGTTGGTTAGAGCGCTGGTTTGTGGATCCAGAGGTCGCCGGTTCGAACCCGGTCTTTCACCCCAAAAGCCCCTCATAATTGAGGGGCTTTTTTATTGTTAAAACTTCTGTTGGCACAGCATTTGATAAATCCTGCAAGAACTAAACCAACTTCAGATGTTTACTTTGTTCAAAACTTCGCCAAAATTTCCTCAGATAAAACCCATCAATAGTAGAATGGTAAAAAGCTACTTGATGAAATTTGAAGAATCGCTAAGAAATTTTGAAGAAATCCAAAAAGAAGCGATTCATTCCTGATTTTCTCTACAAAAACAAAATGTTATGGAAACATAACCTATATTTTTTTCCATTTCATTTTTCTTATCGGTGCAAAACTCTATTTTTAGCAACATAGAATTTTTCCCATATGAGTTATATCCATTTCGATAAAACACAACTAGTCAATCTGAATTACTCTCTCGACAGAGAAATAATCAGAACAAATCGGTCAGGCACATATATTAGCACTTCAATTATTGGCTGCAACACTAGAAAATACCATGGCCTACTGGTAGCTCCACAGCCTCAAATAGACACTCAAAACCATGTAATGCTATCTACCGTGCATGAAACGGTAATTCAGCATGGAGCAAGTTTTAATTTAGGTATCAGTAAATTTCCCGGTAACTATTCTCCAAGAGGCCATAAATATCTGGAGGATTTTGATTCTGAGCCTATACCGAAATTGACCTACCGTGTAGGTGGCGTGCTATTGCAAAAAGAATTGATCTTGGATACAAACAGAGATCGATTGATGATTCGCTATACCCTGCTGGATGCGCACTCACCGACCAAAATACGTGTCCAACCATTTTTGGCATTTAGAGGCTATCACGATCTAAGTAAGGCAAACACTTTTATAAATACGAAATACAAGAAAGCTCTCAATGGCGCAGTTTTCCATCTTTACGAAGCATATGACCCGCTTTACTTGCAAGTTTCCAAGAAAGTAGATTTTGTCCCTGCGCCAGATTGGTATTATAATATAGAGTATATTCTAGAGCGTGAGCGAGGATATGATTATCAGGAAGACTTGTACGTCCCTGGATATTTCGAGTTTGAGATAGAAAAAGGCGAATCTGTCATATTCTCAGCAGGACTGACAGAGGCAGACCCAAAAACACGAGAAAATGCTTTCGAAAAAGAAATCGCAAGAAGAATCCCCAGGAGTAATTTTGTGAACTGTCTTAAAAACTCAGCTGGACAATTTCTAAGAAAGCGTGATGGGGACACAAGAGTAATAGCTGGCTACCCATGGTTTGGCTGGTGGGGAAGAGACACTTTTGTAGCAGCTCCTGGCCTTACACTTACAACAGGTGATTCAAAAACTTTTCTAGATATCATGGACACCATGTCCCGTGACTTGAGGGGTCCTCTTTTCCCTAATGTAGGTAGCGGAGTGATGACCAATATGAATTCCATAGATGCCCCACTATGGTACTTCTGGGCATTGCAACAATATCTAATCTATACTGGAGACAGTAAAACAATAAAAGATCGATACCTAGGAAAAATGAAGGGTATCATCGATGGTTATATTAAGGGAACAGACTTTAATATACATGTCCAGGAAAATGGTCTAGTTTACGGAGGTGAAGAGGGAAAGGCACTTACATGGATGGACGCAGTGACGCCGGATGGGCCAGTGACTCCAAGAATAGGCTGCCCGGTGGAAATTCAAGCGCTTTGGTACAATGCGCTCTGTTTTTACAATGAACTGACGGGAGATGAGGATGCTACAAATTATGCTGCAAAAGTTAAGGGGAGTTTCGAGACAGAGTTTTGGTCTGACGAACATGGCTATTTGGCAGATTATGTAAACGGAGATGAAAAAGATTGGGCAATACGTCCAAATATGATTTTTGCGACCTCCTTACCATATGTGATGCTCAGTGATGAGAAATGTGATAAGGTACTTGAGACGGCAAAATCAAAACTTCTCACCACAAGGGGAATGCGCTCACTTTCTCCTGATGATCCTGATTACAAAGGGTACTACTTTGGTGACCAGATCAGTAGAGATCAGGCTTACCATAATGGTACCGTATGGGTTTGGCCTCTAGGGCATTTTGTAGAAGGATATATCAGGCTACATGGGAAATCGGGAGCGAATTTTATTCAAAAAATCGTGAAAGGTTTTGATGGCGTAATGACGCAATATGGAGTGGGTGCAGTAGCAGAAATATACGACGGAGACCCGCCACATCGTCCAAAAGGTTCGATTTCGCAGGCTTGGAGCGTATCTGAATTGCTTAGAATAATGGATTTGGTCAAAAAGATATAATAGACTTTTATGAAGGTGCTAATGTTTGGGTGGGAATTCCCACCACATATTTCTGGAGGTCTTGGAACAGCGTGCTATGGTTTGGTCAAGGGATTGGCTCATCATAAACAAGACATCATATTTGTAGTACCTAAACTGTGGGGTGACGAAGAACCGCTGGCGGATTTTGTCAACGCAAGTGACGTCACTATTGATTACCGTGAAAAACGGTTTAAGAAATTCTGGAAAAACCTTACTTACCTAGAAGTAAGTAGTTTTTTGGTTCCTTACCTTGGGCCGGATGAATTCAAGAAATATACGGACTATTCTATCCACGACAGGACTGACGTAGATGAAAGTATATTCTCAAATAAATTTGAGTTTAGCGGAAAATACGGAAAAGACTTAATGATGGAGGTATCGCGCTATGCCCTAGTAGCAGCCCATATTGCCAAAGCAAAGGAACATGACATCATCCACGCCCACGACTGGCTTTCCTTTCCTGCAGGTATAGCAGCCAAAGAAATAAGTGGTAAACCTCTGGTGGCGAACGTCCATGCGACTGAATTTGATCGCTCAGGAGAATCTGTAAATCAGGTGGTCTATGACATCGAAAGAGCTGGAATGCATGCTGCTGACCACGTAGTTGCGGTAAGTCAGTTGACCAAAAATATTATCATCAAAAAATACGGAGTTCCGGCTCACAAAATAACGGTACTCCACAATGCTGTGTTGGACGCCAGTATTATCAAATCCAACTACGAGAAAAAGGTGCCAGAGAAAATCGTAACGTTTTTAGGCAGAATCACCTTCCAGAAAGGCCCTGAATACTTCGTGGAAGCAGCAAAAAAGGTGATCGATAGAGATCCAAATGTGCGTTTTGTGATGGCAGGTAACGGGGATCTATTGAATCAAATGATTGACCGGGTAGCCGAACTGCGGATGGGCACTAAGTTTCACTTTACGGGATTTCTCAAAGGCGATGATGTGGATCATATGTATGCTATTTCAGATGTATATGTGATGCCTTCCGTATCTGAACCCTTTGGAATTTCTCCCCTAGAGGCGGTAAGACACAATACTCCCGTAATTATTTCCAAGCAATCCGGTGTAGCGGAAGTCCTTAACAATGCAATCAAAATTGATTTTTGGGATATCGACTCTATGGCAGACGCAATTTTTGCACTGCTCCACTATGAAGGTATTGCCAAAATGTTCAAAGAACTGGGAACTGAAGAATTGAAAAAATTGAAATGGGAACATGTGGCTGAAAAACTTGTCAATGTGTACCAGAAAACATTATCGCAGAAACCATGAGAACCATATGCTTTTACTTCCAGGTTCATCAGCCATACCGTCTGAAGCCTTATCGTTTTTTTGACATCGGAGACGATCATCATTATTGGGACGATTTTTCCAATCGCAGTATCATGAGAAAAGTAGCTCAGAAATGCTATTTACCTATGAATGCGATACTATTGGAAATGATTCATAAATACAATGGAGCATTTAAAGTAAGTTTTTCCATGTCTGGCGTGTTCCTAGATCAGCTAGAAGCCTACGCTCCAGACGTACTCGAAAGCTTTCAAAAACTAGTCGCCACGGGTCATTGTGAGTTGCTAAATGAGACCTATGCACACACGTTGGCGGCATTGAAAAGCAAAGATGAGTTTCAAAGTATGGTGAAAAAGCATCAGGAAAAAATAAAGAAACTTTTCAATGGCTACCAACCAAAAGTGTTCAGAAACACGGAGCTAATCTATTCGGATCAGATAGGAGCAATGGTAGCAGAAATGGGATTTGAAGCCATTTTGACTGAGGGAGCAAAGCACGTACTCGGCTGGAAAAGCCCTAATTATGTATATGTCAACAGCATCGACCCTAAGTTGAAAGTATTGCTGAAAAACTTTCAGCTGTCAGATGATATAGCCTTTAGATTTGGAAATAAAGGCTGGGAGGATTATCCGTTGACTACAGACAAGTTTGTGAAATGGATAAATGATGTTCCTGAGGAAGAAGAGACTATCAATTTGTTCATGGACTATGAGACGTTCGGCGAACATCAATGGGCAGAGACGGGTATTTTCGAATTCATGAAAGCACTTCCTGATGCTGTTTTCAGCAAAACAAACTTCACCTTCTCTACGCCGTCTGAAGTGGCAGCTAAGATCTCACCAGTTGGAAAGATACACGTACCTATCCCTATCTCTTGGGCAGATGAAGAGCGCGATTTGACAGCTTGGTTAGGTAATGACCTGCAGGACGAAGCCTTTGACAGATTGTATGAAATGGAGAAATTGGTAAAGAATATTGATGATGACGATATTCAGCGTGACTGGACATACTTACAGACCAGTGATCACTTCTATTACATGTGTACCAAATTCTTCTCCGATGGAGATATACATGCCTATTTTAGTCCTTATGAGTCTCCTTACGAAGCATTCATCAATTATATGAATGTGCTTTCTGATTTTATAATACGAGTGAAGGAAAAGACAACTCTTCCTCAGGACTAAGAAATAGTCCCTAATTAAAATCAAAAAAGACAGAAAATTTTCTGTCTTTTTTGATTTTAAAGGAAGTATTAATTTGATCACTAAAACTACTAGTAATGAGGGCAGTTTATCAATATCCAACACAAAAAAGAGCCTCGAAAGGCTCTGAATTTATTTGAGTTGATCAATAACTTTCCTTTTCATTCGGAAAGTCTTTGCTTTTCACATCTTTAATGTATTGCCCAAAGGCCTCCATCATTATCCCTTCCAAGTCCGCATATTGCCTTAAAAATCTTGGTTTAAATTCCTGTGTGATTCCAAGCATGTCGTGCATCACCAAAA
>Ga0105054_10003905_pt1 | contig 22676 bp, 17 predicted proteins | sample BON02_FD_78091 | JGI IMG/M metagenome (GOLD analysis project Ga0105054, IMG submission 78091) | Freshwater microbial communities from Lake Bonney liftoff mats and glacier meltwater in Antarctica - BON-02 (megahit assembly) | ecosystem: Environmental > Aquatic > Freshwater > Ice > Glacier...
AAATCGAAAAACGTGAGGGTGACAAGATCGAAGGCTCGTATACGTTGAGCCATCCGGCGGACACGGGCAAGTTCAAGCTGCAAAAGGGACCTGATCACGTGGAACAGTGCGCCATCATGTGAGCTTGATTTCAACAAAACCAATAAAAAATCTGAATCATCTGGGCTGATCTTTAATATGTTTATTAGGTGAACGTTGGAAGCGCACGATTTGTTACGTTTGGAGCTTCGAAATTGGTATCAAAGCCTATGACAGCAGGGGCTTGTCGAGAGACACGAAACTGAGAGGCAGCGTCTTCTTGTTGTCGACGTTGAGACGCTGCTTCCGAAAAGTGGGACCCGATTAAATGTTCGTAGAGTAATTGCATATCAGAGAAATTATACTGACATTCGCAGACGATAGTCAGGTCCTCGCAATTCATCTCGGCCTTCACGCTGTGGCGTATCTTAGGTTTCTTAAAGACAAAGTCACAACCGGCCACGGAGGAATTGAGATGAGAGTCGACCGTCATTTTTACCGTCAGATTCTTTAGCTTGGGACGTTTCTTGGCATCCGGCTCCGTCTTGACCCACGCTCTCTTGGCCTTTGTCTGTTCTTCCTTACGGACTTCATTCCACTCTTCCGTCCAGTGTTCCACTTTACGAAGGAGTTTCTTGACCCGAATGTGTGCTCGTTGGCGACGAAGATCAGCTTCGTGGATGCGATTGTGGTCTTCGGCTGCCCGTTTTAAATCCTGTAAAAACAAAACCTTCTTTTGAGTAGCTGATAAAGGTTGTGCAGAAGATACTGCCGGTTGATCGGCACCTACCTCATCGGCTTTTGCGTCGTTATCCTCATCTTCGTCGTCGTCCTCATCTTCGTCATCGGACATCACGATACGTCTCTTCTTTTTCTTGCGGGCCGGCGGCGTCCAATCGTTGTCTTCTTCGGATTCAATAAGCTCGTCTTCGGCAGACTCTTCTTCTTCCTCTTCCTCGGACTCACTCCCTGGTTCGTACTCCTCGTCAGAAGGCTTTCGTTTTCTCTTTTTTGAGGAAGAGCGAACCTTTTCTTCTTCCATCTCCCAGAAAGCATCGTCGGCGTCGTACGCGTCATCATCATCTTCGTCGTCTTCGTTAACGGCATCACTATCTGACGCTTCGTCATCCGGTAAAGGTGCACCGTTGGTATGATGTTCGGAATCTTCATCGGCTTCTTGGTCTAACATTTCCTGCGTCATTTTCTTAAACACACCGGACTTTTCATCGCCGGGACACAGTTCACCATACTCGTTGATGTACACGCCGCCCGGAAATTCTTGACAGCGATACACCCGGTCTTGCAGGTGAGGAAACAAACTGTCGACGGTTTTCTTCCGACGGGACGAGGAGTTTAACAAACTGGGTAAATACCCATCGTATTCGTCGGGACGGAGCCAAATTGTGTCAGATTCATCTCCACTAGCACTGTCCTCGGATTCTGAATCGTAAACACTCATTTCTTCTGAGGAAACTGTCTTTTCTTGGAGGTTATCAACAATACATGAAGATTCCAGACGCAGTACTTGTGTCTGTTCATACGTGTCAGGAAGAGCTGTGCCGGTGTCAGTGTCCATACCTGCGATAGTGATAGGTCCGCGGATTGAGTTGTGACCTTCCGCCACTTCAAAACACGTGACGCTGATAAATTCGATTGAAGACTATGACCGACTGTATAAATCCAATTGAAGACTATGTTTCGCTTCATAAAAAGTTACATAATTCAATTAACCCACACTACCGTATTGCCTGGTATGTTGCCTCGTATGGACTCTGTACAAGATGCCGCTGTGGCCAATATTATCAACCATGCCAAGGAGGATAAGTGCTCCACTGAAGAGATTTTGAACCGAGTGGGCAACCAGCTACACGAAGAGGTGAAACGAATGGCTGAGGAGCAAAAAGGGCCGATCGTCACGTCAGCTCCGTCTATACCGGCTGATCGTGTGCTGGCCTCGGTCCGCAAAGTGTATTCTTGTGAAAAACATACCAACGCAGACCGCTTGTTTGTGGTCAAGCTGACCTCGCTGGATTCCGACGAGCCTTCCGGCTGGCAAATGGTGGTGATTCAATGCTACCGTCCTGACGAATGGGTTATTTTTATTGAAATTGATTCTGTACTTCCTCCCCGACCGGAATATGAGTTCATGGCTGATAGCAAATGGCGTGTTCGCACCATTCGGCTAAGGGGAGAACTCAGTCAGGGTTTGATATTTCCCTTGTCTCTGCTGGGCTCATGGGTGGCATCGCCTAAATTGTTTGAACTGGTGGAAGGCACCGATCTCACCGAGTTAATGGGTATTCGCAAGTACTCTCCACTCCTGGAGTACGGGGCCGGGGGAGAGCCTTATCATAACGTTAACCTTTTTCCTACCGAGTTTGCAGATAAGACTGAAGAAACCAGATTACAAAATGTCCGTCTCACCCAGTGGGTCGTCGAGGACAAGGAAAGCTGCACCGCTACCGAAAAATTGCACGGAACTTCAGCTACTTTTATCATTTCTGGAGAGGGACAAATCACGCACGTTTGTTCCCGTAACCATACCCGGTCTGTCCCCGATGGTTCTGTGTGGTGGAGAGTGGCAGAACGTCTTCAAGCTCGCCTCTTGGATCATTTCACGGAGTTACAAGACCTTCGCCTCCCGTTACCTCTGGTGGTGCAAGGAGAAATATGTGGTCCCGGTATTAACGGGAATCATTATGGCCTGGCTACTGAAAATCTTTATCTCTTCACCGTCACGGATGGTGCAAGAGATCGCGTATCTTATTCAAATCTCCGAGCCGTGGGTCTGGTGCTTGGCTGTCCGGTGGTACCTCAAATCGCCACGGACCTGAATCTCAACGAAATGACCAAGACCGAGCTATTGGTATTGGCCGAGGGACAGTCTCTATTGAAACCGTCTCAGATCCGGGAAGGTATTGTGGTTCGCTCCAACGATAATCCGTACCGGAGTTTCAAGGTTATTAGCAATGCCTTTTTATTGGGCGGACAGTCCCGACGCCAGAAAAAGACGAAAGCAAAGACGAAAGCTCAGACTGTCCAAAAACACCCACCTCTGTCTTTCAAAACCACCGATCACGGGACAGAGCAGAAAGTGACTGGCCACCTGGAGAAATTGCAAGCCTTTTTAGGAGCAGTGTTGGAGCCTGAGCAAGTCCAACACGTGGTGGCAGCTGACATCCAGTCGCTTTACGAACTGTGGTCTCTGTTTCGATGCACCTTCCACGGGAATGTGGACGACTTCCTTCAAGAGCTCGGATGGTGTCGCTGCGCAGCGTTGGAAGGCTTTGTGGCCGCCGTCCGGAATATGGCTGCACCTCCGAAGACCGTGTCACGTTTGTGTGACCCCCCTGACGAGGAATACGACGTCAACTGGCCGTGGGAGCTGACACCGCTCTCCAAACTACGCCAGCTAGAGCTATTGGAACCGTCTCAGATCCGGGAAGGTATTGTGGTTCGCTCCAACGATGATCCGGACCGGAGTTTCAAAGTGATTAGTAACCAAGTTTTATTGGGAGATCAGGCCAAGACACGGAAAAAGAAGTGCAAAAAGTCCAAGAAGCAGGGTGGCAAGTTTCTGGTTTCGACTGCGCCACCGCCACCAACCGACCTGAATTCCACCAATGCCAAGGCCTCTCGCCTACGAAAAATCGTTATGGAGAAACGCTGCAGTATTTAGGTATTCCTTAGGATTCAGATACTCCCCAGGACCACCTTGAGCTCGTTCCTTATCGTCTATAAATTCTTCAAAACTGATCGAACGCGGCCAAATGAGATCTTTGGGTTTCGATTTTCTTGGCGAGATTGGTGGCCGTAACTGTGGTCTTTTTAAAGAACTTGTACAGGGCATAAAGTATAATGGCGACGACGACGACACCCAACGACACCAAAATGGCAATCATTACCTTGCCCACCGAGTTGTTAATCGCCTTGGTGAAATCGATACTCGACTGGAAAATGACCTCTCCCACGTCGTTAAGTGTGTTTTGCTCATTGGCCACTTCGGCCACTGTACTGAACACCGCGTCACTGATAGATTTGTTGATAATGTCATTCTCGGTTACCGCTTCAAAGGCAATATTAAACGCCGAGTACTGACTAATATTGTTTAGCGACACTGTGCCGCCCGCATTCACCTGGATCACCTGCGATTGGCTCATACGGGTCAGTGTAGTGGTCAGAAAGTTCTCAGTCACGTTGCTACTAATTTGACTGACAATTTTCTCAGTCAAGTTGTTGACTCCCTGGGCCCCGAAAGCTTGGGCCACCCCGGACAGGACGTCTTGGTTGTTGACCAACTGCTCTTGAATCAAATTGGTCAAGTTGGTTTTAAAGTTGTTGGAGATGTTCATCTGATCGTAACAGGCAGAGTTCTGTGAAAGGATATTGGTCTGTGTTACGTTGGCTAAGGAACAGGCCTTGCACGAGTTTATACCGCACGTGCCAAGCCGTCCCAACATCAAGACGAATTCTTGGTCGATAGGCAAACGAACTTTAACTTCCTTTCCCTCATCCCACATTTTCCGCTCCAGCGCGTGCTGCGCCAACATACCCTCAAACACCGCATTGTTACAGGCACCGCACGCTGGATTTTCTTCGTAGACATCCCAACTTTGTCCCGCGTTGGGCACAGGCAAGCAAGTAATTTCAATCACCTGACTGGCGTACTCGGAGGACCCGCAATCCGTAATCGATAAGATCATGGCGGCAGCCGTAATTTCGTTCGTAGCCTGCACCAGTGCGGTTTTGGACTTACTACAACCCTTTTTGGTGGCGAAATACGCACCGGCCGCTCCGGCAGCCACCACCGCACCAGCAGCGGCCGCACCACCAGTAGCCACAGTAGCTACTCCCGCTCCGATAAAAGCCCCAGCCAATTCCAAGTCATTCATCGTACTATTGCACCCGCCTATGGTCGAGCGTGGAACGCGAGTGTCTCGCGTTTTTTGGGGTCTTTTATAACATTTGCTTTACACGCTCGTAGGTCACACTTGTGAGTTCTAACGGATTTGAACAAGCCCAAATTTAATGAAATCAGATAAAAACCCAACATTTAGCGTCCGAGCTCTACAGTAGTGCAACGTTTTCGTACTCTGAGCCTTTAACCACGAAAGTCCATGTTAAACCCTTCTCCTCTTGGATCGTATTTAGAAACCGGCGGACCAAGCTTTCATACTGCTTCCTAGGTATGGAAAAAGAGATCCGGAGTAATGGAATATTAATGTCCCGGCACAGCATGTTCTTTTCTCGGTCCATTTGCTGGTAGTCGTCAAATGTTTCAGGATCATCTTTCCAGAAACTTCGTTCCATGTAAAAGTGTTGTTCCCCGTCCATCTCGATCACGGCCTTTATATCTCCGGCTACAGTAATAACAAAATCTCCCAAAAGATCACGGTGTTGTCCTGTTCGGGCTCCCAAGGGACCATTAAATTCAACATTTGTAATTTCAGGCATATTTTGCAGTACAGCTTCCATGGCCTTTTCCATTTGCGATTGGTTACAGCGTGGACACTCGCTGTTATCATACGTGCGGTGCATAACGCGGGCTTGGTAGTCCGGGTGTCCCTTAGGGCAGGTCCACCAAACCTTCTTAGCCGTCTTAGAGTATATTTGGTCCACTGGTACAGGGTTGGTGTCGGCGTACGTGTCGGATACCTTTGGGTATTTTCCTTCCAGAGATTTTTTGCGGCAACACGGCACTTCTGATCTGTGCGAACAAAAAGGACAACCGTTGCCTTTCTGTACGTCAGACCCGGTCCTCGAAGTCACGGTAGTTTCCCAGACATGCTGACAGTCCGAACTATCTTGGCAAGTTTGTGAACAGATCCACCAGACCTTGAGGTTGGAGCCCGGTCTGACTTTCGAAGGTGTTAAGTCCCCGTTTTTGGTTGGATGCCACTGTGAGACCAACAGGGCATAGGGAGCTTGTAGCAGTGATTTTTTGGGACAACAAGCGTACCGTCCATAGCAAAAAGGACAGCCGGCTGGTTTGCGAGTTACGTTGTTGATGGCGGCTTGCCATTCATGGCGGCAAGTTGGCGATGACTTGCAGGCTTTGGGACAGAGCCACCAGACCACTTGATTAGATTTGTTGCGAAAGTCACCTGGCTGCTGAGTGCCGTTCTTGGTGGGATGCCACTGAGCTTTAAGGTCGGCATATTGGGGATGGTCCAGTGACGTTTCCTCGCAACAGGCCTGACGTCTGGAACAGCAGGGGCACCCATGAGCTCCTCGAGTAGATACCAGAGCTTTCCAAATGTGCTGACATTGAGGGTTGTCTGGACACCGTTTTGGACATATCCACCAGACCTTTTGGTGACTGCCTGGCATAACTTGCGAGGGCGTTAATTTTCCGTTGAGCGTGGGGTGCCATTGAGCCACCAAAAATTCGTAACCCTTTTGTTCCAGCGAAGTGCGGGAACAGCACGGTTTTTGACCGGCACAAAATCCACAACCTCTTCCTTTTTGAGCCCTATCTTGGACTCGACCTTCCCATTCGTGTTTGCATTCTTCTCCACAGCTTTTGGGACAGAGCCACCACACTCTTTTGTTGGAGCCGGGTCGAAAATCAGAGGGTCGTAATGTTCCGTTGAGTGTGGGATGCCACTGTTGGACCAAGGCGGCATACTTGGGGTGCTCCAAAGAGACTTGGGAACAACAAATTTGTTTGTTGGCACAAAAGGGGCAGCCTTGCTTCCGACCCTTGTCCACCGAAGCTTGCCATTCGTGGCGACAGTCGGAATTCCCATTACAGGTCTGACGGCAGATCCACCATACTTTGCGTTTGGAACCGGGAGAGACTTGATCAGGCGTCAAAGCTTCGTTTTTGGTGGAGTGCCATTTGTTCAGAATGTTTGGATAAGTTTCTAAGAGGGTAGTGGTACCTTTAAAGCGTTTACTCACAGGATCTTTTGACTGTTCTCGGTGGCGCTTGTCCATCACTCGATTGCTACTGATGAAATGAAAGGTATGTTATTGGAGAGATAATGTTGGTTGTGTTTATCTAGACACTTTAAAGACTAAAAAAACCTATTGAGGACTAACATAGCAGTTCCGGAACATGGCCAAGCTTTATTGGATTGATCGATACATCGCGTACAGCCAGATTTCGATGCTTTTGATCAGGTTGTAAAAGTGTCGTAACGGATCTCCCTCCCAGCCTGGAGGAACCAACTTTTTGGCTGCACTCTTGAACGGTTCTCGCTTGAGCATCTGCTTCTGGTGCTGGTGGTTAACGCCCAGCAGCTGAGCCAGTCCTGGGTACTTTTCGTAGAGTATACACAGGGCATCGGCCGGAGAATAGGGTTGCTGGTTGAGCATCTCCACGAATTCGTGCAGGTAAGACTGGCAGTCGCGGTGATGCATCATGTGGGACAGCAGAATTTCCTGACTGTCGGTCGGTTCATGAGTTTGTTCGTGTAAGGTCTCCCAACCGTCTAGCGCCAGAGAGGCGTAAATGCTGCGCACATGCAGAGGTTTTTTGGGGTCCACCCTGGTGTGATGATGGTGGCACAGATACTTCCACGTTTCGTCGTAGAGTTCAGGCGTCATTTCGTAAAAACTCGCCATCTTTGGGTGTTGTTTTCGAGCACGGGAACGGGAACGGGAATGTGGCATGTCTCTGTTTCTTTCTGAAGATTAACGAAATTTCTAGTCTTCAATGAGTTTTTTATTTCGAGGTGGCTATACGGTTTAGCACGGAGGATATTGCCCCCAACCACACAAAGTGCGGGCTGCATTTCGAACCATGTCGACTGCTTGGACTCCAAATGTTTTTTGCATCTTTTCACCACCGTCAAAGTGATCCACTTCATTCTTCCGCTTGCCCAGCCTGGGGTTAACCCACGGACTGGGTGGCACGTCTTTGTCCATACCGTCACCTGGAGCAGCTTCACCTGCCTCTTCTGCCTTTCCCGCTGCACCGGTTGTAGTAATAGTGAGAGGTTGGTTAAGTCGAATTTGTTGAAGCCTTTGTGTCGCTTGCGCAAAAGTAAGGCGTTGGTTGAAGTCTGGGTGCAGCATACCGGCCAAAATTTGGTTCAACTGGTCGGAACCCGTTTTCATACTTTTCAAAATTTGTTGTGGATTTTTCTGCATAAACGCATCAATTTCGTGTGAGGTCTTCCACAGAGTGAAATCTCCGGTGGCCATGTCGTGAAATACTTTTCCAAAGGCATAGACGTCAAACTTTTTCAGATCACCCTTTTCGCCCTGGAAATACTCGGGCGGAGTAAAGCCTTCAGTAGCCCGCATTAAAGGACAGCGAGGCACTGTTCTTGGTATGAGCTGTTGGCTCTTGCAACCGCTAATGGCGCAACCGATACCAAAGTCGACCACCATTGAATTGTACTCGCCCTTGACCTTCATGATGTTGGGTGGTTTGATATCGTGATGTACCATGCAAATTTCTCCCAGACGGTGCATGGCCTCAGCCATTTGTATCATCATGGTAAGCAGGCCTTGGGAAACTTGCATTTGTGACGGAGGGGTTAAGACCTCGTACCGAAGGTCGAACAAATAACGATCCAGGTCCTCCCCGTTGACCAGAGGCAGCACGATATACCACCCGCCTCGAGGTGCTTGGATAGGTCCGTCGATCAGACCGAGAATGTGTGAAATGTGAAACTGACTAATGTAAGCCAGGACGGCGATCTCTTCCTGGGCCGCTCTTTGCTGATCCACATCTTCGGCATTAATATGTTTGATGGCAACTTGCTGGTCGGTACCGAAAACCAACCCCAAATACACTTTACCGTAAGCTCCTTGTCCTAGTACTTTCTTCTGCATCTCGTAACGCCCATATTTCCCTTCCAAAATCAAATTGGGAGCCCGTTTGGCTTTAAAGACGGGTCTCAAATTAAGCTCAGGCAAAGCAGCCATGAGGGGAAGTTTGTTTCACAAAAATACAAATTTTATTGAGCTCACTTGGCAGTCTCGTTAAAACGAGTCACTTGGCAGTCTCGTTAAAACGAGTCACTTGGCAGTCTCGTTAAAACGAGTCACTTGGCAGTCTCGTTAAAACGAGTCAAACGCCGGTAGTTCGTCGGCCTTTTCCTTTTCCATAATGTCGTGGTCGTGGACCTTTTTCAGTTCTTTCCGAATCAGGTTGGTCACTACGTAGAGTAGGATGCCCACAAAGATGATACCCACCATAAGTAGGACAAACAGGACCACTTTGCCCACCACGTTAGTCAGTAGTTTGGAAAGGTACTTTACCGACTTGACAATGGTGTTGCCCAGGCCGCCGATGGTGTTTTGCTCGTTGGCCAAGTTCTCCAACAGAGTCCATTGAGCCGAGTCCAGAATGGTGTTAAAAATGTTGGTCTTTTCCAGGTACGTCTGCACCGAGTGGAACGCGCTTTCCTGACTTAGTCCCGTTTGAGACGAGGATCCTGAACCGTTGTTAATTGTAATGGCCTGGTTGTTGGAAATCTGCTGCCGAATGTTGGAAATGACATTGTCTGTGATCTTGGAGCTGATGCGATTGGTGATATTGTACACGATGCTGTTGGTGCTACTAGCCCCCAACATTTCAGCGAGCGGTGCCAACATGTCTTGATTGTTGGTTAATTTCTGGGTGACCGAAGTCATGAGTTGTTGACTAATACTATTTTTAACGTCGTTGAACGCGGCACAAGACAACGTAGACGTGATCAAGGTCTTCTGTGATAGATTCTGAGCCACGCACGCCTTGCAGTGCGTGCTCGTGCACGCAATAAATTCCTGAATAACCGCCTGAAAATCTGAGTCGATGGGCTTCTTCACGCTTGGTACTTGTTCTCCTCGCTCCCAAAGTTGTCTCTGAAAGTCGTAATAACTTGTGTGCGAAGCTACCACTCCCTGTATACAGTTGGTACAGGCACTATTTAACTCGTATATAGTGTCTGATGCCGCTCCATTATTGGCAGGCTCGCAATCTATGCTTACTGTTTGGGTAGAAATGTCGTCCGTACTACAGAAGAGGGCAATGTTAACGAACACGGTCGAAACCATTTGGTTGACCTGATTAACGAGCAATTTTTGAGAAATCCCGCCTCCAATTTTTGCAGTAGAAAACGACGGATCGTCGCTTTGTTTTGGATTGAAACATTTTTTAATATTCATCACCGTGACACACGTATTGCCAAGTTTGGGGGTCCTCGCGAACCCTAGTTACAAAATGCGAAACTAAATCGGCATACTGGTCATATTCGATCGAAAAAGAAATCCGAAGTAAATGGTAATGGTGCTTCCGACACCAATCTTCCTTGAACAGATCGCTTTCTTGTTGAGCGTCGAACGACCGTTGTCCGTGGCCTTGAAAGAAATAGTGTTCCGGATCAAAATGTTGTCGTCCATCTAATTCAATAACTATCTGATGTACGTCGGTCAAAGTTATTAAATAGTCGACCCGGAGCCGTCGTGTATCACAGAGGCGATGTTCATGTTCAAAGGTAAAGTTCAGATCTTGCAAAATACTCGCCATGTGTCGCTCCATGTGTGACCAATTACATGAGGGACAGCCGCTCTGATTGTTGGTTCTATGACAAATGCTGGTATGCCATGCTTGATGCGTAGAATTTCTAAGACAGGTCCACCACACCTTTTTCGACGACATGGGATAGACTTGACAAGGAGTAAGCGGATCGTTTTTGGTGGTATGCCACTCGGCAGCGACCAAAGGAAACCGCCCCAGAAGAGAGGTGTGATGGCAACACGGTATGACGGTGCAGTTAGTACAAAATGGGCATCCAGAGTAGTTCAAACAACGATCACGAATACTGGTCTGCCACTTGTGTCGACATGACGGAGAATCTTGACAGGTGCTTAGGCAGCGCCACCAAATTTTCTGTCCCGAGCCAGGTCGAAACATGCTGGGTATCAGTCCGCCATTTCTTTCCATATTCCACTGATGAACAATGTGAGCGTATTTCGGTTGGTCCAACGATGCCTCCGAACAGCAAACTTGCCTTCCAGCACAATAAGGGCACCCGTGTTGCTGACGACTGCCAACTGTAGTAGACCACACATGCTGACATTCGTCGGAGCAAGTGTTGGGACACTGCCAAAACACCTTGACATTGGACTGCGGGCGAACGTTCTCGGGCTTTAAAGTGCTGTTAAGCGTGGGATGCCACTGAGCTGACACTTTAGGTAGTGTCAGTAGTGAAGTCTGTTCACAGCATGGCGTTTTCTTTGCACAGTAGGGGCAGCCCGTACCTTTGCCAATACGACTGTCAGGCGTGGCTTGCCACTCATGTGAACAAGTTTCGTGATCTAAACAGGTTTGAGAGCACTGCCACCATATCTTTTTCCCTGATCCGGATCCGATGCTTTCTGGTATTCGTTGACCGTTTTTCGTAGGGTGCCATTCTTTCATAAGGTTCGTATGTTCTGGGGCAGCCAAGGATGCCAGATAACAACAGGGTTGTTTGTGATCACAGAAGGGACACCCTGTATCGCCCCGTATTCGATTGGAGATAGATGTTTGCCACTCGTGGTTGCATTTGGGATTGGTCGAGCATTTCTTGGGGCAGAGCCACCAAACTTGTTTTCCAGACCCTGGTCTAAAGCTACTGGCACCGGCTCGTGTAACAGAACTTACAGACATGGATTGTTAAAGAATTACATTAAAAACCGTAATCACACCTTCATATCGATAGGAGTCGTGCTTTCTATTTCAATGATCCTTGGTTAACTAACTCCAAATAGACCTCTCAACGCCCTTATGTGGTTTTTCTTTATGTATCATCGACTTTGCGGCTTTGCTGAACACAAAGCCAGTTCACAATAGCTAACAAGTCTGGTTCACCAGAAGCCCGGTACAGAGCGAGGTTAGAGCTGAGGTGGCAGAGATCCGGTCCACAGGCGTCGATATCCGGACGGAACAGCTTCAAGAAAATCATGGCGTCCAACTTCTTATTTTTCAAGGCCCTGTTGTACACAGCTTGCCAATCGGAATTATCATAGTTTTTACACCAACTGGTGCAGAGCACTTGAAGAACTGCAGGATGATCAAAGGCCGTCTTGAAAATCTCGTCCTGATCACAATCGTCCTCTTCGAAATCTAGGGAGAGTAGCCACTCTAGGGTTTTCGCTCGACCTTTCCGGCAAGCCCAAAGTATGGCTTCGGGTAACACATCATAGGCGGTGTCCTCCATTACTTTAAAGAGCAACTGGGCGAGCCATAAATTACCTCGTGCGCAAGCTCGCACAAACCAAATTTCATCGGGATCTAAAATAACTTCTTCCAGTAGCCAAGTACACATAAGTTCCTGACTGCGAGGTAACTTAATCATGGCCGTGGCCGCGGCTTCGATGTCGTAAATACCACCAAACATCCATAGCTGTTGCAATGCTGGTATCGAACCTGTCGCACAGATACCAGCTATAAAGGCCTCGGCAATACCATGTTCTAACCCTTCCGAGCCCCAAAAGGTGTTCAGCAGCCATGTGACACTTTCTGAGTGTCCCAAGCGGGAGGCTTGTATCAAGGCTTCGGCAGCAGTTTGCTCTGCCGGTGGGTGATCGGCGAAATAACTTACCAGAGGCGATCGAAGAACTTGTGCTTCCTCCTGGTCAAAGCGAAGAGCAGCAAATAAACTCCATTTACCCTTGCTGACATTGAAGGTGTCGAGCCACTGCAAGGCCTTAAATGGTAGCTCAGGCCGTTCCATAATGACCTCCGAGGGGCTTTTCAGGATATGGTAAACTAACTGACTTTTAAAGGTTTCGTAACTTGGGAGTTGCTTCCGCTCCCTGAGACACCACACAGTGTCGTGTTTCTGACGTTTCGCACTAGGTTCGTCAGCATGAGGAAAATCAGTGGCAGAGATAGAGCGCTGCATTATGCTCTTAAGTTAGTGATGGAGGTGTGATTTGTTTGGTCTGTGACCTCTATTTGTGGACCTCCATATGTTAGTCTTCAATCAGAAAAAATAAATTTATGATTTGCGTTTCTTTTGAGGTTTCCACCGGTAGGCGTGTTGTTCCAGACGGTTTCGTTTGGTGGCTGATGCCGTTAACGTGGGTAAAAACTTTTGAACCTGTTCTTGGACCACCTGAGCCGGTAGTTGCGGCAGAACGGGAGTAACTTGCCACTCGGGTCGTCCGTCCTCGTGGAGCACGGGGAAGGTAGTGGGACAATAGTCTTGGAGCGGGTCAAACACGGAGGCCATCTCGATCGGTAAACACGTGCCGGCACTGGAGGGTGGCAACACCGACACCAACTGTTCCAGCGGCGTGCAGGGACTGGTGGTTTCAAATTCGGTGCAGGGTAGCGTGTTTGAGTGGAGTAGCTGAGACAAAGTCGGAGCCGTATGGTAGGTGTAGCACCACGTCCACGAGGGACACCCTTGCAGATAGTAGAGGGTCACAAACTCCCAACCTCTGATATAGGCACACAAAAAGTCGGAATCTTGATGCTCAAGGTCTGATTTCAAGGGTGGCCATGAGCCAACCGGACAGTGTTCACGTAAAAATTCCTGCAAGTTTGGGGTGTGTAGCACTCGGTCACACACTAGCGTTCGACCGCTCGTTACGAACTCTATATGACGGGTAAACCACGGGTCCAGACCGTCCTTGCCAATGATCACATCCTTCAAGGGTGGCAAGAAATCGTTACCGCCCAGAAAGGTTAATACAATCCAATCGTCCAAAATGTGTTGGGGCGGGATACTCGGCGGGTAACGGGCCAGAATAAGTTTGCGGAGACGGTCCAAGTCTACAGCGTGTAGCAACTCGGGTTTGAAATGATCGTGTCGCAGCACGGTGAGTTGGGGTACTCGACTGGCCAAACCCAGCAGAATCATGTCGGCGTCGGGACTGTAGACTGCCTGTTTCTGAAAGTTGTATCCGTATTTGCGGAGATAGGCCAGGATTTTATGTTCGCCTTCGCCCGGTATGGCGGCATCGGACAGCACGACCGTGCAGCACTGAATCTGCTGGCACCAGCTCTTCAGAAAGGTGGTCAGTCGTGTCATGTAGGGTGTCCCGGGGGTGATTTGATTTCGATCCCAGTCCGTGTCTTTTCTTTCTTGAGCACTGAGAAACCGGCGTCCCCGTTGGTGCATCATCTTGGCTCGGGGTGCCACCCCATCCACGGCCAAGTACAAGAGACGCGTGGGAGCCACCTTTACTATCAATTGGTCTAGGGTCTTAGCCAGCACAGCGAAACCTTCCGTTTCGGTGGGGGCTGTGGCACAGCACGGGTGAATCAGGGCGTTCATGTCTAGGTACAAGGCGTCGACCCGTCTGGGGTCTCTCACCGGGTTCACCACCCACCGAAAATTACGTTTGAGCCAACCAAAGAAACCTGGGATCCCCATGTTCTGGTTCGTTTTGTTACAGAGTCAAGACCTACGACAGACCTACTGCAGATCAACGTGTTAGTCTTGAATCGGTCGCAAAGAACTTTTTCACCTCCAGAAAAAATGGGTTTGGCTTGGACGAATTGTGTAGAGTGTATGGTGGACCTGACCCGCGACGCTTGCGGCTACATGGAAGAGACGTGTGACCCGCCTCGACCCTCCTTACCGTGGTGGTTTGTTATCGAGCCTTGCACAAAAGCAGACGTGATGGCGTATAGAGCACGTGCGCGTAGAGTTTCTCAAAAAACGAGGTGAAATTAAACTTGTATTGTAACATCATACTCTGGACCGCGTGTTTCAAACAGTACTTTGTGTTCTTGTACCCGTTGGATAAAGTCTTGAATAATTTGAGAATACGTTGACGGATCTACGGAATATGATATTCGAAGAAGAGGAAGGGCTTTAGCTCGACACAGTTGTTTCTTAAGTTGATCCCGGTCCTGTTGTTTGGCAAAAGTCAAGGTCTTCTTGGTGTAAAAATAATGATTCGGATCAAAATGCTGACTACCGTCCATTTCGATACCAAAAGTCTGATCGTGGTCCAAGGTCACTAAAAAATCTAATTTCAACGTGCGCTTACTCTGGGGACATACTAGTGGATGTTGAGGAGTAGATACCAACTTGAGCTTTTCCAACACCTTTCTCATAGCCTTTTCCATATGAGAATCATTGCAACGAGGACATCCATGACCGTTAATAGTTCTGTCACTAAGTTGTGTACTCCATTCTTGTTGACATTTTGAACAAGTCCATGTGATTCGTTTATCAGAGCCGTATCTCACGTCAGAAGGTTGAGTTGGCATATTCTTGGTCGGGTGCCACTCTTTGACGATATCATCATATTGTCCTCCAGCCAGTGAACCTTTCACACAACACACCTTTTTCCCACTACAAAAAGGGCAGCCTGCTTTGTGGCGATGTTGAATATAGGCTTGCCAGTCGTGTTTGCAGTCGGGTGAGTCGACACAGATCTTGTTGCAGGTCCACCAAACCTTACGATTCGAAAAGGGTGTAACAGCCCCCGGTTTCATATCCGGGTTTCGTTCGTCGCTCCATTGAGCGATAAGATCCGGAAATTTCCCACAGGCTAATGATTCTTGAGCACAACAAATCTGCTTGTGTGCACAAAAAGGACAGCCTCGTCCCTTGTACATATTGTTTGGAGATTCTGGAAACACGTGAGAACAGCCGCATGCTGTTTTCACCGGGCATGTCCAAAGATACTTCTTTTGATTGCCATGAGCAATAGTGGTAGGATCCTCCTTGTTATCAGCACTCCACCAACTCATCATATGAACCAACTTTGGATCGTCGGGATTACATAGAGAGCGTCGGAAACAACACACTTGTTTACGAGGTACGGAACAGCAAGGGCAACCGGCACCACCTTGTAACTTGTTGACGGCAGCTTGCCACTCGTGCTTACAATCAGGAGAATTGTCACAACGGTTAGGACAACACCACCAAAATTTTCTTGAGGTCTTGGGACTTATGGTCGCTGGGTCTTCGTTGTTTCGTTCGTAGGACCAGAACTGCAAAACCTTAGCATATGTAGGATTGGCCAAAGATTTCTGGATACAACACACCGTCCTGGGGGCAGGATGACAAAATGGACAACCTTGGTTTCGTACCGTCCTTTTGTAAGGTTCGGCTTGCCATACGTGCTGACAGTTTGCACTACCGTGGCATTTCACAGGACAAAGCCACCACACTTTAAACCGTGCGGTGGAAGAAACGTGGAACGGAAGTGTGTTTCCGTTCCGATCGGGATGCCATTGTTCCATTAAGGTCTCAAACTCTGGATCCGACAACATGCCTCGTTTGACCTTCTTCTTAGCATGCGGAGCATCGTCACTGAGTTCAGCGGCACGTTTCATCGTTGGGAGAATGCCATAATGAAGCATAAATCAAAGTTCTATGCGACTTTTGTATGGGTTTTCAATGTCTCCTAATTCGTTTTTACAAAAATCTCCGGTAATTCATCTCAAGGATCTTTCTGATCTGATTTCGTTTTTGGCTTGTCGTAATGTATTCAGACGATCCGCAAATAAAGTATAAGACCCATAACAAACAGTAGACATGGCCAGCGTTCTCGGTGGAGGCGCAGCCGCCATCGCACTCATGGATTGGTTAGGGTCAAAAGGGCAAAGTTTAACCATTACCGACAACATCACCACCAATATGACTATCAGCGCCACTACCAACTCGGTAACCGACTGTTTTCAGGACGTGGAAGGTCAACAGGTCATTACGGTGGACGGTACCGATGGCCCAATTTATGAGCAAAAAATACCCGAAGCATGTCAGATTTGCACTGACGCTATCCGTGGCATCTTGACTGCGCGTACCTCTTTGGAAAGAGATGCCCAACTTGCCAATCCAGCGTACAACCCGCAGGTGGCCAATCAAAGCTTGATAACCCAGATGTTAACCGGTTCGTCGGGACCTCTTACACCTCAATCTAGCGTTCCTGCTTTGGGGCCGTGCACCGCCATGTGTCACGGTATTGTGGTGTTGGGTGTTAGCCAGAGCGAGACGTTTATGGCCACACAAAGCTGCAGTGTGATGAACTCAGTCACCAATGACATTTCGCAGAGCATCAAGGGTCAAATTTCGGCGTACCTCAAGAATCAACAAGATTTTATTGGGCAACTTGAATCAGCCTTTACCAGCAATACCGAGTCGATTGCCACTAACCTCTCCAGTACTATGTCGCAGTCTGTAACCAATAACTTTGTGCAGGATTTGCATCAGACTATGAGTGCGGTTCAGAGCGTGGATATTAAGGGGAATTCGATTTTGGCTGATAATATCAGTCAAACCTTTACCGGGAAAATGGTGGGCAAGCTGGAAGTCAACAATACGGTTATTGATCAGTTGAGACAATCGGCCTCTTACTCCATTTCGCAGAGCTTACTGAACAAGAACGACACTATTGGCGACTTATCCAAGGATTTTTTGCAAGTGATCCAGACCATGTCAGCGTTGCTGGAAGAGCTGACCAGTCAAATTCTCATTATTATTGCTGCCGTCATTGCCGCGGTGGTGTTAGTGGTGGGCGCGCTCTTCGTGTTTAACAAGAGTTTTCATAGCTGGGCCAACAACACCATGTCGACGGTAGCTGATGCCGAGGTCTCGCACTTTAACATGATGCAAACCGACCCTGAGTACCGGGCTCAAATGAATCAGGAGAAAATCGACGAGCGTGCCTCTCGCACCCAGTCCACGGTCGACCGCAAAAAGGCCCAACAGGCTGTGGTTCGCGAAAAGGCCAACGCCAAGGAAACGGCCGCTGCCGGTCGGGCTTCACGTCGCCAAGCCGGTACTGCCTCGGCCCGGGATTACCTGGGTTTTTCTGCCCGATATGCCATGCCCATCCGTATGTTGTCTTGAATGGGCTTTAATTTCGGTTCGTAATCAGCTCCATAATAAATACCGAGCCTTATATTTCCAACCGTCATGACTACCTTGTGGACTCTGAACGCCCCGGTTTTCAAGCCGACCGCCCCTCGAAAACCAGTGAATCGCACTCCTGTACAACTGTTGATAGACATGGTCTTTGACCGTGTCAGTAGTTCCGGTATTGGCAAACCCGAGATCACTTACGAAGACTTTGAGTGCACCGATGTGTCGTTTTGTGAAACGGCTGCCTGTATTCATCACCCTATCTCGTGTAACGTGGAAAAATGGCTGACCTCTTTGGTGCCGCACAGCAAATATCAATTGCCCGGTCCGGACGTGGACCAGCCCGACGCCGCCCTGTTTTTGAACAAACCGTTCGGGTCTCGATTTCGTCAGTCCGTGTTAGAGCTTATCAAACGGAACGGGTTGTACGACGACTTGCATGGCAAGGCTTGTGAGACTAAGCTTCCGGTTTTTGTCGGTTATGTGGGACCCCCTGAACAAGCTCAGGAATGGCAAGCGGTATGGTACGACATTTGTGATCGGGTGGTCAGCCGTACTGCCACCCCTCCTCAAATCCAGGAGCTTATCTCTCAATGTGAAGCCGGCCGTCTCGAATTGTTGTGGTGTGATGACCCTACACTTACGCCCGACGATCTGAAGTCTGTGCTGGGACTGCTTCAACCGGATGACGGACTGTGCAAGGGTGCGGTGTGGGTACAACAGATTGATATGAACCGGGCTCAGCACTGGTTGCAGCTGGTTTCTCTACTACGTAAACACTTTAAGAGGGTGTCCTTCGTGGCTCCCACACAATCGGGGTTCCCTTATCCCGCCACCTTTGTGGTGTTTTCGAACTATCAAGGAGGTGTACCGGATTCTTCTCTGGTCTCTCACAAGCTTTTAGAGTGTGTACGGGATTATTATCTTGTGTTTTACCAACGGCTCATGACTAAGGTGCACCGAAACCGACTCCGTACGGAGTGGCTGGCGTTATACCCTAACCACGATCCTTTGGCCTTTTTTCAGCATGCTGATTGGCATCATCCCATTCTCTTGTACCAACAACAATGGGCAGAGTATTGGAAAACCAAGATTGATCTCCACCATCCACCGGCAACCTGTCCTGGTTCACCCCTGTGGACGGGCTGCAAGGCTGGGTATGCTCCCAATTCTCCGATTGGGTATGCTCCCAACTCTCCGATTGGGTATGCTCCCAATTCTCCAAGCTATGCTCCCAACTCTCCGATTGGGTATGCTCCCAACTCTCCGATTGGGTATGCTCCCAACTCTCCGATTGGGTATGCTCCCAATTCTCCGACTGGCTATGCTCCCACCGATCTGGGTTACGGTTCAATGACGGATGTTGATCAGACGAGTTGAGAATAAAATCAGTCTCTTGTTACAAAAAAAGAGCATCATGTTGTGGGACATTACTTGGATCATTGTGGCCCTGATGATTATCGTGACGGCAATTTATTTACCCAAGATAGAAGACTGTGATGGGTGGTGTTGCTCTAGTACGACACGAGAGGGTAGGGCCTTATCCGATTCGGTAACCTTGCCTTATTTGCCTAGCGAGTCCAAACAGCCGCTCCACAAGTTTAGTCGTGAAGCCGGTGCCAACGAGTCCGGAAGTCGAGATGGCGTTATGATTCTAGAGAATTTTTACACCGGGTTGACCACGCTGAACATCCCACACCAACCCGTGTTTAACGTGGCACGACTGGCGTCTGATATTCGTCCGGAAGCTGCTGAGAACTCTGGGATTTACACTTATGTGCACAAGAATCGGTACCCCTTGGTAGCCTTGTCTGGAAAAAAAGGTTCTGCCGACGAAATTTACATGACAGCCTATATGGCACAGGCTTTGTCCAAGACCGGTTCCACACTTATCGTCAACGGCATGACCCCGGACTCTCCGGCTTTTCAGGCGTGGTCCAAGCTGGTGGTAAACGGAATTATCCACTGGCGCTCCGAAGACTTGTACCATCATGATACTGAACATTGGGCCTCGGGGACCTTTAAGGACATCGACCCCAAGAAATGTGTTTCCGAGTATTTGTACGACATGATGAGTGAGTTTGTCGAGTTGGGAGACTCTAAAACTCGATACTATATTATTTCCAAAGAAAGGGAGGATGAATTACGCAAGGCTTATCGTCAGGATCGACGTTTTGTGGTAAACAACACCACGTCCGCCTTTCATGCCGCCACGCTCAAAGTCATTTACCCTTCGCTCAATGTGTCGGTGGAAGCGTTAGAGTCAGAAGACGAAGCCGAACAGGCTATTTACGCCAAGGCTACTGCATTTTTGGAAACGTATATCTTGGTCTAATTTCAATTTCAATTTTATTAAAGATCTTCTACGATCAAACCGTATTCGACCACAAGCGCCGTTTGTCGATCATTATCTTCGATGTACACAATGTCTCCGAGATGCATACCATAATACTTGACCAACGCATCATCGGCCGAGTACCGTTGAAGTTCGTGCATATACCTGGGGTGTGTTTGGATAAATGTCTCACGTTCTGACCGGGTCAACACTCGAAACACTACGGGTTGAGAAATGTGTTCCGCCATACGGTCAATGCCGGTTTCTTCATAGGTAAAGTGTGTAATTTCCACACCCTCCAACATGGCAATGTGTTTCAGAGCGTGTGGCGTCATAAAGTCTGTAATCAGTACCACGATCTTGACTTTCTGTTCTTCGGAGAACTTGACAATGTTTTTGACAAAGTCCATGCCTATATTCTGTGAGGCGGCTGCCTTGCCCGTCTTTTCAGACCCTTTAAAGGCGCTGGGTTCTACCCCGGTGCTGACTTCGGGCGTGAATTCTTCAATTTGCATCACGTCCCCAAAAGGTTTGCAGGCTGCAAACACAGCCATGACTCGTTCTCGGTTCTGGGTCTCTGTAAAAATCTCCCAAAGTTTCTGCTTCTTGTCGTAAATAACTTTTTGTTTGCGTTCATTGTATCCTCGGTCTTTAAACATTTGCTTTACAAATTTCATGGACCGAATCTTGGGACCGGCTACCGAACTGGGCATCAAGGGAACCTTTTTTTCCATGATCAGTCAGTTTCTAGGCACTTGAATATGTCAGCTTCCAGGTAATGGAATACGCCAGGTATACAACAATCAATACTGCAGCAACCGTCAAAGCCTGACAGAACCCTGAACGGAAAAAGGACGATCGGGGTTGGAGTAGTGGTCGGTGAAGTTGTGCCGTCCTCTCCACGACCTTATCCATAGTCTTCAATGTTTCGGGATTCAACCTCTGGACTCTTTTTTGAAGGGGTGAGACGACTTCGGGCTCATAAAAGATACATTGCTTGGGCAAGTCCCATACCCCAGGGCTGATTTCCACCAGCTTGGTGTCGAAGTTAGGCTGTTTCGACTCGGGAATGTCCGCATTGGGCGTGAACTTATTCTTTGTAAGGGCCGATAGCAGTTGACTGGCCGATAGGTCTGGTGTTTCCATGATTGGGGGTGGTGCGGACAATGGTGGCAACACAAATTTTCCCAAATTCAAGGCCATTTGCATCTCCCGGCTTGGATGGAGGCCCTTGTTTCCCGACTTGGAGGTGTCTCGATTCACTCCATCTACCTGGAAGATGTCGTTGTCCATCTTTTCATCCTTTGGAAAATCCAAGGGATCAGGTCCAAGGCCATCCAAGGGATTGAGGATCTTGCCCGATCTCAGGGCCATCCCGTCCTTGGAATCATTGTTTGCATCAGCTTTTAATTCGGCCTCGGGTTCGGCTTGCATATGTGCATCCACTATGACTCCAAGGGGTAGGTCTTTTTTGGGTATGATGTTGAAGTACAGGATGCGGCCCTTTTCCTCACCTGCCAACGGGTGCAACAAGCTGTAGTATTTGTGGCTTGAGCGATGTACGAAATAACAATTGGGAAACTGGGCTAAGCAAGCCCTGGAGACATGCTCCCATGGCCCATAGAAGGGTGTCGGTATCTGGTCATGGTAAATATACATATGGTTGTCGTCGGATTGTATGGGCTCCATCTGAGATTGAACGTGTTGAGTATGTGCGGTGATCTAGTTTTTGAGACAATGATCTTTGCTCGGTCTTGAATGGGATTTCTTTTTATGTTCTTGAATGGGTTGTGTTTCAAAAATTCCTAAAAACATGTTCAGATAAAAGAAAGATCTGGTTTGAATGATGCAACCTCTTACTGAGCCTCGCGGAGACAATTTGTTTCACAACTTGATCACTCTGGATAATGTGTTGCAAGATGCTCAGAATCGGAGATCTTTGAGACGCCGGGAACGTCAGTTGTGCACAGATTTGTCTCAGCATTTGGAACCCTTTATTTCTAAAATTCGCTTCTATATGAGATTACGGCATACTATAGATAGATCAGGATCTCGACAGGGTCCAGTGGAGGCTGTCCGCGCCGAACCAATTCGACCACCCGAACCTGTGGGTCATGAACAGCGTGTGCCCTTTCGTCAGTATAACAATATGGTGTCTAATATGATGCAAAATATCATGGGAGGCATGTTGAACGTGGCCCCGGCCGATCGACGTGCGGTGATTTACCTCTCAGACCAAAAACAACAAGCTGCTACTTTGGAAAATATTATTTTTCGCCCTAATGACGAGCTCGACATTGACGAGAAGCAGTGCGGCATCTGTCGAGAAGAATTTACAGATGGGGAGAACATTGTCAAAACCACGTGTTGTGGTACCAAGTTGATGCATGTGAACTGCGCTATTCATTGCCTTCGCCGGTCGGACATGTGTCCCTTTTGTAGGGCAGCACGCATACGCTACGGTTAAGACCGGCATACGCTACGGTTAAGACCGGCATACGCTACGGTTAAGACCGGCATACGCTACGGTTAAGACCGGCATACGCTACGGTTAAGACCGGCATACGCTA
>Ga0105054_10003911_pt1 | contig 22647 bp, 22 predicted proteins | sample BON02_FD_78091 | JGI IMG/M metagenome (GOLD analysis project Ga0105054, IMG submission 78091) | Freshwater microbial communities from Lake Bonney liftoff mats and glacier meltwater in Antarctica - BON-02 (megahit assembly) | ecosystem: Environmental > Aquatic > Freshwater > Ice > Glacier...
ATGCCCATCAATTTCATGACCACCGTCAAGGGTTCGCTGCTCGAAGGGTTTTATCCCAAGGGGTGGGATTTCAAAAAGATTGATGCGTGCTGCGCGATGGGGCCTAAGAAGCTGCTCGCGCCGGCCAAGCACTGGCACAAGCAGTTCAAACCTGTCACGGTGAAGGATGTCGCGGAGATGGATCGCAAGATGGGCGATGCCATTGCGGATCAGATTATCCATACGAAAAAACGCGGACAAAAGCTGGCGATTATTCTGCCGGTGGGTCCGATGGGGATGTATAAGCAGGTCGTCGCGCGGATCAGGAAGGCGAAGGTGATGTGCGATCATGTCACGACCTTCAACATGGATGAGTGGTCTGATCGCAAAGGCAACACCTTCCCCGGCAATCAGGCCGGCGGGTTTGAACAGGCGATGGGGCAGGCGCTGTTTGGGCCGCTGGGTGCTTATACGGTGCCGGTGCTACAGCGGAATTTTGCGACGAAAAAAAATCTGCCGACGTATGCGAAGAAGATTGCAGCGATCAAGCGCGGCGGCGGGCAACTCGTCACCGTCTATGGCATCGGGCGCGCCTGCCACATCGCATTCTGGGAGCCGCAGATTGCGGGCGAATTCAAATCGAAAGCTGCGTGGAAGAAGCAGACACATCGCATCGGGCAGGCGCTGCATCCGCTGACGATTGAGCAGAATGCGCTGCACTCATTTAACAGTAGGTTTACGCTGATTCCCTGCTGGGCGAACACGATCGGGCCGGGGCTGTTTCTGCAATCGGATTTCTGCATCGGCGGGGCCGATGGTGCGTACCCGGATCGCGGGGCGATGTGGCAAGGGATGTCGCTGTGCGTGACGCTGCAATATGGCAGCGATCCGTGGATTCCATCGAGCTGGATGCCGACGATGGCGGGCCGGCTGTTTCTGGTGAAGGAACTAGCGGGGCCGCTGCTACCTGATGCGCACTGAGTGAAGGCATTGGCCGCGAAAAAGCGCAGAAGGCGCAAAAAAGAGAAGGCACCGAGGGGGCGGATGGATGAGGCGCGGGAGGTGGTCGTCTTGCTGCGATGGAGTTTTCAGAGATCAATCATCAAGGCCATTTCTTAGGAAAGCAGGAAGTTAGGAAGGCAGGAAGAAGAGAGAGAAAAGCTTGGACTTCGTTGCCTTGTTCCTGATTTCCTTCCTTCCTGCTTTCCTTAGAAAAATGTCTTGTAGGACTTCACGGTGCTGCTCCCCTGCTCACCCCTTTTGCGCCTTTTGCGATTTTTCGCGGCCATCTGCTTTCCTTTCGCGGCAGCGCATCAGCTCAAAGCAATTTCGCCAGCACAGCGTCGGCGATGAACAGGCCCTCACTTGTCAGCCGAAGGTGCGTCGCGGTGCGCTCGAGCATGCCCAGTTTGATGATCTCGTCAATCACAGCAGCGCGGCCATCCGATTCAACGAGATGTTCCGACAGCCACGACAGCGCCACGCCTTCGCGCAATCGCAATCGCAGCATGAGCTGCTCGCCCACCGATTCATTTGTCGGCAGATGTTCGTGATCCTGCGTTGGAGGCTCGGGACTCATCGCCAGGTATCGCCCCAGGTGCGGCTCATTCTTCCAGCGGTGGCCATCGATGTGACTGGCTGCTGCGGGACCGATGCCCAGCCAGTTGGCGTTTTGCCAGTAGAGAAGATTGTGATGGCAGCGGAAAGGCGACCCCTCGTCTTCGTGCGACTGCGTTCGCCAAGGTGAACGGCTAATCACCTCATCACTTCGCCGCGCCCAGTTGCTCACTTCGTAATGCTCAAAGCCAGCCGCGCTCAGTCGCTCCATCACGCGTGCATACATCGCTCGTTCCGTCTCCTCATCCATCGGCGTGATCTGCCCCAGCTTCATCCGCTGATTCATCGCAGTGTTGGGCTCGAAGATCAGCGAGTAATAACTCACATGCATCGGCTCATGCGACAAGACCGCATCGATATCTTCATCAAGCATCGCCAGCGTCTGCCCGGGAATGGCGAAGATCAGATCGATGTTGAAATTGCTGATGCCCGCGCTCTTGATCATCTTCGCAGCCTTGCCCACCGCCATCGGATCGTGCCAGCGCTCAAGCACTTTGAGCATTGCCGGATCAAAGGACTGTGCGCCGATGCTGATGCGGTTGACGCCGCCCTCTACGAGCACATCGAGAAGCTTGGGCGTGACTGTTTCCGGATTCGCTTCAACGGTGAATTCCGTGACGCGCTCAAGCAGCCCGGCCTGTTTCATCTCGCTCAGCCAGCGTCTCCACAGATCAGGTGACAGGAGCGTGGGCGTGCCGCCGCCGACGAAAATGGTGCGAGGCTCGAGTTTCAATTGCGTGCTTCGATGTGAAAGCTCAGCGAGCAGTCGATCGAGAAACGGCAACTGCCTAGCGGGCGGCATCGTGGGGTGTGCCGCTTCATTATCTTTTGCCTCGCCATGCGCTGGCGCATCGACGATGCTGTAGAAATCGCAGTAGTGGCACTTGTGAAAACAGAACGGCACGTGAAAATAAAGCGCGGAGGCATGGGACATTCCCCGACCTTCAACTGTTTGCAGCGGCTGCGGGACACCGTTAGACTTGCTTATTGGCAACGGGCCTTTGTTCTCAACTTGGGGTAGGATCTGGATCATGCAAGTTCAACTGGTGATGTTTAAATCCGATGGCAGTCGGCGCGATTTTCCGTTGACGCGCGATCGCATCATCATCGGCAGGACCAACGAGGTCGGCTTACGCATTCCGCTCTCAAGCGTCTCCCGCAAACACTGCGAAATCGCCATCGAAGGCAATGTCCTTCGCCTTCGCGATCTGGGCTCGAGCAACGGGACACTCCATAATAACGTTCGCGTCAAGGAAGCGGAGCTTTCCGCTGGCGATCGCATCGAAGTCGGGCCGGTCGTTTTTATTGTGGTGATCGATGGTCAGCCTGCGGAGGTCGAAAAGGTCTGCTCGCTTCTGGAACAGGACTTGGTCGATACCAGCGTCGGCATGCCCGCTGTCAATAGCGACGATGAGGCCAGCGAAGCAAACGTCCCGGCCAAAGTGATGGAAGCTGGCCCAGTTGCCCCTCAGCCAACAAAGTCCGCAAAACCTGCTGCTCCTGCGCCAATCTTCGCCACTGCACCTACAGATGGTGCCAGTGATGACGATGCTCATGATGAAGTTCTCGCCGAACTCGAAGAACCTGGCGACCTGCTCGCGCCTTCCAAGCCGTCGGTAGCTGCATCCGCCAGGTCCTTCGCGCCACCGGTGCAAGCCCAAGCGGTGGATGAAGAAGATGCCCTCGCCGCCGCCGCCAATGCTGCCGAGCTGGCTGCGCGCAAGCCCAAAAAGCCGGGCGAATCTTTCTCAGGTGGTGCCGCAGAACTCGATCACGAAGACCCTATCGCAGCACTGGAGCGATTGGCCGCTGCCGAGCGTGCACAGGAGGAAGAGTTCTCCATGCTCACGCAGGACATTATCAAGAGTCCCAAGACGAAGAAGAAGTGAACGCGGGTTTCACGTGGAGCCGCGACTCAACGAGTCGCGGACGTCTGAGGCATGAAGGCGTGATCATCGCGCAAATTACCTAGGGCCCGCACGGATCACCGCACACCCTTTCGCACCGCATCAATTCCACGATTCACAATCACACAGGCCGTTGGCATCCGCGACTCGTTGAGTCGCGGCTCTAACCAATGTTGGCAATCAGGCCGTCGTCTTTTCACCGGAGGTCGCTTCGCCTTCGGTGGGAGCGGGCACAGGCTTGGCCTGCGGGATACGAAGCTTGGTGCCGCACGAACGACAGCGCACATCTTTGCCCCTGGCAGCCGCGGGAACTGAAAGAATCGCCCGGCAGGTCAGATTCGGACAGATCAATCGGATGACTTGGCCTGACATGTGCCTCTCCTTTGATGAATGCAATACGCCTATCGCCTTATCGGCTCTGTAATGCCTCGACTTGACACCACCACGTATTCCGTCAGCACCGGGCTAAGCCCGGTGCTGACGGAATACTCCTTCACTTGGCCAATTGCCATTCTTCTTTCTTGTTCATCGAGATGAAGCCCAGTGCCCTGGTGTTTTGCTCCACGCGGGTCATGATGATGCCGCGCTCGGGAACGTGGGCGGTGATGATGGTGACTTTCACTTTCGCCAGGCTCAGATCGATCTCGCGCACTGTGCGAAAAACATACGCCTCAAACTTGCCCGCTGGCGTGGTGATCTGCTGCACACCCAGCAGCTCTACCGTGTAATTACACGGGCCGCTGTCGCGATGCGCGCCGGTCTTAAGATTCTTCACCGTCATCTTCGACGTGCCCTGGTGCTTGTGTCCCGCCGTCACCTTCGCAGGCAGCAGCACAATCGGCGGCGCATAAGTGATGGCGACATTTTCCGAAATATCCTCCTCGCCAAGAAGCATGAGCTGGCCGTCAGTATTCGTGAGCGTCATGCTGCGAATGCCTTGCGTGATCTGCTGCCACGTACCCGCACCCCCAGCCGCAGCCTTGGTCACCATGTTCACGGTCTTGCCCTGATGGCTGCCTTGGGTGTAGGTGATTTGAACCGTCTCTTCTTTGAGCGGATTGAGCATGGTGCCTGTGATGGTTTTCGCTTCCGGTTGCTTCGTGCCCGGGGAAGCTGTGGTTGTCGCAGGTGGAGTGCTGGTCTCTATTTCATCCGGCACAACACCACTGCCGTCGCCGACCTTGTCACCCTCGGCCGCGCAGCCGGCAAGCACTGCCGCCAGAAAGCTGCAATATCCCAGACCTGTAATCGCAGAGCCGATGAAGTTTCTCATGATGATTACAATACCCGCCCTACTGAAAATCTGGATCGAATCATCCATTCGTTCGCCAAGGCGAATAGCTAACTATTTTCCCCCTTGACCTCTGACCTCTGACCTCTGACCTCTGACCTCTGTCCTCTGTCCTCTGTCCTCTGTCCTCTGACCTCTGACCTCTGACCTCTGTCCTCTGTCCTCTGTCCTCTGACTTCTGACCTCTGACTTCTGACCTCTGACTTCTGACCTCTGTCCCCTCGGAGTCCCCCATGGGCTGGGAAGCCTGGTTTACGCTTGCGACGGTGGCCTGCATGATTTTCGCTCTGGCGAAAAACGTTGCCGGGCCTGATGCGATCATGATGGCCGCGCTCACGGTGCTGATGACCGTCGGCGCCATCGCTGGCTCCACGCAGCTTCCTGCGCCGCACAAGATCATCGAAGGCTTCGGCAACGAAGGCCTCGTCACCGTGGCGGTGCTCTTTGTCATTGCCGCCGGCTTAAGCCAGACCGGGGCGATGAGCATGCTCACCGATCCGTTGCTCGGCCGACCAAAGTCAACGCTGGGCGCACAGATTCGCCTGATGTTTCCCGTCGCTGGCCTAAGCGCATTTCTGAACAACACCACCATCGTCGCCATGTTCATGCCTGTCGTCACCGACTGGTGCAAAAAAACCGGACTGAGTCCTTCCAAACTTTTCATCCCGCTCAGCTATGCCGCCATCCTCGGCGGCACCTGCACGCTCATCGGCACCAGCACCAACATCGTCGTCTTCGGCATGGTGCGCGATGCCGTCCAGCGCGGCGAACTGGGCCCGACGAACATCGGCCTGTTCACCATATCCATCGTCGCGGTGCCGGTGGCAATACTCGGACTGATTTACATTCTGATCGCTTCGCCCAAGCTGCTGCCTGATCGCCACACCAGCCGCGCTGATGAATCGGAAGCTCGCCGTTACACCGTCGAAATGCTCGTCGAACAAAACAGCCCCATCGATGGCAAAACCATCGAGCAAGCAGGCCTGCGTCATTTGCGCGGCGTGTTCCTCGCTGAGATTGATCGCGGCGGCGAAGCGCTGGTGGCCGTCGGCCCAGAAACAGTGCTGCGCGGCAAAGACCGCCTCATCTTCTTCGGCGTTGTCGAATCGGTTGTCGATCTCCAGCGCATCCGTGGCCTCATTCCCGCCACCGATCAGGTCTTCAAACTCGATGACCCGCGCCACAATCGCTGCCTCGTCGAAGCGGTCATCAGCACGCAGTGCCCGCTCGTAGGCAAGACGATTCGTGAAGGCCGCTTTCGTACTGTTTACAACGCCGCTGTCATTGCGGTGCATCGCGGCGGCGAGCACATTGTCAATCAGAAAATCGGCGATATCAAAGTGCATGCCGGCGACACGCTGCTCATCGAGACGCACCCGCGCTTTGTGGAGACCTATCGAAATACGCATGATTTTCTGCTGGTTTCCGCCGTCGCCGATTCGCAGCCGCTGCGCCATGACCGCGCGATTTTCGCCCTGGCCATCCTGGGCGCGATGGTGCTTTGCGTGACCACCGGCTGGCTGACGATGCTCAATGGCGCACTACTGGCCGCTGGCGCAATGGTGCTGGTGCGCTGCTGCACGGCGACCGAAGCACGCAAATCAATCGACTGGCGTTTGCTCATGGTCATCGGGGCGGCACTGGGCGTGGGCAGCGCGCTCAAGACCAGCGGCGCTGCCACAGGCATCGCGGAATGGTTCATCTCCATCGCCGGTGGTCGGCCATGGGTGGTCATCGCTGCCGTCTATCTCATCACTGCGATCTTCACGGAGATGATCACCAACAACGCCGCCGCTGCGCTGGTCTTTCCCGTGGCTCAGATGGCCGCCAAACAATTAGGTGCTGACTTCACGCCTTTCGCCATCGTCATCATGATCGCCGCCAGCGCCAGCTTCGCCACGCCCATCGGCTACCAGACCAACCTCATGGTCTATAACGCCGGCGGCTACCGCTTCACCGATTATCTGCGCATCGGCCTGCCGCTGGATCTACTCGTCATGGTCAGCACCATCGCCATCGCCACGCTCGTCTGGCCCATTGGATAATGGCGCCACGTGCGAGTGCCCCGACGAATCAACATGTCACGCGGCGCATGATTGTGCATTCGATTGCATTGCGACATCGCTACAATAAGCGAGGCGCGTTCGCGCTTCGCTCATTCAATCACGGAGGTTCGCAACATGAAACTGTCCGCATTTTCAGCCGTACTTTTTCTCACGGGTGCCTGTCTTCTTGCGGCAACTTCCGATGGTGACTGGCCGCGCTGGCGCGGCGAGAATCTGGACAACATCTCCAAAGAAAAAGGCCTGCTCGATAAGTGGCCCAAAGATGGCCCCAAGCTGCTGTGGACCGCCAAGAACATCGGCAGCGGATTCTCCAGCGTCGCCATCGCAGGCGATCGCATCTATACACTGGGCGGGCGCAGCGGCAAGACGATGCTCATCGCGCTCAGCCGTGAAGATGGCAAGGAAATCTGGGCTGCTGAGGTTGGCCGAGGCGGCGATCCTAATTGCACCCCCACCATCGACACCGCTGCGAATCTCGCTTTTAGCCTGTCGAAAGATGGCGACTTCGCATGCGTCGATACAAAAACCGGCGAGGTGAAATGGCGAAAGTCCTTCCCCAAAGATTTTGGCGGCAAGATGCACTCAGGCTGGGGCTATTCCGAATCGCCGCTCGTCGATGGCGATCGCGTGCTGGTCACACCCGGTGCCAAGGATGCTCAGATTGTCGCGCTCAATAAACAGACCGGCGAAGTCATCTGGAAATCGGCCGTGCCTGACAAACTCGGCAACAAGGGCGGCGACGGCGCGGGATACTCTTCCATCGTCATCAGTAACGCAGGTGGCGTGAAGCAGTATGTGCAGCTCGTCGGGCGCGGCTGTATCGGCGTCAGCGCAGCCGATGGAAAATTTCTCTGGGGCTACAACAAAGTCGCCAACGGCACCGCCAACATCCCCACGCCTCTGATCTCCGGCGATTTCGTTTTCACCACCAGCGGCTACGGCGACGGCGGTAGCGCACTTCTGAAAATCGGCAAGCGCGGCAACAACTTCGAGGCCACCGAGGTCTATTACAAAAAGTCCGATGAACTTCAGAATCATCACGGCGGCATCGTCATGCTGGGCAACTACATCTTCGGCGGCCACGGCCACAACAAAGGCATGCCCTTCTGCCTCGAATGGAAAACCGGCAAGATCCTATGGCTGGAAAAGAGCAACGAAATTCAGGGACGCCAGTCCGCCGCCATCACTTATGCCGACGGCAATCTCTACTTCCGCTATCAGGATGGCACCGTCACACTCGTTGCTGCCAACCCGCGCGGCTACGTCGAAAAAGGAAACTTCACGATCCCCAACCGCAAAGGCGAAAGCTGGCCGCATCCGGTGGTTGCGGGCGGCAAACTCTATCTGAGAAATCAGGATGAGCTGTTGTGTTATGAGGTGAAGAAGTGAAGCATCGTGACGCAATCTTTTCAACATTGACTACAGCGGCAATTGAATGACCTGCTGATTGAAATCTTCTAGAACACCACAATTGACTAGAATCGCCAAGTCACCAATGGTCGCTCGAATTCCCAGTGCCTTGCGAGCGATGATCAAGCCGGGCATCTTTAGATTTTTCTGAATCCGCTGTGCTGCTATTGCGATCATGGTCTTCTTGTCATGCGTCAGAATAATGCGTGAATGTTGCGCTGCCCATTCGAGAACATCCTCGTCCGACTTCGTACGTAGTCCCACATCCTGTGCGCGTACGAGATCCACTTCCGGCACCCAAAGTTGCAGTCCCCGAAGGATCCGATTGTCGAAATTCTCATCAGCGAGAAAGGTGAGCATCAGACCCCGTCACGATGTTTTTGACGCGAGAGCAATCGATCACGAAGACCATGCTGAGACTTTCGGTTTCCAATCGATCTCATCAATTCGTCAGCGTGCACGTTCTCTGAATCGATATAGGCTTTAACGGTTTCACGGTGACGCAGATAAAACGCAATGATGTCATAGACATCCGCCAATAGGAGTACTGGAAACGACGCAACGATCTCTTCGGGCGTCGCCCCTTCCTCAAAGGTCTCGATCACCGTATCCAGCGACACACGCGTACCGGCGACACGAATCGTTCCTGAAGGAACGATACTCAGCGGCAACCGAAGCTCAGTGATTAGTTCCTGCAAAGTAGGCATGGTGCACCTGTAGTGATCATATCTCGCTACGCGAGCATAGAGCAAGACCATTCAAACATCCGTCGTGCGCCAATTTGAATTTCGGTGCCTGCTGCTGATTCCGCGAAGCCACAGTAAGGGCAACGCAATGTCTATCACGCCGGGCCTTGTGCGGACTCCAGCCCCAGCCACCTGGAATAAATTCAGACTGACACATCACCCAAACAACGGCAGCACCTTGCCATCAGTCGCCTTGAGCGGGCGATCATCGCGGTCGTGCAGTGTGAAATGCGGGTCGATGCCCAGCGAGTGAAAAATGGTCGCGTGCAGGTCCGCTGGACTCACCGGATCACTCGCGGGATAAGCGCCGATATTGTCGGACGTGCCGTAGAGCAGGCCTTGCGAAATACCTGCGCCTGCGAAGGCGACGGTGTAGCAGTTCGGGTAGTGATCGCGGCCGCCGCCTGCGTTGGTCTTGGGCGTGCGGCCAAACTCGGTGAGCAGCACGACGAGCGTTTCATCGAGCGTGCCGCGCTGATGCAGATCATCCAGTAGTGCGGACATGGCCTGATCGATGGGCGGGAGCAGTTGATTTCTCAGCCGGTTGTACCCGTCGCCATGCGTATCCCAGTGCGCACCGGCGGAGCCGTTGAGATCACCTGCCGCACAGTAAACAGTGACGAGCGGCACACCGGCCTCGGCGAGTTTTCGCGCCATCAGCGTGGACTGCCCGCAAATGTGTTTGCCATAAGCAGCGTGCACGGCTGCGGGTTCATCATCTATATTGAATGCCGCACGCACCTTCGGATCCAGCAGCATGTCCATCGCCTGCGTGCGGTACTGCTGCACCTGCGAAGTCTCCATGCCAAGCAGCGAAGCATCGCGCGATTCAATCGCATCAAGCAAGCTGCGGCGAGAGACGAAACGATTGACATCGATGCCTTGCGTGAAGTCGAGATCGATTGAGCCCGAGGATGGCGAGACGCCTTCATAAGGCTTGCCGGTGCGCGGACGCACGATGACCGGGTCGTAAGCCAATCCGAGGAAGCCACCATCTTGTCCATTGGCCCGGCCACCATCAGCCATCGTGTAAGGCAGACAAACCGCGCCAGGCAATGCGCGATTGCGACCATCTGTTTCCTGTCCCCCGGCTCCTGACTCTTGACTTCGTCCTTTAGCTGCCATCACCATCGAGCCAAGGCAGGGCCAATCTTTTCGAGTGGCCTCCCAGTTGCCCGCAAGATTCGGCGGCTCGTGACCAGTGAGATTCCAGTAGGCAGCCGAGCGATGCGAAGGAGCGTTGTGATTGGCCGAGCGCACAATCGTCATGCGATGCACCTGTTTCGCCATGCGAGGCAGATGTTCGCAGACGTGATAGCCCGGCAGCGTCGTGGGAATCGAACCGAAACTCGAGCGAACATCGCTGCCCGCCTCCGGCTTGAGATCGAACGTATCAATATGACTCATGCCACCCCAGGCAAAAAGCACGATGCACGATTTCGCTTTGCCAAACGCCAGTTGATTGGAGCCGCGCGGCCGCTGCTGATTGCCCTGATTCGCGCGAGCTGCTGACTGCAACGCAAACATGCCCGGCAGCGATAGCCCCAGCGCACCCAGCCGTAGAAAATCCCGGCGGGACTGCCCTGTACTACTTCGCAGCATTGGATTCCAATCTGACATTAACGAACAACTCCACAAACCATGTCAACAGGCAAAATCACAATCATCCACCCATACTCATGATTGAACCCGCAAGCCCCAAGGTTTCATCGGCGAGATGGTTCGCGGTGTCCAGAAATACGCAGAGCGTGGGTACCCCCTACTCCTGAATCTTAATCCCTAGCGCCGCCGCCACCTTGATGATGAAGCCGCGATGTTTCGCTGGTGCCTGATCGTGCCAGTTTTTCAGGTGCTGCTCTAACGGCTCATCGCCTTTGAGATTGCCCGCATTCAGATATTCAACCGCCGCCCAATGCTCCGGCTCCTTCTCGAACAGCGGCAAGAGCGCCGCCGCTGCCACATTATTAAGATCGCGCTGCGTCGCACTCTTGCGCAATTTCTCGGCGTTGGCAACGTACCACTGCGCCAGCGTCTGATCCTTGGGCAGTGCTGACTTATCGATGACCTTCTGTGCATACTCGCCAAGGCGCGGCGCATAACCTTTCCAGTTCGCATAAGGCGGCTTCGTCTTCCACGTCTGCGCCATCTGCCTCAGCGCATAAAGCGATGCGAGTTCGCACAGCGTTTCTTCGAACCATTTGTTGGCGCTGCTTTGCGTTTCGCGATACGTGCAAAGAATGTGGCACATCTCGTGTGCGAACTGATACGAATACTGCGCCCACAGATTCCCGCCCGTGTCGAGGCGAACGTAATACTCGCGCTCAGGCCCGCGCTTAAAGAGAACAATCGGCCCGCCCTTGGGAGCCACCAGAATCGGATCAAGCTTACGACCGGGAAAATGTTTCCACAGTTCCCCCGCAGCAGAATGAAGCACTTTCTCGACATCTTCAATTGATGCATCCCACGTTTCGCCGCCCTGCGTGCGAATGATCAGCGCGTGATGCTTGACCTCTTCGATCTTCTTCGCCGACGCGACCTCTTCTGCAAGCGCTGCGCAGCACAGGAGAGGACAAACCAGGAACATCATGAGCACGCAAAGCGGTGAGTAATTTCGATATAGTTGCATGACGTGATTATACCAAATGAACCACCCCGTTTAGCCGCGGAGCAAAGGCCGCCGTCGCTCCGCGTGAATCTACTGGCGTAAAAAGGGACAGGTCCACACTCTCCGCGCCATCATCACCCCTCCCATCACTCACCCCCGCCCTGCTTCCTTGGCCTGCCGCGCGGACGCAGGGTTGATTCCAGGCCTAGCTTCGCTACCGTGCGTTTTGTCCATTTCTCATCACCCAGCGGCTGGCCACGCGTCACGCATCTGCGCACCGCTTCCAGTTCCGCATCCGACTCCGGCTGGTTCACGCGCCAGCGCCAATTGCGAGGCAACTCCACCGGCGGCTCCGTCAGCATCGCCCGCTGCTCACTATCACCATGCACCCGCCGCCACAGACTGCCCCACCGCCAATTCTCAGCCTTTTTGACCAGCCTCGCCCGCAGCGGATTCCGCTCGATGTACCGCAGCAGCATCAGCAGGTAATCCTCCTGCTGCACCGGAAACGACTTGAACCGCCCCTGATACACATGCCCCGTCCCAGCCAGTTCGCGCTGCACCGCCCAGCCTGAAGCATGCGTGACACTGAGCCGCTGCATGAATGCCGCAAGTTCGCCTTTGCGCCGGGGCCACAGCGCCAGATGCCAGTGATTGGGCATGAGACAATACCCCAGCAGGCGGAGGGGTATCTTCTCCAAAGTCGAAGCAAGAATATCCTCAAAAGCCTGGTAATCAGCCGGTTTATCAAAAAGCGTCATCCGCCCGACCCCGCGATTAAGCACGTGGTAGATGACGCCGCCAGGAGCAATTCGTGGTTGTCGGGGCATGGCGTGAGGGTAGCATGGAGAGAGGTCGAAATCAAATGTATCTGTCCCCTTTTCCGGCTCCACACTGCCTTATCAGAGCCGGGTTTTGCAAACCCGGTCGTCTTGCGAGGCTCGAAGCCGAGTAAGACGCCTTGCACGGGGGACGTGAAATGTTTCATTTGCATCCGCAGCGCGATCGACAGTCACACTCGACCCGAGGACGGGCCTCGTGTGACTGACCGGACTTACAAAGTCCGGCTCGGATAAGGCAAAGGCCAGCACGAATGGCTCTGCGTGCGGGGTTGTTCGCCAGTGGTGTTCTTATTTTAATTTAACTCTTGATTTAATGTTCAAGATGTGATAAACTATGACCTGTGCGATCCTCTCCTTTCTTTCGGAGGCTTGGTCATGTTTGCTAATTCACTGTCTCGGGCCTCGATGTCTCGGTTGCCGATTTCACATGGTTTGCCAGATAAGGGTTTCCGGGTAGATGTCTAGGGGTTTCCCAGTAGACACGAGTTAACCTTTGCATTAACAAAGGATTACAATGGTGGACACGATTGAAAAATGCTCAAGGTAGACAAACCTGGGCCGGGAACAGGCAGCTCGGATCACCCGCAATTGCGAGCGGCCTGTGCGAGCGGGGTTGACGATCGGCGTGGTCACGCCAGCCAGGCCCAGCAGGCGCATCTACGGGCAGTTCCTGGCCGCTTGGGCGATGGTGGGGAAGTCCAAGAATCACTTTCCATTCCTGGACTGGATTGTGCGGACTCTGTATCCGAATCCGTCCGTCGCCAAATCGTTTTGTGGAGTGGTGGGGTGCGGTGTGTCAGACGCTTTCATTCCCGCTCCGACCAAACGCTCACATCGCCGTTCTCTTCAAGCTCAACTTGGATGACGATGGGGCAACAACACACCGGACAATCCTCGACGTATTTCTGTCGGCTTCCCCCCGATGGATCAATAGGGATCACGATCTCTTCGCCACAGGAGTCACAGATGTAGCTTGCTTCGTTCTGCATAAGGCCTCCGTTACAACTGCGCTTCCACCTGTCATGAATCTTCCCGAGTTTGATCCTCCTCCGTGCAGATGCGAACCAGCGATGATGACTCAAGGTGAATCGCTCTTGGCTTGCGACTGCGTTTCGCCTTCCATGGGATCCTTGAGCACATCCTGCACGTAGAGCATTTTCACCGCGACCAGTCCTACCGCCGCTAGAGGCGTGGCGAAAAGGATGCCCAGCGTACCCAGGAGCACACCCATGAGCGTCTGCACGGAAAGGGTCAGGGCGGGAGGCAGTTCCACGTTCTTTTGCTGAATCAATGGCGTGATCAGATAGCTTTCGGCCATCTGCACGGCGAAATACAAAACCGCCACATACAGCGCATCGGTCGGACTCTGCGTGAAGCCGACGGCCAACGCGGGGATGACGGCGAGGATCGGCCCGATGTACGGCACGAAGCTGAACAGGAACGCGATCACTCCCAGCGCCAGCGCGAGCGGGATGCCCAGAATCAGCAGGCCCACAGTCGTGGCGACGCCAACGATCGTCATGCTGATCAGTCGTCCGATGATCCACCATCGCAGCGTGCTGCCCAGGGTGTCCAGTACCTCCGCAGCTCGAGCACGCCGTGGCATGGGAACCAAGTGCAGCAGACCGCTGCGATAAAGGTCAGGCGAACTTGCGATGTAGATACCGATGAACAAGATGATGACCATGTTGGCGACTGCGCCGAGTCCGGTGCTTAAGACCGAGGTCATGTGGCCGATGATCTCCGAGCCCCCGGAGCTGTCCTGTTCTGAGTAGTTGCCTTGCCCCGATGGCGTCATGTCCAGAAGCTGGCGTCCCCAGTTGTAGTTGGAAAGCTGGGCGCGAAGCTCCTCCCATGCCGTGGTGAGTTTGCCAGAAAGTTGATCGAACTGGTTGGCGATCTCGGCAGCGAAGTACCACCCGCTGCCCACCGCGCTGGCGGTCAAGAGCACGAGGACCACCGCCAGCGACCAGCCCGCTGGCAAATGCGTAAACTTCGAAAGCAGTTCTGTAAGACCGCGCAGAAAAACCGCCAGCAGCACACCGCCGAAGATCAGAAGCAATACATCAGTGGCGTACCACGCGACCAGTAGAAGTACGACGGTGGCCACGACGAGCAGAAAATGTCGCTGAAAAGAAACATCGCGGGATGTTGTGGAAGGATCGCTCATGTCGTGTTCGGTTGTTCATCGAATCGCTCTCACCTGGTGACTTGCCGCACCGAGTATGGAGTCGTCGTCACGTGCTCGAACTTTTGTGCCGATCCCACGGCCAGCGCCCTTCGCGCTCCACTTCCAAGGCTATGCTCAGGAAAAGGAGAAAAAGGGAAAAAGTACAAAGCACATATACATCTTGACAATCCTCGTCTATGTCGCCACGACGTATATGTACTTGTCCCCTTCCGGCCCAACTTGGCCGAGTTTACTTCTATGCCAGTAGGCTTACCGGGCCAGTAGGCTTACCGGCGCATCAGCACCACAATGACGACGATCAGGAGGATCAGGCCAAGCGTACCGCCGCCAATCCAGAGGGCATCGGCGAGAACCGGAGTGACGGAGGGAAACCATGTAGAGAGTAGTGTGTGCATGACGGACCTTGGTAAGAGAAACGGGAAGCCATTGACGGATGCGCATGGATGCGTCGGCACCCATCGCGGAAAGTTAGTTCAGGAATCAGAGAAAGAAACAGTTCAGTCTTTGCGCCTGCTGGTGGCCTTGCCGTAGGCTTCTTGCACCTTGCCGGCTGCCTTCTGGGCCTTGCCTTTCACCTGCTGGACGGTGTCGCCCTTGATCGCGCCCGCAATGTCGTTGAGCTTTCCCTTAACCTGTTTGACTCTGCCGGCGGCAATGTCTTTGCGTGCCATGATTCCGTTCCTTTGGTTGAGTGTTGCGGCTTCAATGCGTGCGGTACGATTCCTCCAATTTGAAGGTAGAGGGCAGCGCTCTCCCGAAGCATCAGCAAATCACTCGACGCGGGATCGGCGAAAGGCTATGAACCGGGATTTCCTATTTGGACTGCGGGCCATGAACATCCGAGCCGGGCGTGGCGCACGACCTTGCAGCCGATCTTGATCTGTTTGTTCCGCAGGGTCGTGAGCGTCCAGCAAGTAGGAATTCGTGACGGGTATTGCCCTGATCTTTCCCCATATCCCTGCCGTATCGGATCGTAACCCGCCCCCTTTATCTGTTCTTTCCTCTTCAGCGTCGTTGGCTTTGAAAAATGAGTCCGCTTCCGCGAAGCGTGTAAAGCAATGGCCACTGCACACAGCGGCGGAAGACCTCCGCTGGCTGGCTGGTGGTACTGCCTGGCATACGCCGAACTCAGCATTGCACTGATGCCACGACGGGCTGCACACCCATTCCCCGCATCTTGCAACACGGCAATAATTAGACCGGCAGTTGCATCGGTGAAAAACCCGCGCGGCAACCAACCTCCAACACGGCGAGCCCTATGCAACACACGACACCGCACAAATCGCCACCGCACGAATCGCACATCCCCCACGGCACCACAAAACCAAGGCCCTTCGGCATGACCATCTGGAACCACGCAAGACGTAGCCGCGAAGCCATTAACACCGCCAACCACCGCGCAGGCTGGAGCGCCTCCACCCGCATCGTCGGCGGCCTCGATGACCCGCACCTCCCCCTGCTCACTTCACGCGATCCCCTCACCCAGATATGGCCTTCTCTACCCTCTGCGCCGCTACCCCCAGCGCCGCCGACCGAAGACTCGCGGCCGCGGCGCTCGTGGATCCGCCCCGATTCCCAAAACTAAGCCCCGGCCCCTTAAACATCTCGCCTTGGGGGAGCAGACCAACGGGACGCAGCTGAGTTGTCCCGTTTGTCTTCTCATCCTGATTCTTTGGGAAGGCTCGTGGCGAGGTTGAAGCCTTGATGGTTGACGAGTTGGGCTGCTGAGATCTTGAACTCACGATTGAACTTCCGCCTTGCCATGGGTTGCTACTTTGGACAGTATTATGCTGTCCTTTCGCCGTGCCCACTGGGACTGGGGAAGTCCACTTCGTGACTTCGTGACTTCATGGTAAAACCGATTCAGTATTCGTGTCCATTATGAAGGCGCAGCCTGTCTGATAACCCGGGGCAATGTCCGATAGGAACAATTCGCGGCTACTGGCAAGGTTGCCGCCGATGATTTCGTGCCCTTTGCATTCACCCTTTACGAGGAGCAGCCATGAGCAAGCACGAGATGATCGACGCGATTCGCCAGCACAATCGCACAGCCAAAGTGCCGTTTCTCATGAGCTTCAGCGAAGCGGATCTGGCGACCTATCTGCGCCGGCTGTCGATGAGCGATCAGCGCGGCTCAACCTGGGTGCGCGAAAGCAGCGAGCCTGCGGTGACGGTGCGCGATTGCATGAGCCGGCGCAAGATTGCGGCTTGAGCGCGACGCAAATCTACGGACTGATTCACATCGCCCCGACCTTGGCCGAGGGAACGCCGCGAGAACGTAGAGTCACCCCGGCTAAAGCCGGGGCTATGTGAAGCGATCATCCGCGCACTTGAATCATCGATCACTCAACATGCCCTCACGATAGCGCGTAAAATGACGTGTGTCCACGCACGGCTACGCGCTGATGTCGTTGCCGTTTTTCTGCCAGATGAAGGCGACTGGCCGATGATGTGGGGAGCGATGATGGTGATGGTAGTGAGGGTGATGCTGATTGAGTCTGCCTTCATACTCCCCTCCCTCTCAGGTCTCCGTAGGCGACTCGCAAAGGCGAGGAGAGGTTGGGGAAGGGTTGGATTCTCGGACAGACTTGGACAGACTTGGACAAAATAGTGCTGCGGTTCGTGTCATCATCATCGAATACTCGACCCTCCCCTAACCCCTCCCTAGGAGGGAGGGGAATAAAAAAGATGCTGCATGCCAGTAGCCCCCAAAATTATTTCCGATCTGATCGCTGACTTGCCGCTGTCGCTCATGCATGGCGATGGCGGTGCTCTCGTGACGAATCTGACCGATGACTCGCGCCAGGTCACGCCCGGCTGCCTGTTCATTGTTCGCTCTACCACCGCCACCAGCGGTGATGCCAATCCCGCCAGTCCCGCCAGTAGACGCACCTTCATCGAAGACGCCATCGCGCGCGGTGCCGTCGCCATCCTCGCCCAGCGCAGCCTCATCGAACAGACTTGCGCCGACCGCCCCGCCACTTCTTCGCCCCTCACCTGGATCGCTGCCGACAATGTCGATCAGGTCGATCAGGCTTTGTGCGGCCAGCTCGCCGAACGCTTTTATGATCATCCTTCACGCCAGCTCAAAGTCATCGGCATCACCGGGACCAACGGCAAAACCACCACCGCGTTCCTCATTCAACATCTGCTCAATCAGGCCAGTTGCAAGTGCGGACTCATCGGCACCGTCATCAATGATGATGGCGTCACGCGCCACGTCGCTGAACTGACCACGCCCGGTGCCATCGAGTTTTCGCGCCTGCTCGCCACCATGGTCAGTAACGGCTGCGAAGCGGTCGCCGCGGAAATTTCCAGTCACGCTCTGCATCAAGGTCGCACGGCTGCGATGAGTGTGGATGTGGCTGTCTTCACCAACCTCACGGGCGATCATCTGGATTATCACCAGACGATGGATAATTACGCCGACGCCAAGGCGATTCTGTTTCGCTCGCTTTCGCCGCAGGGTTTTGCGGTGGTAAATCACGATGATCCGTATGCGGACACGATGGTCGAGGGCTGCAAGGCGAGCGTGCTGCGATGCAGCGTGAAGGAAAATGTGGATGCGGAGCTGGTGCGGTGTCGGGCGCAGATTGTCGCGCTGGCGGCGGACCACAGCCGAGTGGTACTCGATGGACCTTGGGGCAGCGTCGATCTGCGATTGTCTCTGGTGGGCAAACACAATATTTACAACGCGCTGCAAGCTGTGGCGGCGGCGAACTGTGTCCGGGCGATGGCGCGAAACCTGCGCGAGGCGATGGCGAATTGTCCTGCGCCGCCGGGAAGATTGGAGCCGGTGCGGGTGGAGAGTGTGAAGGGCCATCCGGCGGTGCTCGTCGATTACGCGCACACTCACGATGCTCTGGAAAATGTACTAAGTACCTTAAAACCGCTGACCCGCGGCAAGCTCATCGTGATCTTCGGCTGCGGCGGCGACCGGGACAAAACCAAACGCCCGAAGATGGCGAAGGTGGCCTGCGCTTGCGCCCATCGCGTGATCATCACCAGCGACAACCCGCGCACCGAGGATCCGCAGAAGATCATCGATGACATTGTCAGCGGCAGTGGCAGCGGCAGTAGCAGTGTGGGACAGGCGGAAGTGATCGTCGAGATCGACCGCGCCAAGGCGATCGCCCTGACCATCGCGCAGGCCGGTGCGGATGATGTGGTGCTCATCGCGGGCAAAGGGCACGAGGATTACCAGATCATCGGCAAGGTGAAACATCATTTCGACGACCGCGAACACGCTGCCGCGGCGCTGCTTGAGTGGCGCGAGCAGCCGATGGCGCAGGCGAGCTGAGTCATATAGCCCCGGCTTTAGCCGGGGTGATTCAACGAACACCCAACAATTCCGGACTCAATCCGAATGCGCCGTGTTTCCCCGGCCGAGGCCGGGGCTGTATATAGGACCTCACATACCTCCAAATCGCTACCATATCCCGCAGGCCAACGGATGGCCCCGCCGGTAGCGCTCGCACCCCTTGCGAAGGTTGAAATGGATTTCCTTGCCCCCTCCAATTTGCAGGCGATCACAGGCGGCCGGTGGCTGACGGAGCCTGGCGAAAATGCACTGGAAATCAAGGGCTTTTCGTTCGACACACGCTCGCTTGAGCCGGGCGATCTGTTCCTTGCTATTCGCAGCGACACGAGCGATGGCCACGCTTATGTGGAGCAGGCGATGAGCAAAGGCGCGGCGATGGTGATTGTCGATCGAGAAGCCAGAGGTCAGAGATCAGAAGACAGAAGTCAGAGATCAGGGGTCAGAGGTCAGGAAGAAGCAACCGAAAATCTCAAATTTCAAATTTTAAATCTCAAATCCATTCCCGTTCTTCTCGTGCCCGACACCGTGCTGGCCTTGCAGCAGATCGCGGCAGCTTGGCGCACGGTGCTGGGCGCGCATGGCGTGAAGGTCATCGCGGTCACCGGGTCCAATGGCAAGACGACCACGCGCAACATGATTCACTGTGCCCTGTCGGCCGCGCTGCGCGGCACGCAGAGCATCAAGAGTTTTAACAATCATCTGGGCGTGCCGCTGACACTTTTGTCGGCGCGTGCAGAAGATGATTTTGTGGTTGCCGAGGTAGGCACCAATCATCCTGGCGAGATTGCGACGCTTGCTGCCATCGTCAAACCTCACATCGCAATCATCACCAACATCGGCACCGCCCACATCGGCATGTTCGGCAGCAAGGACGCCATCGCCGTTGAGAAGAGTTCTCTCTTTCGCTTCATCGAACCTGGCGGCTACGCCATCATGCGAAGCAGCGAAAAGTATGCATCGCAGTGGCAACGGGAAGTCGTGCCTTCGCATGCAAGTACGCTCACATTCGGCAAAGACGAGAGCGCTGATGTACACCTCACGGGGCCTGCGCACTCTGATGAACAAGGCTTGCATTTCACGCTGGAGGGCGGCGTAAAAGTTGATCTTCCGATGCTCGGTGAACACAACATCGAAAACGCACTCGCCGCGATGGCGGTGGCGCAAGCGATGGGCGTGGATGATCAAGTAGCCGCGACCGCTCTGAGCAAGCTCACGGGCGTTGAGATGCGGATGCAGATCATCAGGCTTGGATCAAGTACCAAAGACGAGAATACCAGCGACAAAAGCAGCGCCGCCATCACGGTGATCAACGATGCCTACAACGCCAATCCTGATTCGATGGCGGCGGGTCTTGCTGCGCTGGCGTCGCTGCCTGTGCCCAGTCAGGCCAGGCGAATCGCCATCCTCGGCGACATGCGGGAACTGGGCGACGAAACGATCCCGGCACACCGCAGCATCGCGGCGATGATTCTGGAGATGCACGCAACTGGCGATAACAGTGCTGATAAGGGCGATGCTAAGGAAAAATCAAGCGATCAGCCGAAGAACAACATAGAGAAAGACATAGACATGGCCATCCTCATCGGCGAGCAGATGGAACATGCTGCGCTTGTGCTGGCATCGGGCGGACAATCCGAGGATTTTATTACTCATTATCCGCGCTGGTCCGATGACCTGCCCGAAAAGGTCGCGGCCTTGCTGCAAGAAGGCGATGTTGTATTGCTCAAAGCGTCACGCGGCATGCAACTGGAGCGACTGATTCCAGCGATGGAAAGAAAGTTTGGGGCGGTGCATTGAAGCAGTGAACGCGTCATGAAAGTCCTGATTAATCCAAAATACCAGATTCAAATCACCCCCAGCATCAATCCAGTTCTGACTTCCCCCCTTGCTCTACCACCTCTACAACGCGACCAAAGACTGGCTCAATGAGCATGGCCTGGGGTTCTTCCGCCTGTTCAGCTTCATCAGTTTTCGCATTGTCTTTGCCCTGATCTTCAGCTTCATCACCGTCATCCTCTTCGGCAAGCCCACCATCCGCTACCTCCTCAAACTCAAGGTCGGCGACAACCCCGAGTTTCACAACAAAGACCTCAACGAACTCATGAAACGCAAAAGCAACGTGCCCACCATGGGCGGCGTGCTCATCTGCTTTTCCATTGTCGCCACCGTGTTGCTGCTGGCTGACCTGACCAATTTCTACGTACACATGGCCATGCTCTGTCTGCTCTGGCTGGCGGCAGTGGGCGGGGCGGATGACATCCTCAAGCTCACCACAGCTCGTCGCAAAGCCGGTGGCCGCGATGGGCTTAAATCATGGGAAAAACTGCTCTTTCAACTGGGCTTGGCGGTCATCCTCGGGCTCTTCATTCATCATCACGGACAGGCCAATGATGAAGACTCGATGCGCATGGCTTACAGCCTGAACCTTCCCTTTATGAATAGCTGGGTGCGCGATACCGCCACTGGCTCGTGGGTGCCTAGCGATGCGCTGATCGTCCTTGGGCCGATTGCTTTCGTGGCGCTGACAGTCTTAGTCATCACCGGCGCTTCCAACGCGGTGAACCTGACCGATGGCATGGATGGCCTGGCCAGCGGGATCATGATTATCAATTCGCTGGCGTTCATTGTGCTGACGGTGATTGCCGGGACGGAACCGGTGGCTAAGCAGTTGCTGGTGCCGTTCATCGCGGAGTCGGAGGAGTTGGCTGTCGTATGCGCTGCGATGGGCGGCGCGTGTCTGGGGTTTCTCTGGTTCAACTGTTCGCCTGCGCAGGTTTTCATGGGCGACACCGGTTCGCTTCCTCTGGGCGGTCTGCTCGGTTTCATTGCCGTCGTCATCCGCCAGGAATTTCTGCTCATGGTCATCGGCGGCGTCTTCGTCTTCGAAGCGGTCAGCGTCATCCTGCAAGTGGGCTATTTCAAAATCACCAAAGGCAAACGCATCTTCCGCTGCGCCCCCGTGCATCACCATTTTCATCTGGGCGGCTGGACCGAACAGCAAGTCGTCGTCCGTTTCTGGCTGCTCAGCGGCCTGTTCGCCGCGGTGGCGCTGGCGCTGATTAAGTTGAGGTAGGAATGCAGTGAGGCAGTGAGGCACGAAGGCACGGAGGGTAAAGACATGGCGTTTCAACTAAATTGTGCCAACTCAGAGAAGATCGAAAATGCGACTGAAACCGACATTGACCGGGCTTTCGCTGATGACCTCCTGCGCGGAGAATTTGTCATTCTAATCGCCGCAGACGGCAGTTTTGTGCAAGCAGCGTTCGATGGATCTGAACCATGCTGCCTTGAGTATTGGTCGCATGAAAACGGACAACAGCTAGAGGTCGATGTTGAACTTTCTAAAGATCAAGTCCTTGATGCTTTCAAACTATTCCTGAGGGGCGATAGCACGTGGCGAACGAAGTATCGATGGCGTCCAATTAAGAAACCGTCAGGTTGCTTATTCAGCCTTCTGTTCGTTTCGATTATTGCTGCAACATTCGTTTTCTGACGCTAAGGAGCCGTGCAAAATCAACTCCGCAGTTTGAGTGTATTACAGCCCAGCGCTTCTGACGTGGGTCGGATGATATAGCTCCATTGCGGGCAGGTCGTCAGCCGTTGCAGGTTCAGAGCTTTCATTTGTGCGTTAGATACTTTCACTTTCGTGGGATAGACCTTGTCGTTGAGCGA
>Ga0105054_10003917_pt1 | contig 22632 bp, 27 predicted proteins | sample BON02_FD_78091 | JGI IMG/M metagenome (GOLD analysis project Ga0105054, IMG submission 78091) | Freshwater microbial communities from Lake Bonney liftoff mats and glacier meltwater in Antarctica - BON-02 (megahit assembly) | ecosystem: Environmental > Aquatic > Freshwater > Ice > Glacier...
ACACACACACACACACACACACACACACACACACACACACACACACACACACACACACACACACACACACACACACAACCACTAGTGGAAAGTCCTGGTCTACGACCGCAAGTGCCGCGACATCATCTCTCCCCTGCTAAACGTGAGCAAGCTCCGCAAGCGCGGCGTGACCCTCCACCTACTCCTCGAGTCCGAGCGGGAAGACATCCCGGACGTGCCCGCCGTCTATTTCGTCGAGCCCAGCGAGGAGAACATTGCGCGCTTGACCGAGGACTTGGGCAAGCGGCTCTATTCGGCTGTGTACCTCAATTTTGCCTCCAAGCTCGACCGGTCTCTGATGGAGCGTCTGGCCAAGAACGCCATCGCCGCCAACGCCTACTCCCTCGTCGCCAAGGTCGTGGATCAATACGTTGATTTCGTCACCCTCGAGCCCCGCCTCTTCACTCTCAACCAACCCAACTCCTACTTGGCCTACAACAACCCTGGTGCCTCCGAAGCCGACATGGAAGCGTACGCCCGCGCCGTCACCTACGGCCTCTTCTCCGTCCTCGCCACCGTGGGCACCGTCCCCGTCATCCGCTGCGCCAGCGGTGGGCCTGCAGAGATGGTGGCCCGGCAGCTGAATGATCTGGTTTCGGAGCACTTGTTGGGTAACACGCCTTTCTTTGCGCGGGGTACGGGTAGCACTGCTGCGGCTTTCCACCGGCCGTTGCTCATTTTGTTTGACCGCAACGATGATCTCATCACGGCGTTGCACCATACCTCGACCTACCAAGCCTTGGTCGACGACGTGTTGCCGCACAAGCTTAACCGGGTCACGATCGAGAGCCGGCCGGAGGGGGAGGGAGGGGGGGTGAAGCAACGCAGCTACGACCTGGACGTGGAGAGCGACCCTTTCTTCGGTCGGTACGCCGGAGCCCTCTTCCCCGAAGCCATCCAAGCTAATGGCGCCGAGCTCGCGGAGGTCTCGAAGAAGGAAGACGAGATCCGCTCCAAGACCATTCACCAGCTGGGGGTGGGTGGAGGAGGAGGGGGGGGAGGGGAGGACCCGACGCAGGACGGGTCGGCCAAGGAGCTGCTGTCGGCGGTGGACAGTTTGCCCAAGCTGCTGGAGCGGAAGAAGAGTCTGGAGGTCCACACCAATATTCTGCAGGCTATCATGAACGTGATCGCTGCAAGGGAGGTGCCCGTGCTCTTTGACCTGGAGGAGTCCATGGTTGTGTCTTCGCGGGCTGACAAGGCGACCGTCAAGGCCCTCCTTGCTGACCCCAGCAAGGGCTCGCTGCAAGACAAGCTGCGTCTGCTTGCCGTCTACACCCTCAGCTCCAAGGCCAGCAATGCGGACCTCCAAGAGCTGAACGAGGCCGTGCGGCAGGCCTTTGCCTCGGGCCCTCCCCCCTCGGGCAACCCTGCTGCTTCTGCTGCTGGTAGCGGCGCCTGGCCCACCCCTGAGGAGGTGGAGCTGGGGATTGGTGCGGTGGATTACCTGCGTCGCCAGCGCGCCGTGCAGCATCTGCCTGATCGCGCCGAGCTTGAGAGCAACAGGGCTGCTGGTGCGGGTGGTGCTGCTGGACGAGGAGGGGCGGGAGGAGGGGGGGCGGGCGTGGGTGCGCTGGGTGGGGAGAGCGGTTACATGTCGCATTTTATCAACAAGGCGCAGAGTCAGGCTACGGGTCTGTTGGCTAAGGCTAGCAACCTTTTGGCGCGGCGTAACAGTTTGTATGTGACGCGCGTGGTGGACCACTTGTGCAGCTTCAAGCCTAATTCGGAGGATGAGTCTTTTCTGTACCTCGATCCCAAGGTCAAGGGCGTGGATCCCAGCACCGTTAAAGGCCGGGCACCCTTCCGGGAGGTGATTGTGTTTATGATCGGTGGGGGATGCTATGCCGAGTATCAAAATTTGCAAGAATACTCGAGGCAGCAGCCCCCGACGGCGCCTCGGCAGGTGTTGTATGGGTGCACGGAGTTGCTGAACGCGGAGGCGTTCTTGACCCAGCTGGCTGAGTTGGGGAGGAAAAGCAAGTGAAGAAATAGAATGAAGGAGGGGGACGGTGGTAGGAGAAGGTATGATGCTTCTTGTTTGGTTGAATGCGAGCAAGTGGAGGGGGAGGGGAAGGGGGGGAAATTTCACATAAATTGAGAGGACTTGGTTTGTATGAATCGATGATTCTTATTTTTGCTTCTTTTGATTTTTGATGCCCTATTTTTATTCTGGTCATGTACACTGCTGCTGTTGACAGTTTCTTTTTGTCTGTATACGTGCTTCTGGATGAGCGTTGCTGTTGCTGGTATTATGCGTCTGTCTGTATGAATGAACGGATATGAAACAAAAAATGTCCATCTGGCTAGCTGTATCTGTTACTACGGTACTAGCACACGCACACAGAGCCTGGCAGTGTGGGTGTGGGTGGATGAGAAATCGCCTCGCGCCTTCGAGAGGGCAACACAGTCCCTTTCACCACTATATTTGCAAGGGCAGCCTTTATCTGCTTTACCACCTTTCCATCCCCTCCTAATACTACTCGTCATCATCGTCATCGTCGATCACCACCACCTCCCCTCGCCTCTCCTGTGCCTTTGCCGGCTGCTGCTGCTGCTGCTGCTCCTCCTCCTCCTCCTCCTCCTCCTCCTCCTCCTCCTCCTGCGCTTGCTCCTGCTGACTCAATTTCCGATTTTCTCCCACCCCCTCCCCTCCCTCCACCTGCAGCGTCCCACCGGCCTCCCTCAACTGCGGCAGCAGCATCTTCCCTCCCCCTCCTCTTCCCCCCTCCTCCCGCTTCTCCCCCCGCGGTTCCCCTGAATAAGGCATCACAAATTTGCAGCTGTCGCCCTCGTTCTTGGCGTTGGTCCAGTCACACCGCCACAGATACCCACCTAAGCCTTTGCCTCGATGGACGACGTGAAGGTTTGCGGGGTTGCCGTGCTTGCAGAGGGGGACGGCTGCGATTGGCCAGCGTTGGTATCGGTAGGTAATGGAGTACCGGGCTACCGACCCGTCGTGGAGGGGGAAGAATTCCTGATCGGGCACGCTGTGCTTCATGGCTTCTTGGCAGCCGGGCATCATGATATAGGCGCAGTTGTGGGGGATGTGGAAGTCGTAGTCGAGGGAGAGGTCCAGGAGGCTCTTGCGGTGGTCGTCGGAGGGACGATAGAGGTTGAGGCGGAAAATGCGGGTGGCGCCTAGGCTCAGGCCTGCAATGATGGGGCGGTGCCCGATCACGGCCAGGGTGTCGCTGTGGGCTGCCAGGTAGTCCTTGTGGTCGCGGTAGACGTTGACGACCTTGAAGTTGGGCTGGAGGGGAGGTGGAAGGAGGGAGGGAGGGAGGAAAGATGGTGAGGATGAGCGGGGCATGGATAGATGGGGTGTGAAAGAGGACCGCGAGAATAGAGCATTCACTCCACATATATATGTAGGCTCAATCAAACACGCAAAATTTGAAAGTAATCAAAGCCTGAAATACACACACATCACCTCTTCGCCCGACGCCTCAAACTCACCTTCCAATGCTCGTCCGTGCTCCCCCCCCACTCGCCCTTCTTCCCATTGATGAACTCCTCCATAAGTCGCGTAGCCTCCGCAAAAGCCGGCTCGTGGTTGATAGGATCCTCTTCTTCCTCATTGTGCACCACCTTGGTGAGGCGCAAGGGTTGGACCACGTGACCTCCTATCCGACGCTTCCGGGAAACCATCGTCTTTGATTCTTCGACCAGCTCGGCCTTGAGAGCGGCTGCGAGTTCTGGGGGGAGGAAGAGCGGCACGACGTGCATATGCAAGTGCTTGGGGAAGTCCTTCTGGTTGGGGCCAGCAGGAGGGTGGTAGTACTTGGTCTTGACAGCCCTCTTGCTGCCGTTGGACTTGTCTGTCACCTCCAGCATCACCCTGCTCCCGTCCTCTTCGTCACTCCCTTCCGACGGCAAGAAGCGCTTCATCGTGGCCTGGACCGTCTTGCCAGCCTTGCGCGGTTCCTGGTGCTGCCCACTCCCTCCCTGCTTCCCCTCGCCGCCTCGGGCACGAAAGTCCTCGATGTTTTTTTGGGGCGGCATGATTGGGCTGGGCGTCCGGATAAGAGGCGCGTTGTCGTCGTCGTCGTCGTCGTCGTCGTCGTCGTCGTCGTCGTCGTCGTCGTCGTCGTCGTCGTCGTCGTCGTGATGCCCGCCGCGAGAGGCTGGCAGGCCGTGCCTGGGTTTAGTGTGAAGGGGATGAAAGTGAGGAAGTATGAAAAGTGAGGAAGGAGGGAGCGAGGAAGGAAGGAAGCAGGAGGAGCTGGAACGCCGCCGATGATGACGATGATGCTGCCTATCTTTGCAGCAAAATCTCACGCCACACAAAGTACACAAGCATACACACACACAGCACAGTCGAGGGAGCAGTGTGTGTGCGTGGTGCTGGCCAATTTCGTTTTCTCATCGCTCCGACCTCCCCACCACCATCATCCCCACCAAGCACCACCACACGTCAATGCTGGCCCGCCTCTGCAACCACACAAGAAGAAGACATCGGTCGGCTCTTGGGCTGCTTCTACTCCTCGGTAGCGTCGTCCTCATGGTGGTGGGTCGCTTTCCCGGGGCGGCGGGCTTTCTCTTGGCGTCCTGCTCCCCCTCCTCCTCCTCCCGTGGTGCCAGTCTGCTCTTGGGGGCGTCGCATCGTGCGAGTGCGGGGTCGGCCATCACGACCACTGTGTCCTGGCCTCTTTCTAGGTACGTAGAAAGCACACAAGGAGGGTCGTGGAAGACTGAGCGCGGTGAAAGCCGCGGAGAGCCTCATACGTGAGAAAAGGAACAGAGCAGATTTGCTGGCAGGAGCTCGCACCCTTGCGGCAACCCTTTGAGATGACAAAATAAGTATCAGGCAGACATACGTCAGGCACTAATACATCTTTCTTTTCTTCCCAACCCCCCACAGCTCACGAGGCCGAAAGCTGGCGTCGAGCGCGGCCGGAAGCGACGGCAGCGAGGCAGGAGGGGACGACGCCACTTCCGACTCAATCTTTACCACCCCGCCGTCACCATCATCGCCAGCATCACCAGCAAGCCCCAAGACAAAGACGGCATCAGGCACCCCATTTGGCAAGAAAACGGGCGCCCCCACGGCAGCTGGCGTTGCGGCCGTGCTTAAGAAGAAGCAGCCACCGGCCAAATTGCCTCGGAGCAAGAATTTGCTCATCGTGGGGCTGGGCAACCCCGGTAAAGAGTACACCATGACCAGGCACAACGCCGGCTTTCTCGTCATCGACGAGCTGGCCAAGCGGCTAAGTGTGGATTTGAAGCTGCGCAGTGCCGTTCAGGGGGAGTATGGCTCGACCACGTACCAGGGCAAGTCCATTGGCCTGCTCAAGCCCACCACCTTCATGAACAACAGCGGCCAGTCCTTGCGCAAGGTATGTGGGTACGATGGGGCAACTCACTTGCATGTAAAAATAGTCTCTTATTCCTTTTTCTGCTTCTCTATATCGCTTTCTTGCACCGAAACAGGTGCTAGATTATTTTAAGCTGCCCCTGTCCTCGGTGCTGGTGGTGGTGGACGAGGTCGCCTTGGAGATGGGGCAGATCCGTCTCCGCCAGACAGGCTCGGCGGGGGGCCACAATGGCCTCAAGAGTATCGAGGGATATCTCAAATCGAAAGACTACAACCGGTTGCGGATCGGCGTGGGGGGAGGTGAGTTTCCTTGCGGGGCGGCGGGGCCAGGGGAGGGAGAGGGAGGAGTTTATTTGCGCCTTTCGTCTCACCTTTTTCTACTCGCCTCGTTATGATTGGATAAGTAAGCAGGGCATTTCTGTGCACTTCAGGCTCAACCTTGATCCGCGTCGATTAAAACAAAACAGGTGACCCGACTCAAGTCAACACTCACCTTTCCCCTACCCTATCCATTCATACATACAGCGGCGCCGGGCCAAATGGTGGACCATGTACTGGGCGAGTTTACTCGGTCGGAACGCAAACTCTTGGACGACCTGCTGATGGACGCGGTGGAGGCGGTGGAGGATTGGATCGAGGACGACAATACTGACAAGGTCATGACACGTGTGAATGCACCGCGATAGAAAAAATTCTAGAGGCAGGCAAACAACTGCCGGCACAAAATGTGCCATGTACATTCTTCGGAAAGGAAAAAGGAAAAAGCAACGACTGGCATTTGTGTTCTCTGTGTTGTAATATTTGTTGGTTTTCGGTTCTTGATTCTTTGGTTGACTCGTGCTTGCCTCTTGTTGACCTCCCCGCGCGGGTGGCGAAGGCCGTTTTCTTTTTTCCGTTGCTTGCCCAACGGCCGCGCCTTTCCATTCGTCGCCACGCGCACACACCAAAAAAGTCCTGCATGCTGACTGAATAAATTCTGCCCTCCCATATGTATCAGGCGATCAACACGCGGCAGCCCAAGAGCAGCAGCAGCAAGCGGTGCATGCAATAGTGACGGACTTCTTGTGATAACTTTTAAAGACCTTTGAGCCTGGTGAACAGACAGACACATCTCCGCCCCTTAGCGTGGAAGGAGGGGGGCAGAGGAGAGAGCAAGACCCAGCAACCTCAGGAGGGTGTGCAGCCGAGCCACCCCGTCCTGCTGTAAAAATCGAACGCCCTCCTATGGCCTTGCCGTCGTCGTCGCTGACAGACCCTGGCACCACTACCAACTGCAACGCCAACGAAGAGTTCCTTGCCGCGGAGGCCACTCTCGACACAAGCAAGCTCACCGATTACCTCAAGAAGGTGAGTCTAAATGTTCTGCTCTCATACATGCCCCCAGTTTCGGTCTGCCGATGATGTCCCTCAGAGATTGGAGGGCCTGCAGCGGTTTAAGTACTCATTTACACTCTCTCTGCATGCCCTCAAACAAGCAAATGCTTGCAAACGTATTGAGGCATGCCTACGCACGAAACCACATTGTCCTTTCTAAAGCATCCACACACGCGTCCCTCCCTCCTTTACAGCTCGAGCACCGTAATTCGTTGGCTGGCGCAGGCTTTCCCCGCATGTTTCGTGATGGCACGGCCACGGCCAAAGGCGGGAAGGGTGCCTCGGCGCGCGTTTTGGCTGCCTCAGGCGCCGGTGAAGAGGACGAGGGCCAGCAGTACAATTTTTCCATCGAGAGCTCTCGATCTGGGGATAATCTTACGGGCGAGGAGGAGGACAGGGGTTTGCGGGCTGACAATTATGGAGCCCGAAGCACCTCTGGGGAGAGCGGTGATGCAGACTCCGGGCTAACTACCTTGCCCTTGCCTTCCGACAAGCAATCAGGGGCAGCGCTCGGACATGAGCCGGCAGCTCCACGCAAGAGACTTTCCTCGTCGGCCTCCTCTCTCTCAATGTCGTCCTCATCGCCCTCTTCGGCGGCCGTACGTTACGGCACTCCTTCACATTCACGGGCTGAGCAGTCGGCACCTTCTCCGCGCATGCTCTTGGCTCACCAGCTCGTCGAGACTGCCTCCTACCAGGATGGCCGTCGTCAGCACAACCGCTCGCCGTCCCGCCAGAATGGTGTCTCTGGTCGCATTGGTAATGGCAACTTTGCAAGTGGACGCGCAGCCGCACTCGCCTGGGAGGAGCTCATTTTCACGCAGGACGCGCTGCGGGAAACCATGGACGACCTTCGCGAACTGGTAAGCGTGACGATCTCTGCTTGATTAAACACGGTGCGGGTGCTCCGCATGATAGTCCAAACCTTTTCTAACTTCCCTAGCGCCCGCCCTTGAACGCGGCAGGCCTTTTAAAAAACTGTTTGCTTGATGCGCCCTATTCTCACGAACCAAAAGCTACAAGGCTTTTTTGTTTCCATGTCTCATAGAATCTCAATGCAACGGAAACTGACCACCGTTCTCTCCATCATTCCTCTAGGTGGCGGCGCTGAATAAAAAGGTGAAGGAGGTGGAGGTGGAATCCAAGCAGCGCGCCAAGATGCAGGTGGCGAAGGACACGGCGCAAGATGAGATTTTGGAGATGGAGCTGAAGCAGCTCAGCCGTCATATAGCAGCTAGACTCAGCCGCACCGAGCTCCTGGACATGGCAGCTACACAGAACCAAAAGCTCAAGAGCCTTGAGACAGCTATTCTGGGCGTGATTGACGAGCGGGCAGAATCCCTCCACCACAAGTTGCACGGCGGACTGGAAAAAGTGATCAAGCAGCTCTACACCATCCAGCAAGCCGGAGAGAAAGGCCGGAACATTGTCGAAGACCGAGTCAAGCAGTGCGTGACGGATCAGGTGGGACTGGAGAAGGAGCTGCAAAAGGAGCGAAGGGAAAAGGAAGAACTGCAGTCCCAATGCAAGCGCTTGGCGGAACGGCTGCTGCAAGTTGAGTCAAGGCAGGTGGAGAACACACTGCGGCAGGACACAGGACTCAAGTCCTTGGAAAAGCAATGCAATCAGTGCCTGATCGCGGAGTCCAGCAACCGGCAACACGACATGATGGGCATGGCCACCGCGCTGCGCGACGATCTGGCTGAGAACATGGAGGCAGTCCGTAAGGAAAGGGCGGCGCTCAAAATGGAACTTGTTGCGCACTGTGAAGCCAAGGTGGCACACTGTCGGCAGGACGCGGTCAGCGCGGTTGCGAGCTGCACTGCTTTCCATTCGCAGAGCCTGGTCGCATTAGAATCCAACCTGCGCCGCGACGTGACCACCCAACTCGACAACACCCACAAGGACCTATCGGCACGGTTCCAAGCGTTGGCGGATGCCCGGCAGGCCGCGGAAGCGCAGGCGCTGGATTTATTCACGCGCCAAGCGGCGCGCACCGACGAGGTCCAAGCGGAGCTAGCAACGACCTTACACCACACCATGGAGGCACTTGTGGAGCAGTTAGAGTCCAAGACGGCGGCACTCCAACACGAGCTGCGGGACCAACACATGAATCTCTCGCAGCGTCTCAGCGTCGCCGTGCAGCGCCTCGCATTGTGCGAAGTCAAGTCCGGGGAACGGCACGACCTACTAAAGAGCGCGCTGACGGAGATGGCCCTGAAGCTCGTCAAGGAGGACGCCGTGGTGGCGCTTGGCCCGACCCCGTCGATTCCAGACTTGCTGGCCGAGCTCGGCGTTCAACGGGCAGAGACCGCTCAAATTTTGGTGCGACTTGAAGAAGAGACAGCCGCGTTGCTATCGTCATGCGCGCAAGTGCAAGGCAGCGTTCAAGCCCTGGCCACCCGCGACAGCCATTGGGCAGTTCTGGATGCCCGCCTGCACGAGCACTATCAGAACCTGGTGAATCATTGCCTCGTCGTCATTGTCCGTCCTTCATCGTCGTCGTCGTCGGCCTCCGGGGCAGAGCAATTTCTGCAGTTGCAAGGGCGGGCCTTGCTTTTGAAAAAAGAGACCCAGGACGTTATTGCCACCCACAGTTACCGCATTGCCAAGACCATCGCCCTGAAGGCCGACTACGACGTGATCAGAAATAGCGTGGAGCGGAAGGACCCCTTCACCGACGAAGAATGCGACGCCAGCATTTTGCAATCGCGCGAGACTTACCTCAGACGGTTCCTGGACGCCGTCGGGACAGGCGTGGACAAGGCTATTGCCGTCGAAGGCACGGGAGTCGGCGTAAGGGAGAGCCTCGCGCAGTTCCACCTGAAGCTGGAGCAAGCCATTCGTTTGGCGTTAAGTAAGTTTTCTCGCATCCACGTGGGTTGCTCTTTGTTTGGGAAAATCAGCCTGGAGACTCAACCGGCGTGCTTGTCTTGCGACCGCCCATTCGTCGAAGAAGCTGGTGCGTGTTCGTTGTGTGTGAGCATACGTGACTATCGGGGTGAGGCTCTGAGAGAGTGCGTATGTAGAGGATCTTGTGCACGATTTAGCGTGTATGCTGGTGGTCCCTGCTCTGGTGTGTATTTGTTGTGTCTATGCGCCTTTATTTGTGTCTCGCTGATTGTCTGCCACCACCATTCACACACTGTACAGGGCAAGCACTCCGCCGCGCGTCGTTGAAAAAGCCGGTCGCTGCAAGCACGATCACCACGACCATCGCCCCCGCAGGCGCCAGCACTGTCCCGCGGCGTGCCTCCCTTTACCGCGCCAACCCCAGCGGCTTCAAGACATTCTCCTTTGTCAAGGAGGCCAGTTTCTTGGAAAATGTAAGGTTCATGTGCTGCATAGCATATAATCATTATTTTTTTGGCGCACACAGAAAGGGAAGGAGAAAGGGAGTGCTTTTTTGTTTAAGAGATTGTTTCACGTAATGCGCGCGTGTGTATATTTGAGGATTGCGTGCGACGTTTTCAACCCACTTGTCACTCGTGAGCCCTAATCTTGTTACGCACACGTTGTGTTGCACTCTGCCTGTACTCTGACATTCTCTCTTCCACCAGCCCGCTAATTTTCCGTTTCACTTGAACACACGCAGGCACTCAAGGACCAACGAGCCCGGCAGCCAGACTCTCGAGGACTCCTCACCCCCAGCACGAATACCCCCACGGTCCGCCCCGGGCGACGCGCAACGAGCTACGCCTGGGGACCCGCTACCGGACAAGACGGCCGTAACCAGAAGCTTCCCAACATTGACTAGGCGCACACACAGCTCCTTTGCAAAAGAGCATTTTAAGCATGTCCAGTTAAGATGTGGCAAGGAGCGCCTCAAGACGCGCTCATATTATTGCACAACGAGATGAGACATTAGCCAAAAAAGGGAAACAAACAAAGAATAAAGAATTTGTAACACAGATGCACGCTTCATTTGCTGGACTGTCGGCCTACAGTATGCGTGACAAAAATAACTTCGGATTTATTTCATGACGGAAGTTTGAAGAATATAAAGCAACCGTGATCACCGCATCCATAACAATAGTTTTGCCCTGCGCGCTGTTACTTTGCTTTTTTGCTTCCGTGTTACTCCAAATGTCCAGGTCTCTTCTTTCGTGGTTATGTCTTCTTTACTGTTGCTCTTCTTCTCGCTATATTTTCTTGGTGGTCGGCCGCGACTCACGTACATATGAGAATCTTTCCCAACTTCTCCCCTAAAACACATCCTACCGAATCAATGTTGTCGTTCTTTTTCCCTTCTTCTTCTTGTTCTTCACGGCAACCTTACTTGTTCTTCTTGGCAGCAGTCGCCGCCTTGTCCGCCTGGGATGCCGCGGGCCCCGTAAAGACAGATGCAAAAGTCAAGATGACGACGCCAAAAAAGAGGAGAATCATGCTCATCATGACGATGAAGGGTGCGTCCAAAGGCTTTTCTCCCTTGGACACCGCCTCCACCTCTTTCATGATCTGATAAAACAGAGCCTGCACACCCTCCTTTGCCTCCGCTATCTGCGACTTGGCCAGTTCCACGAACGTCGGGGGAACGGGCACAGGGACCGAGGGCGCACTCTTGTACCCACCCTGTGAGATTTTATAAAAAGCGAGAGTTTGTGAGGCTTTAGCAAGCGCAAAGCGGGAGAATGATTGAGGAAGGAGGGCATGCATATGTGCGGGCGGGACTAGTTTACCAAATGCGCGGAACAAAACAGTAGTAATGGCGGAGCACGGGAGAGCGCGAAATACAAAACAAATTTAAGGTAGAGGGTAAAGCGATGGTAGCAAGTTATAAACACAACAACCTACCCGCGCAAACTCCATGAGATGCTCTGCGTCCCGAGGGCCCCGGTAGTCGTAGAGGCTGCCTTGATGAAAGAACTTGAGCATGGGAAAAGCCTGCAAATAGTTGAGAGAACAAGTGCGTGAGTAACAATATGGGAGCGACACACGTCTTATAGGCCGAGAAAAGGATGCTTCACCAGACAAAATATGTAAAATTATGAATGCGACAGCCACAAAAAACGGGGGAGGAGCGACCGACGCAAACATAAATAAATGTGCCGGACACAGGGGGTATATTGCTAGAGAGGATGCATGATCGGAAAACACACTATGTGCGCGCACACGTACCCGAATGCCGAAACGCGAGGCCAAATTGGTGCTGACCGTGGCGTCCACTTTGGCAATGTTCACCTCGCCCTATATTTCGGTAAGAAAGCAAGCATGCGTGAGTGAATGTGTGTGAGAACCGCCACAGAGAGCGGTGAAATTGCCCGTATTCCGAGGCCGCCAATCAAAATCGGAGGAATAAAAATGGGCCTCGTCCTTTCCGACTCTTCGAAGACCCCAAACATCACCGACTCCCTCTATCCCATCGAGTTCGACGAACCTTGAGCTCCACGGCAATCTCCTCCCAGGTGGGGACCAGTTGCTTGCAATGTCCGCACCAAGGAGCGGAGAAAGCCACGAACCAATCGCCTGTAGTAGCACCCGTAGAGGCCTGGGTTAAATGCTCAAAGTTGGTATCCGTGAGCTCAACGACCTCAGACGCCGAGGCCAGCAAAAAGAGGCTTAGGATGGCCTGTGAATAGATGGTGTGTGGGTGTGATGCGGGGTGGGTTTTTGTGTGCGTGAGAATTGTTTGTACGTGACGGGACAGACCAGCAAGGAGCACGCCTGCGCGCATGTACGTAACTCAACGCCCTACTTCCGAATCGTGAGATGCAGAGAAGCGACGAGGCCACGGCATCGGAAAGCACAAAATAAATGCCCTTTCCTCCCGATCAAGCAAGCCGGGGCACTGCATATCAGCCACCCCTACACACACACACACGGACAAAGGGTTGAAGCTCCTGCCATGTGTGTGGCTTGTATTAGGACACGACCAGGGCTGGAATGCAAGGAGAGGGGGGCGACGAAGCCGGGCCAGGAATACACGATGAGGCACTTACCAGAAAGCAGGACGCGGCGCGGCTCATCATCTTCATGGTGCTCGGCGGGTTGTGCTGCGGGCTTGAGACGGAGTAGCTCCTCTTCCTTGTGTCCTGTGGGTGTGGGGTGGTTGCAGAGAGATGAGCATGGAACATGGAACATGAAAGCATCATCGTGACGGGCAAGCAAGCAAGCAAGAAAAACCCGCGAACGGGCGACGACCGCACGTCAGCGTATCTTCCCAAAAGCCTTATTGTAGACCATTTACAGCCACCTAACTAGCCCTCCACTCACCCCCACACGCTCTACACGTCCTTTCCCCCTGCAGGAAGCTCGCAGCGGCACGCCAGGTCTCTTTTACGCAGCAGCAGCAGCAGCAGCATCATCGTCAAAATCAGTGCATGGGATTGATGGGTAGTGGAGGCATGAGCAACAGCGGCAGGAGCAGCACCAAGAGCCGGGCCTCGTCGTCCCCACAAGTCAAGAAGATCAGCAGCAGCAGCAGCAGCAGCAGAAGCTGCAGCAGTGTGCAGGAGGGCATGATGACCCCCGCCATGGTCGAAGGCAGCGGTGGTGGCAAGGTCATGCTGCAGGAAGAGAAGGAGATCATTGCCTTTGCCCGGCGCCTGGCGGCCAACGAAAAGCGTGACCGGGACCAAGCCCTGAAGCGCCTCGAGGCCTGGATGATCAAGCACAAGCAGTTGTCAGAGAGGGACTTGCTCAAGATCTGGAAGGGCCTGTTTTACTGCATGTGGATGTCGGACAAGGCGCAGGTGCAGCAAGAGTTGGGGCGTGCCATCTCCCGCCTCGTCCACTGCTTCGGCCCGGACCTGGCCCGCGCCCACCTCTTTGTCGCCACCTTTTATCGCACCGTGCGCCGCGAGTGGACGGGGCTGGACCAGCACCGCCTGGACAAGTTTTACTCCTTTATGCGCAGCATGCTCCGGGAGTGCCTGGCCTTCGCCCAGCAACGCGCGTGGTCGCCCGAGGCGCTGGCGGCCGTGGTCTTGCCCCTGGACGCCGAAGTGCTCGTGCAGCCCTGGCCCAACGGGTTGCGCCTGCACTTGTGCGATCTGATCTTGCCCGAGTTGGCCAAGGTGGGAGGGGCGGGCTTGACCACGGCGCAGGCCTTGGCGGTGCTGCAGCCCTTCTTGGTGGCCACGGCGGCGTCGGCGGACAAAGTCGTCGCCGAGCGGGCGCGCGCCCGAGTCTTGCTGGATCTGATCGAAGCTAAGAAGAAACAGAGGAGCAAGAGGGAGGCGATGGACGAGGATGACGAGGAGGAGGAGAAGGCGTCGATGTTGGATGGAGTGGACCTGGAGGCGTTGCAGGCCACGCTGTTTGACTTGGCCGCTGCCCCCGAGACGCGGGAGAAGTACCGCGCGGGCCTGTATGACGCCCACAAGGGTCTGCAAGGCCTGACGGGGAAGAAGCGAGCCGATGCTGCCAAGGCGGTGCTGGTGCCGTTGCCAAAGCCGAGCGCGACGCCCGTGGGGAGGAAGGGCAAGAAGGCGGGGGTGAAGGGAGAGGAGGAGGAGGACGAGGAGGACGATTGGATGGACGAGGATGAGGACGGGAGTGAGGGAGAGGAAGGTGAGGACGAGAGCGAAAAGGAGGAGGAGGAGGATAAGGAGGAGGCTTTTGCCGCACCTGTGAAGGGCAGCAAGAAGCGCAAGGCCCGGGGCGAGATTGCACCGGTCAAGCAGCAGCAGCAGCAGCAGCAGCAGCAGCAGAATGGCGGGAAGAAGCAGGCGGTGGTGGTCGAGTCCAAGAAGACCAAGAAGGAAGAGAAGAAGACGGCCACGCCCATGACAACGCCGGTGACGAGTGAGTCGAAGCCGGCGAAGGGAGCTCTGGAGGACAAGGCCGAGAAGAAGACGAAGCTCTCGAAGAAGGGCGAGGAGGAGGCGACGACGACGACGACGAAGAAGAAGGCCATGCCTCCTGCCACCCAGCCCAGCGAGACCAAGAGCAGCAGCAGCAAGCGTAACGCCGAGAAGGAGAAGGCCTCGACGACGACGACGGCAGCGGCGACGACGACTGCGGCCAAGAAGACGGGCAGTCTGGAGCAAGGGACCAAGCGCAAGAGTGCCGAGGTCGAGGTGCCCGCGGGAGGGAAGGAGGAGGCGGCCACGCAAAAGACTGCGGTGGCGGTCAAGAAGACGAAGGTCGTCGTGGATGGGACTGCCACGAAGCAAGCAGCACCGTCGCCCGAGAAGAAGACGAAGAAGCAAAGCACTACCGCTCCTGCCTCCCCTGCCGCGCCTGCTGCCGAGCCGACGTTCATCCCGTCCAAGAAGTTTACGGGGGGCAAGAGCGGGTACGCTTTCAAGAAGGGGCGCGAGGGTGTAGGCTATTACATCGACCCCGTGCAGCAAGGAGGCGGAGCCGTGGCATCGGTGGGAGGGGCCGGCAATGCCGGGAGCAACAAGAAGGTGCGGTGGGGCAAGGTGCAGGTCAAGCTCTTCAACAAGCACGCTTCTCCCGCGGACGGGAAGGGCAACACCGTCTCCTTCATGAGCGGAGGTGCGGCGGGGGGGGGGAGGGGCAAGCAAGGTGGGCGGGGTGGGCGGGGTGGGGGAGGTCGAGGCGGTGGGAGGCAACAGAACAACAATCGCCGCAAAGCCGTCTCTTATTTTTAAGAAGAGTACCGTTTTGCATTCATAACAAATTTTGATTATATGGCAGCACCCCCCTTCAAAAAAAAACTTGAGAATAAAATAAGAAAGCGAAAAGAATGAGCAAGAAGGTTACTGCGGGATTTGTTGATTCTCTGGGTGAATGAGCTCCATCTAATCTTTGTCAACCTTTTGCTTTTTTATTTTGGGTTGACTGGTCCTGGTTTGAAACTATTTAGACTGAGGCAAAACCCTGCTCGATGCTCATCTTCAATGCGTCTGGCTCCGCAACGATTTCAACCACCTTCTTGGACGCGGATTTGCTGGTCAAAGCGGCCACACACACTTCCGCAACCGAGTAACGAGAGATGGCGCCACCGAATATGGTGTCCGCTTTCCCGTATCTGATTTGGCCCCCAGGTGCCGCCTCCTTCAACCCGCCAGGTCGCACAATGGTATAGTCCAGCGTCGACTTCATGATCTTCCGTTCCGCATTGTTTTTCGCAGCGAGCACACCACCAAAGAGATTGAGGATGATAAAATTCTTGTTCAAGCCCTGTCCTGCCTCCCAGCCATTAGTAAGCAGCGAAGAGACAAGCACCATTTTAGGCACCTTCGCCACAACCAGAGCTTTGGCGAGTTTGATAGTCCCAATGTTGTCCACTTTATATGGACCAAAAAGGTCAATAGGACCGGAAGGAGAATAGCCCGTACAACAAATGACTGCCGAATACCCAGTTACCTTGTCCGTAAGGGAGGCGGGGGAATCCGCGACAACATCGACCTCGAGGAAGGAAAGCTTCCCGTTAGGCCGGCCCAACAGCTCTTCGCCCTTGGAGAGGTCGCGAACCCCGGCTGTCACTTTTTGTCCTTTTTTCTGCAACACCTCCACCACACGCTTTCCTGTTTTGCCCGTGGCACTGTCGAAAGGAAGGAAGGGAGAAGGAAGGGAGGCAGGGGTTAAAAGGGAGGGAGCGAGAGAGGGGAAGGAGGGAGAGGGAGAGGGAAAATACGTACCCGACCACTAGCACTCCCTTGCTGGCAGGGCCCTTCTTGGCGCCGCCATTCCCGAAGAAGGAGACGGAGAGCTTGGTAGTCGAGGTGGCTTGCTTCAGGGGTCCCACGAACGCTTGGGTCGTCGGCACCAAAAGGACGGCAAGCAAGGCCGTGGCCCCGAAGAGGGTGGAGAATGACTTCATGATGGTCAAGTCTGTGTTGCGGTGTGTGGATGGAACGAGGGCGTGAGGGCGTGGGCCGTGTGGTGTGGTGTGGTGTCTGTTAGACGGACGGCCGGGTTGGACACCTTGACAAAGATGGGACGGCTCATCATTTCGACAATTGCATGGCAGCAGGCACACGAGCCCAAAGTACTTATTCACTATGCTTTCATTCTTTGTGTGCTTGTCCTAGTGACGTCCCTAAACAGTTTCTTTGGTTGTATTTGTTGTATTTGTTCAAAACCACGCACGCATCCACAGTGGCGTCAAACACCACCACGCACGTGTGTGACATCACGAGGCGAGGCACATTTACTTCCCACGCCATGGGCCACACACAGTTCTCCCCCTCGAGTCGCCCTCGTTTATCTGTTCACCCCACTTTTATGACTTTTGACAAATCGAATGGCGAGGAACGGACCCAGCACGGATGAGACATGCCTCAGCACGCAAAAAGGTGCACCAGCACCAGCACTCAATACTACTCGCCTTCCTCCCAGTCCACCTCGTCCTCGTCCGCCTGGTCTTCGCCTGCCTCCGTCTTGACTGCCGCGGCCGATTCTCGAACCCCTCGGCCCTCTTTCCCACTATTGCCTTGCCCCAGCTCTTTTTGCAAAGCTTCGACGTATGCCCGCCGGTACGCCTCGACGCGTTGGGCCTCGGTCATGACCTCCACCTCCAACTTGGGCAGCTGACTGCCCCCACCCCCACCCCCACTGGCGCCGTCGCCACCACCTGCCTGCTGCGCACTTCCCGGAGCTTGGTGGAGGTGGTCCGTGTCCTCCTTGATGACGCGACTGCCCTGCAAAAAGGAAGGCTGGGCCCGAGCAGGCCGCACCACGTTCAACATCGACTCGCCCCCCACTTCCTCATCAGCCTGGATACCACCATCCCGCGTGGAGGCGGCCAGGTCCTCAAAGATGCCGGCCGAACCCCCGCCCGGATGATTTCCCATCCCTCCTCCCAACCCTCCCCGTCGGCGCCGCCGTAGTTCGTCCTCCTCGCTCTGGCCGCCGCCCACGCCCACGGCAATGAGCTCGCTAGGGAGGTTGCTGGGCAAGGGCTTTTGCTCCAAGGCAGACAGCAAGTTGTAGATACCGTCGTGCGAGGCCGCGCTTGTTTCGTCGGTGGCGATGTACATTTGCGCGCGCAACTTGTCTTTGAGTGCCTGGACTTCTTCGAAGCCCGTCACGCCCGTCTTGGGCCGAAGCTGAAACCGGAGGCCGTCGCAGGTCGAGTGCAATTCACTGTTGCAACAGGTGGGGCAACAAAACCCGTACCGCATGTTGCGCAACGACTGCACCTCTAGGAGTGGCAGGGTCCGACCGCAGTCGGGGCATTCGTAGGTCTGGTTGTCGTTGGCCTCCCGCTCCATTCGCTCCAGCTCCCGGTGCATGAGGTGGACCCGGTACCGCACCACGTTGGTAAAGTGGGGAAAGTCTATGTAGTAGTACAAGTCCCGCTTCCCCGTCGGCTCGTCCAGCACGTCTTCCGTCCGAATCAAGTGCTCCTCCAACAATTCCGTGAGCAGGCGCCGTGCTTGCTTGGCCCCCACGCCCAGACGCGTCTCCATATCAGCGTCTCTCAAATGCCGGTCTCGGAGCAAGGCCTCCAGCACCACTATGGTGTCGTCCGCGTAAAAGGCCCGCGCCACGGCCCGCACCAGCCGCGTCGCCAGCTCAATGGGCGTCTCGGTCCCCGTCAGCTTGGTGCCGCTGTTGTTGATGCCGCCGTCCCCTCCATTGCCCCCGCCTCCTCCCCCCTGAAGCATCATCGTAGAAGAAATGTGGCTGAAGAAATTGAGCAGGCGGCAATGCCACGAGGCAGGCAGCTCCCTCGGGCCGCAAGTGTGTCCTCTCCTTGTCCTCCTTCTCCCCGCAGCTGCCTGTGTGTGTCGTGGTGTGTGTGGAATGAGTGAGTCGAGTGAAAATGGCTGGGGGGCTTCGCTTTCGCCTCCTTCCTTCTTCTTCCAACATGCTTCTTGCTTTGACAAGCCACCACCACACAAAGGCGCTCTCACAAGCTCACGCCACGACCACCTCCACCTCATCTTCCACATACTCCTCCAGGAAGCGTCCTCCTAGGGGGGCTACGTAGCGAGGCACTTGCTTGGCTCCTGCTTCGTGCCTTCATCATCGCTCCCCTTCAACGTCCTACTACAACAAGCAAGCAACGCCCCGACCGCCGACAAGCCTACGCCATGTGTGACAGCCTGCTCGCGGACTTGGCGCGGCTCCGGGAGAAGCAGCGCCAGAACACCGAGGTGACGCTGCGGTTGGTGGACACGGTGAGCGCGGCTGTGGAGGAAGCGGCCGCCGCGACGACATCAACGACCTCCTCTCCCGCTCCTCCTCCTCCCCCAGCCTCCCTCGACAATGTCATGCCGCAGCTGGTCCAGCAGCACAAGACCTTCCACGCCGCCCTCTCCAAGTTCACCAAGGCCGTGGACCGGGTGTTCCTCGAGGCCACGCCACCCGTCTTTATGTGCCGGCCGTCTGTGGTTCTGGACCCGCGCCTGATCGACGAGATGGTGGCCTTGCACCTCCATCGCGAAGGACGGACACGCACCGCTGCCAAGCTCGTGGAGGAGGCGGGCCTCTCGTCGGCCGCGCTTCGACTGGAAGCGTACGAAGCATTGGCCCGTGTACACGAAGTGATTGCTGCGGCGATGGAGCGTCGAGAGTTGGGGCCGGCGTGTCGATGGGCGGCGGAGCATCGGGAGGGGTTGCGGCGCCTGGGAAGCAACTTGGAGTTTCAGCTGGCGCGACTGCAGTTTCTGGTACTGCTGACAGGGGAAATCCTCGGGAGCGAACCGGGGGAAGGGGGGGTGGACATGGAGATGGAAGACGCCAAGGAAGAAGAGGAGGAGGGGGAGAGCAAACATGAGCAGGGACGGAAGCGAATCCGAGACAGCGTGGCCCTGGCCTTTGCACGACAGCACCTCGCCCCGTTCGCCGTACCGGGCGGCGGGCACGTAGAGCAGGTGCGGACACTGATGGGATGCTTGCTTCACGCGGGACGGTTGGACCGTTCGCCCTACCAGGACTTGCTCTCGCCGGAGCTGTGGGAGGAAGCCATGGAGGCCCTGCACACGGAGGGCTGCCGCTTGCTGGGCCTGCCGGTGGAGAGTCCCTTGAGTGTGTGCTACCGCGCCAGTCTGCGGGCGCTGGGGCCCTTGGCCAAGATGCGGCAGGTGGTGCAGAACAGCAAGGGGGACTGGGAGGGCCTCGAGGAGCTGCCGGGGGAGATCGACCTGGGGGGAGGACCCTCTTTGCGGTTTCACAGCGTCTTTTCTTGTCCGGTCACGAGGGAGCATGCCAGCCGGGCGAACCCACCCATGATGCTCAAGTGCGGGCATGCCATTTGCCGCAACAGCCTGGCAAGGCTGATGAAGGGCGGGCATGGGCACCACGGCGGGCATCCGCAGCAGCGGTTCAAGTGCTTTGTGTGCCCCGTGGAGCAGTACCCGCAGGACGCGCAGCAGCTGTATTTTTGAGGAAGGAGGGATAGAGGAGGGACAAGAGAGGAGAATGGAGGAAGGGGTGCACAGACTTGTATAACATCACAGAAGAAGAAAGTGGAAAACATTTCAGAGATGGGCTGAGGATCACGTCTATCCCTCTATCCCCTGTTCATTCAAAATGTTACTATATAAATCGGTCGCCAAACACGACTCCGAAATTTTGTCGATCGTTTCCTCCCCCTTCTTTTCAATCAATTGAATAAGGGGACGTAGGGCGGTACGAAAGATGCATTCATTTCCTGAGGCTTCTATACATTTTATCAGGGTGGGGAGGTTAGCGTGGGCAAAAAAGCCTTCAATTTGGGTGGCCAGAGGAAGGTCTGATAACGCCCCGTGCCACTCAGACGTGTTTGGCTATGGAATTGTTTGTACTTGGGGGGCCCTTTCCCTTTTTTGTCCTGCCGCTCCTTCCCTCTGGCACAGCGCCATACTCAGAAAGCGACGGGCCGACGCGTCGGTTAAAAAAAAGAAGAGGGAACAATAAAATTAATAGAATGTGCACTTTTGCTATGGCTGCTTGTTGTACGCAGACGGTGGCTGCTCATCGTGTGCTGTCGGGGTCCATGACTTGTACGGCGCGTGTCGCGGCCAAGGCCACCTCTTTGGCCTGTCCTTTCCGTCTCATTTCTGGACGAGTTTCCTTGCATGCTCGGGCTTTGTTTGGGGTGGCGGTGTTTTGCTTGGCACGTTGGGTGTTGCTAAAAGATCCCAGCAAGCAAGGACGGCACCATTATAATATGCTTGTGGGCAGCTCGGACCGCGCTCTGCTGACACACACAACATGCGCGCCTCGTCATCATCTCGTGATCGATATTGAGCTTTTCCTTTGCCTGTGCGTTTACGTCTCATTTAACCCCAAAACCCCGCACTCATTCCCTACCCAGACGCCCTTTTCTCATCAGAAGCTTTTAAAGCCAGCAAGCCATTTGTATTGCCCTGCCAAAGCTGACGAGCCCACCACTCCAGCTGCCATGTCGGAGCATACCTTGACAGCGCACGCAGCGCCTACCTTCCTGGGGCCCTTCCACCCTTTCACGGGGACTCCCAATATGTGAGCTGCCCGAGTGCTTGCATCGGGTAAGAATAAATATTGTGATATACGCACCTTTTTCCTATCTCCCTCTTTCGTTCTCGAGGTTGCAGAAGCATCCACGGTTGCACACACTAAAAGGGCACTGCAAACTTCCTTCCATCACGCGTCTTACCCTCTCTCTTGCCCATTCTGTCCCCCTCCTTTAACCCCCCCACAGCCGCGCTTCGGTGTCACACCGGGGACGCATCTCCGTCTTTGCGCCGGCTATGATGTCGACGACGAGGCCATGAACCATATGATCAAGTGAGTGGGCGAGAGGGGGTGGGGGGCCTGATGTGGTATGATAATATAATAGCGGCAGCACTTTTGACTTCCTTTTGGCATCCTGTTTCCCTCTTACACGTAGTTACATGGCAACCACGCTGGCCCCGGCAGATCGTCAAGAGAAGGTCCACTAATACAACACGTTCGTATACGCTAAACTGGCTGCCATGAATGACGAAGACTTAGCCAGCTGGACCTTGTCAGCGAACCGTGTCAACATCTTTGAAAAGGCGCTCGTCCTTGTCCCGGTGATTGGTCACGACTATCACTGGTATGTATGCCCGACGTAATCCTCCCATTCGTGCCGCCCTTCCCTTTCGGTAACCTTTTCCATTTCCCAGGAGTGTCCATTCTCCCTCTCTCCCTCCCTCCCATCCCCTCTTCCTTCTTCTCTCCCTTCTATCTTTCATCCTTCCCTGACTCCGCCTCTCCCTGCTTCCAACAGGATGCTCGTGCTATCATTAGCCTGGCAAAATTCTGGCGCAATACAACGGGCGAGGCGGCCATGGTCTTTATTGACTCTGTGGCACCCTTCCCGTCCGACCGCCGCCAGGAAATCCAGGACAACCTCTTACGGTGAGTAGTGGGGAGGACAAGACAGTCATGGGATGTCATCTCATTGCTCGTCTCCCACGCACACTATAGGTACTTGAAGAATGAGTGGAAGGCGCGGACCAAGGAGGCCTCCGACGCGGCGCATCTGCCCGAAGGAATGACGGAAATAAGGCTAAGCACATCAGCAAAACCACTGTCGTCGCTGTCGAGCTTCAGGTATGTAGAATGGTGGATTTCCTGATCGCTCCTTGCCTCGACCCGATACGTGCAGTGACCAACCGCCAATTCAGCTCCCCTCCCCGCACAGGCTCACCCCCACACCAGCGGCTTGGACAGCGGCCCTTTCACCATCCTAGCGTCAGAGCTGGTGATGGGCAGCGTCGAACACGGGGTCTCTCGGCACATGATGTCCTGGAGGTCGTAAAGGAGAGCTTTGCGGGGCGGAGGACTTTGACGGCCGCGGCACAGACCCGGAAGCTCATGACCGACGTGGTTGAGGGGTTGCTGACTGGGGCGGACCTCCTTTTTGGGGAGGAGGAGGACGAGGAGGAGGAGGAAGAAGTGGAGGGGGAAAACGAGGACGGGGATACGGTAGAATTTGCAGGATGAGACAAAGAGGAAGCAGAAGAAGAAGCACAAGAAGGATCGCAATTAGAAGCACAATAAGGTGCAGAAAGAAGTGAGGATTAAGGACTTGACAGATGCACAGCAAG
>Ga0105054_10003919_pt1 | contig 22622 bp, 15 predicted proteins | sample BON02_FD_78091 | JGI IMG/M metagenome (GOLD analysis project Ga0105054, IMG submission 78091) | Freshwater microbial communities from Lake Bonney liftoff mats and glacier meltwater in Antarctica - BON-02 (megahit assembly) | ecosystem: Environmental > Aquatic > Freshwater > Ice > Glacier...
GACCTGCAGGAACTCCTGCTGCGGATGCTTGCGGCCCCCCTGTGGCGGCACGCTCGCCACAGTGCCTTCCATGATCTTCAACAGCGCCTGTTGCACCCCCTCACCCGACACGTCGCGGGTGATGCTGGGATTGTCCGACTTGCGGGTAATCTTGTCGACCTCGTCGATATAGACGATGCCGCGCTGCGCACGTTCGACATTATATTCAGAGGCTTGCAGCAGCTTGAGGATGATATTCTCGACATCCTCCCCGACATAACCAGCCTCGGTCAGCGTGGTCGCATCTGCCATGGTGAACGGCACATCGAGGATACGGGCCAGCGTCTGCGCCAGCAGGGTCTTGCCACAGCCGGTCGGGCCGATCAGCAGAATATTGGACTTTGACAGCTCGATATCCGACGCCTTGGCCGAATGATTGAGCCGCTTGTAATGGTTATGCACCGCGACCGACAGCACCCGCTTGGCATGCATCTGCCCGATGACATAATCATCCAGCACATTGCAGATCTCGCGCGGGGTCGGCACGCCATCCGACGATTTCAGCCCCGAAGATTTCGTTTCTTCGCGGATGATATCCATGCATAATTCGACACATTCATCACAGATGAACACGGTCGGACCGGCAATCAGCTTGCGGACCTCATGCTGGCTTTTGCCACAAAAGCTGCAATAAAGTGTGTTCTTGCTGTCACTGCCGGATGGGTTGGCCATATCAAACTCCCGGGCTCAAAGCCCCATTATCTTGACGTCACGCACGTCTCAGACTGCCCTTGCCCTGACAGTAGGGCAGCCTGCCGGTGTCCACAACGCAAAAAACCGCTAATTCCTGCGGCGCCCCGCTCAACTTTCCTTGTCGTCCAGCTTGGTACGGTTGGTCACGATCTCGTCGATCAGACCCCATTCCTTGGCTTCCTCCGGCGACATGAAGTTGTCGCGTTCCAGCGCGGTTTCGACCTTTTTCAGGGTCTGGCCCGTGTGATGGACATAAATCTCATTGAGCCGGGTCTTGAGCTTTTGCGTCTCGGCGGCGTGAATCATGATGTCGGTCGCCTGCCCCTGATAGCCGCCAGAGGGTTGGTGGACCATGATCCGGCTGTTGGGCAGCGAGAACCGCATCCCCTTTTCGCCAGCGGTCAGCAACAGCGACCCCATCGACGCCGCCTGCCCCACAACCAGCGTGGAGACCTTCGGCTTGATATACTGCATCGTGTCATAGATCGACAGGCCAGAGGTCACGACCCCGCCGGGGCTGTTGATATACATCGAGATTTCCTTCTTCGGATTCTCGGCTTCGAGGTGCAGAAGCTGCGCCACGATCAACTGGCTCATCCCGTCATGCACGGGGCCCGACAGGAAAATGATCCGTTCTTTCAGCAGTCGCGAGAAGATATCATAGGCCCGTTCCCCGCGCGCCGTCTGTTCGACGACCATGGGGACCAGGTTCATGTAAGTGGCGACGGGGTCTTGCATATGTTCTGCCTCTGCATGGGGACGATTGTGTTGTTAATCTCAATTTCCTTCCAGAGTCTTAGTGACCCGTCAAAGGGGCTTCAAGTGCAGCTGTTGATTGCCGCCCGGTCGCACCCGCGCCAGCCGGGGTTCAGACCACAGCGCGACGGTCATCCGCAGCCGGATCTTGCCGCCACGTCAACGGCGGGTGCGCAGGGTTAACCCCGCCGGATCGCAATTTCGCACCGACGCAATACCGACGTAAAACCGCCCGGATACCGCAGCCGTGTTTCGTGCAAACTTGAGGACGTTGACCCGACCAGCCGACTCAGGCCCGGCGCCCCGGCCCTATGGCTCGCGCATCGCCTCTGCCCCGCGATAAAGCGGCTTGGTCAGATACTGCAACACGGTCTTTTCGCCGGTATGCAACTCGACCTGCGCCTGCATCCCCGGCCTGATCTCGATCTGGCTCTGACGCGCATCCAGATCGGTCAGATCGACGCGCAAGGTCACCTTGTAATGCGGCGGCGCATCAGCGCGGCGCTCATCCTCAAAGGTATCGGCGGAAATCAGGATCACTTCGGCCGCAAGACTGCCATAAACGGTATAATCATAGGCCGAAAACTTGATCGTCGCCGCCTGCCCGGTGATGACATTGGCAATATCCTGCGGACGCACGCGCGCCTCGACATATAGCTCGTCACCCAAGGGCGTGATCTGGAAAATCTCCTCGCCGGGGCGGATCACGCCGCCAATCGTGGTGATGCCCATATTATTGACCACCCCGCGCATCGGGGCCAAAATCACGGTGCGGGTCAGTTGATCCTGCGCCAGACGCAGGTTCTGGCGCAGGGTGGCCAGTTCCTGCAACGTCTCGGAATAGGCGCTGGCGCGTTCCAGCCCGGTGCCGGTGACGATCTCGTTATAGCGGATCTCGGCATCGGCACTCGCGTTGCGGGCGCGGGTCACCTCGACCAATGCGGCAATCTCGCGGGTCAGCAGATCCTCCATCACCGCCAACTCGCGCTGCGTCTCGGTCACGATCCTTGCGGCACCTTCGGTCTTGCTCAGATAATCGCCCTGCCTCGCGGCCAGCAGCGCCTGTTCCGAGGCGACAATCGCCGGACTGCGCGCGGCAATCTCCGGCGGCACCACAAATTCCATCAACCCGGCCATCTCGGCCTGAAGCCGCAACTGGCGGATTTCGGCGGCCACGATCTGATCCTCCAGATCATCCACCATCGCCTGAAACTGGGTATCGCGCAACCGGGCAAGCACCTGCCCCGGCTCCACAGTATCGCCCTCGGTCACCAGCAATTCGGCCAGAATGCCACCCTCGAGGTTCTGGATGATCTGCGGGCGCGAGGCGGATATGACCGAACCGTCGGCCCTGACAATCTCGTCGATCCAGGCGAATTTGGCCCAGACCACAAACACCAGCACCGTGGCACCCACCAGCCAGATGATCGCACTCGGGGCCCGCATCCTCCCTGCGAATTCCTCTTCCCAGACAGCCATCAGGACATCTCCTTTCGCGACGCCAGATGCGCCAGCACCTCGTCGCGCGGGCCATCCACCGCGATCCGGCCATTGCTCAGGATCATGGTGCGGCCGGTCAGTTGCAGGATCGGCATCCGGTGCGTCGCAATGATCGCGGTGCGCCCGTCGAGCCAGCTTTCCATCCGGCTCACCATCAGCGCCTCCAGCGTCTGGTCCAATGCGGCGGTCGGCTCGTCCAGCAGACAGATCGCCGGATCATGCAGCCACAGCCGCGCCCAGCCGATCGACTGGCGCTGCCCCACCGACAGTCCCTCGCCGCCATCGCGGATATCCAGGTCAAGGCCCTTGGGATGGCCGCGCACAAACTGGCCAAGACCCGCAAAATCGAGCGACGCGAGCAGCCTGTCGTCATCGCGCTCCAACTGGTTCAGGTTGAGGTTGTCGCGCAGCGTGCCGGCAAACAGCCGGACATCCTGCCCCAGATAGCCAATGGCACGGCGCAGGTCGCGCGGCATGATCTGGGCCATCTCGACCCCGTCCAGAATGATGCGACCGGACGTCGGGGCATAAAGACCCGACAGCACGCGCAGCAACGTGGACTTGCCGGACCCATTGGCACCCAGCAGGGCAATCCGCTGCCCCGGCTCGATCGCCAGCGCCGCGATATCCAGCGTGCGCGCGCCCTCGGCATCATAGCGATAGACCATATCGCGCAACTCGAAAGCCCCGCGCAATTTGTCACGACGCAGATAGGTCCGGTCCGCCGCCTCGTCCTGCGGCGCCTCTACCACCTTGTCGAGCGCATCCAGTGCCGCCTTGACATTCGACCAGCGCGACAGCGTCCCCGCCAGTTGCGTCAGCGGGCCCAGCGTGCGCGAGGTCAGGATGCCCACCGCAATGATTGTGCCCACGGTATATTCACCCGCGAACACCAGAAACGTCCCCGCCACGACCGCCGCGATATAGGTCGCCTGCTGCACCCCCTGCGACCAATAGGTCAGGCTCGCCGCCAGCTTGCGCTGCTCGGATGTGGCCAGCGACGACAGCGCGGTCAATTCATCCCACATGCGGTGAAACCGGTCCTGCCCGCGCTGCGCCTTGATCGTGTCTGCCTCGTAGATCACCTCATGCAGCATCCGGCTCGACTTGACCGATGCACCCTGCGTCTGCTGCGTCAGCGCCATCATCCGCTTTTGCAAAAACAGCGAAGGCAGCACCATCAGGATGCCGCCAATGACCAGAACCCAGACCACATTGCCACCGATAGAGGCGACAAGTGCCAGAAACAGCAGGATGAACGGCAGATCGGTCAGCGTGCCAAAGGTGGACGCGGTAAAGAACTCGCGCACCGCACCAAACTCGCGCATCGCGGAATAAATCGCCGAAGGTGATTGCGCCCGGTGACCCGACTGCATGCCCAGCACCCTGTCCATCAGCATGCCCTGCACCTGCATCTCGATCCTGCGGCCCGCGCCATCCATCAGCCGGGCGCGCGCGATCCGCAGAAACGCTTCGAGCAGAACCGCCAGCCCCGCCCCCAGCGCCAGCACCCACAGCGTCGCCAGCGACTGATGGGGGATCACCCGGTCATAGACCTGCAACGAAAACAACGCGACCGCGACGGCCAGCAGATTGGCCACAAACGACCCCACCGCCACTTCGAGCATATGGCGGCGGAAATTATGCAACTGGCCCCAGAACCAATGCCGGACCTTGCCCGCATCGCCATGACGGCGCTCCAGCTCGACCACCGACACATCCGCGCGCAGCACGGTCCCGGCAAACACCGGCAGAAACTCCGCCAGCGTCACCTCGACCTTGTTGCCCGGACAGGTGGTGTCATAAACGCTCAGCATCCCGGCCTGCTGGCCCAGCACCAGCACGACCTGCCCCGATGTCATCTCGGTCAGCGCGGGCCAAAGCGACGGCTCCAGAAGCTTCGGCTTGCTGATCCTTGTGCGCAGGCCCGCCGCCTGCAACGCCCCGGCAATCACCTGCGGCGTGATCTCGGCCCCGCCGGTCACCGCCATCCGCTCCAGCAGATCGGCGCGCGACACATCGACACCCAGAATCCCCGCGTAACTCGCCGCAAGCTCGGCCCGCGCACGGGCCCGCGCACTGAACGGATCAGACGCAGCAACCGGCGCAGGCTCCAGCCGCAGCGGCGTGATGACGGCAATGGGCGCCACAACTGCCGCGGGTCTTGGCGGCGTCACCTGCACCACTGGCGCAGGAGCAGCAGCGGGCGGAGCCACAGTCTCGGGCACAGTCTCGGGCACAGTCTCCGGCACCGTCTCAGGCACAGTCTCAGGCACAGTCTCAGGCACCGTCTCGGGCACCGCCTGCCTTACCACATCCAGCCGGGTGATCCGCGCACCGCGCGTCGCATTCATGTCAAAAGCTAAAACAGGTCTGCTCACATCTGCCCCCCGTCTACCAGCGTGCCCAACCGGGCCGCGATGCGCAATTCGACCCGGACAATGTCATAGCGCAGTTCGACCGCCTCGCGCTCGGCCCGGATCCTGGTCTCGAACACGCCCACCACATCCGACACCGACCGTTGCCCGGCGCGCTGCTGTTCGGCGAATAGCTCATAATTCTGCGCAGCCTGCTCTGCCAAAAGCCGGGCCTCGGCGGCCTGCCGGCGCAACGCGGTCAACCGGCCCTGCAACGCAGACAGCGCCCGCTCGGCATCCTCCCGCTCCTGCCCGACACGCGCGGCAGCGGCAGATTCCTCGGCCTCGATGGCACGCAGCGACGCACCGGTGCCCAGACCCACACCATTGGGCGGGGCGGCAATCAGCCCGACATCGCTGCCATCCGACCCCACCGACGCTCCCAGCGATATCCCCGGCAAGAACCCGGCCCTCGCAGCGCGCGCCCCCGCCACAGCACGGCTGCTCTCAGCCGCAGCTTTCAGCACGCTCAGCGCCACGGCATTGGGCGACGGGGCGGCCAATTCTGACAGGCCCGTCACCCCGGTCACCGGCGCCGCCGACATCGCCTGCAATTCCGACAGAGCCGCCGTCATCGCCTCGACATCGGCTTCCATATCCGACTGCATCTGATGCTGTTTCTGCTGCACCACCTGCAAATCCGCGCGGTCACTGATCCCGGCATCGACCCTTTCGGTCATCACATAGGTAAAATGCGCCATCCGCTCCATCGCGGTGGCATTGACGGCAGCACGCGCACGGGCGGCCTCGGCACTCAGATACAGATCGAGCGCATCGAGCACGCGGGTATTGCTATCCTCGGCCAGCGCGACTGCGGCCACTTCGACATCCGCCTTGGCATAATCACGCTCGGCGCGCTTGGCGCCATTGTCGAAAATCACCTGCTCGACCAGCATCGAGGTGACCAGCGCACCCAGCGACGTGACGCTGATCTGCGGGCCGATGGAGGGAAGCCAGTTCATCGACCGTGCCTGCGCACGCAGCATGGCGGCACGCAGATCGGCCTCGGCGGCGCGGGAATTGGCGGCCATCACAGCATCCGCCACCTGCCGCATCGGGCCCTCCTGCAGGACCGACCGGCGGTTGAGCAGACTCTCGATCACCTCTGACCTTGTACCGTCTTCCATCCGGGAATCGAGCACGGCAGGCGCAGACTGGCCCAGTTGAATGGGATCAGACCGGCTCACATCCGCATCAGGCCGCCCAAAGCAGCCCGACAGGATCAGACATGCGGCCAACGTCGCCACAACGCCCGTTGCTCTGCGTTCCTTGATCACGATAGTCCCCTGTCCGACACTGGTTGCATGGACTGCGGGCCGGTGTCCCGGCCCGCATCTTTGCTCAGGTCATGACGGTGATGATCTCGTCGATAATCAGGCTGCCACCATTGTCGCCCAACGAGTAGATATTATAGGTCCGGCCGCCAATTTCGGCAGTCTCACCCGTATCCGTCGCACCGATGATACTCACTTTATCATCCTCGCCGCCATGAATGGTCAGCGAGTTCGACACCGCACTCAGCGATTCCAGATCCGCCGCCGTCAGGGTCAGCACGCTGTCCTCGGCAAACTGCAGATCAATCGCCTCGATATCAAACCCATCGAGTCCGACATTGTTGACATTGACCACATTGTTATTTGTCTCTTCTAGCACGAAGAGGGTCGATGTCTCGTTGCCACTTTGATCGCTGTTCGTGATGACCAGATGCGAACCGTTCGGGATCGTTTCACCAAACCGGAACGATAATTCCTGATCTGCTGTGTTTTCCGTTACTGTATATGACGCATTCGAGACCGTGCCATTGGCCGAAACCTGCTGAATATCCAGCGTATCCTCGGTGATTGAGGTACTGAGAGCGCGCAGACCGCCGTTGTCCCGCGTCGCACTCTTGATCAGCGGCGCCTCGGGCGGGATCGTATCCACCTCGAAACTGTCGGTGATCGAGCGGGTATTGCCCACCGCATCCGTGGCCGCGATGGTCACGGTCGCTGTATAATCGCCCGCCGGGATTTCTGATGCGCCGTAGGTAACGCTCCAGTTGCCCGCCGCATCGACAGATGCCGCGCGCGTGGTGCCCCCAAAAGTGACCATCACCGTCGATCCCCTCTCGACCGTGCCGGTCAGGGTGACGCCATCCGACGCCTCGATCCGGTTGACCATATCATCGCCCTCGACCGGGCCATCCATGGTCAGACGGTTGACGATCGTATCCACGCGCACCGTGTCGGTGATCGTGGCCACATTGCCGGCGCGGTCCGTCGCCGTCGCAGTAATGCCAGAGACGTATTCACCCGACGGAATCTCCGACGCGGCAAAATTGACGCTCCAGTTGCCGTCCGCACCCGTCGTGACACTGCGGGTCACTGCGCCCAGCTTGGCCGAGACAGTCGCGAAAGGCTCGACCGTCCCGCTCAACACCACCCCATCCGAGGCTTCGATCCTGCTGATGATGTCATCACCCTCGATCGGATTGGCCAGGGTAAAGGGCACAACCTGCGTATCGACCCGCACCGTCTCGCTCAGACTGTCGGTGTTGCCCGCAGCATCCGTCGCCGCGACCGTGATCGTTTCATCAGAGGTGCCCGCGGGCAGCGTGTTGGGCGGGAATGTCGCCGACCAGCTGCCATTTGCCGCCACCGTCGCCGTCATGCTGACCCCGGCGAGGGTCACCACCACGCCCGATCCCTGCTCGACAGTGCCGCTCAAGGTGATCGGCTGCCCGGATTCGACCTTGTTGACCACCGAATCCGCACCGCCGGTCCCGTCGTTCAGGGTCAGCAGATTGACGAATGTGTCGATCGTGACCGTGCCGGAGGCGGTCGCAGTATTGCCCGCCTGATCCGTGGCAACCGCCGTCACCGTGGCCGTCGTCTCGCCACTGGGCACCTCGCCCGCCGCATAATCGGCGCTCCATGTGCCATCGGCGGCGGCTGTCACAACTCTGGTGACACCCGCCATCGTCACGCTGACGCTGGCCCCGGCCTGTGCCGTCCCGGTCACCGTCACACCATCGCTGCGTTCGGCAAAGTTGACCACGCCATCGGTTTCCACCGTAGCGGTATTGACCGTCACACTGGTCACCGTATCGACCCGGAAGCTGCCGCTTACGCCGCCGGTATTGCCGTATTGATCAACCGCGCTCACTGCCACCGACTGGTTGTATTCTCCGCCCGCGAGCGCCCCCGCAGGAACCTGCGCACGCCAGGTGGTGCCGGTGACAACGGCCGCATAGGTCATGCTATTGACCACAACCGACACACTCGAATGCGCCTCGACCGTCCCGGCAAGGGTGACGATCCCGGTTGCCTCGACCGCATTGACCATGCCGTCGCCGCCCGTCGCTGCGGCGTTGAAGGTGACCGCCACGTCGGTATCCACCACAAGCACATCGGTGATGGTCAGGCTGTCATCGCCCTGCGTGATCGTGACACTGACCGGCGTCTCATAGGTGCCGGTGTCGATATCCGCTGGTTGGAAAGTCACCGTCCAGGTGCCATCCGCCCCGATCACGACCGTCTCGGTCACCCCGGTGACCGTCACGGCCACGTTTGCACCCACGGTGCCGGTGCCGCTGATCTGGACACCGTCCGAATGATCCTCGGCATTGACGACATGACCCGAATCAAGCGTGCCGTCGAGGATCGCAACAGTCAGATCGCCACCACCGCCACCGCCGCCGCCGCCACCGCCACCGCCACCGCCACCGCCGTCACCTTCATCGTCGCCAATTCCATCGTCGCCATCACCGCCGCCGCCATCACCGCCGCCGTCACCGCCGCCACCACCGCCACCAATCACAGCAGCGCCAGCCGCAGCACCGGCCAGACCCAGCAATGGCAAAAGACCCCCCGTCAGCGGACCAAAGGCCAGCATGCCCACTTCGTCATCCGCCGGGACATAGGCCGACGCCACAACCGGGTCATCGCCGCCCACGAAATACAGGTCGTCGTCCGGGCTCCATTTGCCGAACACGTCCTGATCTACGTAAGTGCCATAGAGCGTCCCCGCCGAGTCCGTCGCAAGGTTGACCTCGGCCAACAGACCATCGGACGAGATATAGAGGTCGTTCTGCGGGGTGCCGTCAGCGGCGAAAAACCCCTCAAGGACCAGAACCTCACCATTCACCAGCGTGATGTGCAGGGCCTGCCCGTGCTGCGCATAGGACCGGATCTGCGACCGGTCCAGGTTCAGGGAAACGTCGTTTCCCACGCCCACCGGCAGTGCGCTTGCACCCGGCTCACCTGACATGGCGCCACGTTGAATACTGCCCACGTCACCGCGGACAACGAAATCTATCGCTGACATTACTTTCTACTCCGCCTCAATGCACGCCCTCTTTGCGGGGCGAGCGTTATTCATTCCGTCCAGCCTAGCGGGGTGATTCGACAAATTCTAGTAGGTTTTTTGGGAGGTTGCGGGGCAAAGCTCATACAGCGGCAAGCGCGCAACACTATGGCCAAACCGCGGCACGACACCCGGGCGGCCAGATCATTCAGCCATCCCGATCACCAAACAACGGTCCATCGCCATGATAATGGGGGGATTTTTCGAGCAGTATTTTGTCTTTGCCGTCCAGCACGACAGTCAGAACCGCCCCCATCAGCACCAGATAGGCACTGATATACAGCCACATCGGCATCGCAATGACTGCACCGATGGAACCATGGACCTCGTTGCAGTTTTTTAAAGTTGGTCAGGTAGCAGGAAAACCCCGCCGAAGACCCCGGCCAGAACACAATGACCAGCGCCGCCCCCGGCGTCACCATGCCCGATCCGAACCGGACCCGGTTGGGACCATGGCGGTAAAACAGGCTCAGCGCCGTCATCAGCACCGCCAGCGACACCCCCCAGCGCATGCCCTCCGGCAGCCATCCCGTCGTCGTCGGCAGATGAACCAGCGCAAGGATCACCGGCACAACGATCACGGTCAGCACGGCGGTGACGGCAATCAGGATCAGCACCAGCGTCATGATGATCGACTGGATCGCATGGATCCTGCGGGTCCCCCTGTCCGTGACCGGTTCGACGCAAATTGGCAACCTTGGCGCAGATTTCCTCATTTCTGGCACCCGCGCGGCCAAATGCACCCTTGCAAGGCCTTGCATTAGACCTCACGCTCACAAAAGGCGGACCTTGCAGCACGGGGAACGGGCCATGACAATCACACTTCGGGACGTCGCACGCGAAGCGGGGGTTTCGGCCTCGGCGGTCTCGCGCAGCTTCAGCAACGGCACCCCCGTCTCACCGGAGACAAGGGCCCGCGTGCTCAAGGTCGCGGCACGCATGGGCTACCGGCCCAACCGGCTCGCGGCCAGCCTGACAACCGGGCGCACCCGACTGGTCGGTCTGGTCGCGGATGATTTCAGCAATCCGTTCATGCTCCGGGTCATCGACCTGTTCACCCGCGGGCTCCAGACGCGCGGGCTGCGGCCCCTGCTCATCAGTATCGACCCGGCCATCACCGGGGCAGAGGCGCTGCGCATGCTCAGCGAATATGCGGTAGATGCGGCGATCCTGATTTCCGGCACCCTGCCGATGAACTTCACCCGGCACTTTCACCAGTCCGGGCTGCCGGTCGTGCATGCCTTTGCGCGCACCTCGGCCGCGCCTGACGGGGCACAGGCCGGGATCAACGATTCGCTCATCGGGCGGGCGGCAGCGCATGCGTTGATCGACCACGGCTACCGCAACCTTGCCTTCATCGGCGGTCCGGAAAAATCCCTGCCCTCGCGCAGCCGCTTCATCGGCTTCAACCATATCGTCGGCAAACAGGGGATCCCGGTCAGCGCCACCCATGCCAGCGAATGGAGCCACGCCGCCGGGCGCGCCGCCATGCAGGCACGGCTGGCCGAAGGGCCGCTCGACGGCTGTTTCTGCGCTGATGACGTGATCGCACTCGGCGCCATCTCGGCACTGCGCGACGCCGGGTTGCGCGTGCCACAGGATGTCGGTGTGATCGGGGTGAATGACATCGAAATCGCCGGATGGGAGGAGGTGAACCTTACCACCATCGCCCTGCCCGTCGCCGAAATCGTCGCCGCCTGCATCGGGCAAACCGAGGCGCTGATCACCGATCCTGCCACCCTGCCAGCGGCGCAGGTCTTTGCCGGTGAGGTGATCCTGCGCGGCACGCTGCTGGCGCGACCTGCCTGAACCTCAGGTATTGGCCAGCCCCGCATGGGTATTGAGCAGATATTGCGAGAATACCGGACCACAGGCAGCACCCAGCGCGCGGGCATTGCCCCCCACCAGCCCACCCTCGATCCGGGGCGGGGTCAGGCCGCGCGTATCCAGCCGGGCCAGCGCCACACGCACCTGCGTCACCAGCCGCTCGCGCACCGTCGCGGGAAACCCGCCGTCGATCAACACCGCCTCAAAATCGATCACCGCACAAACGGTCAGTGCCGCGCGGGCAATCTGCGCTGCGGCCTTGTCGATCCAGTCATCCACCAGTGTCGCAAATCCGCTCCAGTCCTGCGGTTGCAGCCACATCCGGCGCGGGTCGATGCCCGCACGGGTCAGCTCAGCTTCCAGCAGGTAAAGCGAGGCGGTGTCGATCAGTTGGCAATCGCTGCCATCTGTCCGGCGGGCAGGCAGACTGCCAAATGCACCCGCATTGCCAATCGCACCGTCAAAGACGGAATCGTTCAGAACCACACCACCGCCAATGAACGAGCCCACAAAGAAATAGGCGAAATCGCGAAATTCGCGACCCCTGCCATAGACATGCTCGGCGCGGCATGCGGCGGTCGCGTCATTCTCCAGATAGACCGGCAAATCGGTGAACCGGCCCGCCTCGGCCGGAAAATCCACGTAGCGCCAGACAGCAAGCTGCTCTGCCGGGGCACCGACCGTGTCATTCCAGTTCCACATCTCGAACGGCTTGGCGATCCCGATTCCCGCGATCCGCGCGATCTGCGCAGGCGACAAGCCCGCACGCAGCGACGCAAGGCCCTCGCGCAGAAACCCGAACACCGTCTCGGGCATCGGATAACGATAGGTGGTCTGCATCTGCCGATGTACCTGCCCGTGAAAATCCGCCAGCAGCAGATCGGCCGACCGGCGGCCAATCTTGAGGCCGATGGAATAAACCCCACCGGGCGCCAGCCCCATCGGAATCGAAGGTTTGCCCACTCGGCCCCGCTGCGGATCGCCCCGCGCAATAAACCCTTCATGCTCAAGTTCGCGCAAGATAACCGATACGGTCTGCGGCGACAGGCCCGCCATCCGCGCCAGATCGCTGCCCGGCAAGGCGCCGTGGCGCTGGATCATCGACAGGATCAGCCGCTCGTTATGGTCACGCACCCCTTGCTGATTGACGCCGCCACGCAGGCCGCGCACTTCGGATTGCTCCATCCGCCGTCCTCCCTCCCGCACATCTGAGCGCAACTCAATTAATAAATCAACTTGATTTATTTATTGACGAACAGCCCCGAATCGGTATTCCCTGAAGTCATTCCGGCAGTCTGGAGGACACCGGGAACCACGACGGGCCGCAGGGCCCGCTCTGAAATATTTGGGAGGACTACCATGACCAAGTTTCTCGCCAGCACCGCGCTGGCGCTATGTGCAATGTCCGGCGCAGCATTCGCCGAAAGCCACGGCATCTCGGCCTGCCTGATCACCAAGACCGACACCAACCCGTTCTTCGTGAAAATGCGCGAAGGCGCCGAGGCGCGCGCCGCCGAACTCGGCATCACGCTCAATTCCTACGCCGGCACCGTTGACGGCGACCACGAAACCCAGGTCGCCGCGATCGAGACCTGCATCGCCGCCGGGGCCTCGGGCATCCTGCTGACCGCTTCCGACACCTCCGCCATCGTCGACGCCGTTCAGGCCGCACGTGACGCTGGCATCCTCGTCATCGCGCTGGACACCCCGCTCAGCCCGGCTGACTCTGCCGACGCGACCTTTGCCACCGACAACTTCCTCGCCGGACAGCTGATCGGCCAGTGGGCCGCCGCCACGCTGGGCGACGAGGCTGCAAACGCAAAAATCGCGATGCTGGATCTGGCCGTCAGCCAGCCCACCGTCGACGTGCTGCGCGATCAGGGCTTTCTCACCGGCTTTGGCATAGATGTGGGCGATGTGAACGTCATCGGCGACGAAACCGATCCGCGCATCGTCGGCAATGACATCACCGCGGGCAACGAAGAGGGCGGACGCACCGCCATGGAAAGCCTGCTTGCCCTCGATCCCGACATCAACGTGGTCTATACGATCAACGAACCCGCGGCCGCCGGTGCCTACGAGGCACTGCTGGCTATGGGCCGTGAAAACGACGTGCTGATCGTCTCGGTCGATGGCGGCTGCCCCGGCGTGCAGAACGTGGCCGAAGGCGTGATTGGCGCCACCTCGCAGCAATACCCGCTGCTGATGGCCTCGCTCGGGATCGAAGCCATCGCGGCCTTTGCGGCTGACGGCACCCTGCCCGCCAATACCGAAGGAAAGGATTTCTTCGACACCGGTGTCTCGCTGGTGACGGCCGCGCCGGTAGACGGCGTCGAATCGATCTCGGTCGAAGAAGGCACCGAACGCTGCTGGGGCTGAACCTTGGCGCTTGATCGTGCAGCCATATCAGCCGCACAATGATCTGACTGGGGCGGGCCTTGGCTCGCCCCTTTCACAAGATCGGGGCACCAGCGGAATACCGCTCCGGTCGGGTCCGCGCCCGCGCGATGCCGCGCATCCCGACGCACGCCACTCAGGGAGGAGCCTGCCATGCCCACGGAAAGCGACAATTTCGATACGGCCGTCAAGACGCCGCACACCGAATCCGTGGCCGAGTTCCAAAGAGACAACAGCCTGATGAAACGGTTTCAGCACGCCCTGCATGTAACCCCGGCGCTGGTGCCGCTTGTGGTGCTGCTCATCTCGATCGTCGTGTTCGGCGTGCTTCTGGGGACCAAGTTCTTCTCCGCTTCGTCCCTCACCCTGATCCTGCAACAAGTGCAGCTCGTCGGCATCGTCGCTGCGGCGCAATCCATCGTGATCATGACCGCCGGGATCGACCTTTCGGTCGGCGCGATCATGGTCCTGTCCTCCGTCGTAATGGGGCAATTCACCTTCCGCTACGGCATGCCCGTCGAACTCGCCATCGCCTGCGGGCTGGCCGTCGGCACCATCTGCGGCTTTATCAACGGCTGGCTCATCGCGGTGATGAAACTGCCACCCTTCATCGTGACGCTGGGCACGTGGCAGATATTTTTGGCCACCAACTACCTCTATTCCGCCAATGAAACCATCAGGTCGCAGGATATCAGGGCCGAGGCTCCGCTCCTGCAATTCTTCAGCACCACGATCAAGATCGGGGCCAATGAAGAAGGGCGCGGCGGGGCCAATTTCACCTATGGGGTGATCTTCATGATCCTGCTCATCACCCTGCTGGCATGGGTGCTGCGCAACACGGCCTGGGGGCGGCATGTCTATGCGGTGGGTGATGATCCCGAGGCGGCACAGCTCTCCGGCGTCAATGTCAAACGCACGCTCATCTCGGTCTACATGCTCGCCGGCCTGATCTGTGCCTTTGCCGGCTGGGCCCTCATCGGGCGGATCGGCTCCGTCTCTCCCACCTCCGGCTCCGAGGCCAATATCGAAAGCATCACCGCCGTGGTGATCGGGGGCATCTCGCTCTTCGGCGGACGCGGCTCGATCGCAGGTGCGCTCTTTGGCGCATTGATCGTCGGCGTGTTCAGCCTCGGCCTGCGCCTGATGAACGCCGATACGCAATGGACCTACCTGCTTATCGGCGCGCTCATCATCGGCGCTGTGGCTGTGGACCAGTGGATCAGAAAGGTATCGGCATAATGGAACCCATCCTCAAAGGACGCGGCCTCGTCAAACGCTATGGCAAGGTAACGGCGCTGGATCAATGCGACTTCGACCTTTATCCCGGCGAGATTCTGGCCGTGATCGGTGACAACGGCGCGGGCAAATCCAGCCTGATCAAGGCGGTCTCGGGCGCGATCATCCCCGATGCGGGGGACGTGTTCCTTGACGGCAAAAAGGTGCATTTCACCAAACCCACCGACGCGCGCGACGCAGGGATCGAGACTGTCTATCAGACGCTGGCCATGTCGCCCGCCCTTTCCATCGCCGACAATATGTTCATGGGGCGCGAGTTGCGCAAACCCGGCTTCATGGGCACCGTCCTGCGGCAACTCGACCGGCCCCGGATGGAGGCATTCGCGCGCGAAAAACTGTCCGAACTGGGGCTGATGACGATCCAGAACATCAATCAGGCTGTCGAAACCCTCTCCGGTGGGCAACGGCAAGGCGTGGCGGTGGCGCGCGCCGCCGCCTTCGGCTCCCGCGTGATCATTCTGGACGAACCCACCGCCGCGCTGGGGGTCAAGGAAAGCCGCAGGGTGCTCGAACTCATCCTCGATGTGCGCTCTCGCGGCATCCCGATCATCCTGATTTCGCACAACATGCCGCATGTGTTCGAGGTGGCCGACCGGGTCCATGTCCACCGGCTGGGCAAGCGGCTTTGCGTCATCAACCCAAGGAATCATTCCATGTCCGATGCGGTTGCCTATATGACAGGAGCCAAGGTGCCGGAGACCGAACTCGAACCAGTATAGGTGGCGCGTCTGCTCGATATCACAGCCCATGTGAACGCCTTGGCCGACAGGGTCCACGCTTTGCGGCCCACGCATCCCCGGCTGATCGTGGCCCTCGCCGGTGCGCCCGCCAGCGGCAAATCCACCCTCGCGGCCGAGTTGATGCGCCGCCTGCGGCTACAAAAATGCGCGGCAGAGGTGGTGCCGATGGACGGATTCCATCTGGACAATGCGGTGCTCGACGCGCGCGGGCTGCGCACGCGCAAAGGCGCACCCGAGACCTTTGACGCAACGGGTTTCGTGAACATGATCCGGCGGCTCAAATCCCCCGGCGAAGTGGTGGTGCCGGTCTTTGACCGCGCCCGCGACATCGCCATCGCCGGCGCGCTGGTCGTGCCCAATGACTGCCCGGTGGTGATCGTCGAAGGCAATTACCTGCTCTTTGACGAGGCACCCTGGGGCAGTCTTGCGGCACTTTGGGATATTTCCGCCCGGATCGACGTGCCGATGCCCGAATTGCGCGGACGTCTCATTCAGCGCTGGCTCAATCAGGGTCTCAGCCGGGCCGCTGCAACCCGGCGCGCCGAAGGCAATGACATACCCAATGCCCAGCGCGTCAGCGACCGCGCCCTGCCCGCCGACATCAACCTGTTTGCGCCTCCGCCACTTTGACCCCCGTAACGTTCTTCCGATGTTATCGCTAACACCGGCATTGCGGCATGAAAGGATCAAGTTATGATCACATCCATGAAAACTTCCGCGTATCCCGCCCCGCTCGATCATGACACGGTCACACGGCTGTTGTCGGCAACGCATGACGACCCCTTTGCCGTGCTCGGCCCGCACGGATCGGGCAGCGCCAACGCGGTTACCGCGATTGATCCGGGCGCGCATGAACTCTGCGCCGTGACCCCGACCAAATCCTACCCGCTCGACCGGGTGCAGGGCGCTCTCTTCAGCGGCAAGGTGCCCGCAGACATACCCTACCACCTGCGCGGCACCGGCGCGGACGGCGCGACATGGGATTATCAGGACGCCTACCGTTTCGGCCCGGTGCTCTCTGATTTCGACGAATACCTGCTCGGCGAAGGCACGCATCAACGGCTCTGGCAAGCGCTCGGCGCGCATGTGATGACACATGAGGGCAGCGACGGCACCCATTTCGCCGTCTGGGCCCCGAATGCGCGGCGCGTCTCCGTCGTGGGCGATTTCAACGCATGGGACGGGCGGCGGCATGTGATGCGGCGGCGCGGCGGCACCGGCGTCTGGGAAATCTTCATTCCCGGCGCGGGCGAAGGGGCGGCTTACAAATACGAGATCATCGGCCCGGACGGCAGCCCGCAACCGCTCAAGGCAGACCCGGTCGGCTTTGGCGCACAGCATCCGCCCGAAACCGCCAGCGTCGTGCGCGACATCCGCGGCTATGGCTGGAAAGACGCAGGCTGGATGGAGACGCGGGCCAAGGCCAACCGCCGCGACGCCGCCATCTCGGTTTACGAGGTGCATCTGGGGTCGTGGAAACGCATCTGGGATCAGGGCGGCAGGCCGCTCTCCTACAAAGAGGCGGCGCTCGATCTGGTCAGTTACGCCCGCGACATGGGTTTCACCCATCTCGAACTGATGCCGGTCAACGAATTTCCCTTCGACGGCTCATGGGGTTATCAGCCGGTCGGTCTTTTCGCCCCCACCATCCGCTTCGGCCCCCCGCATGAATTCCGCGATCTGGTCGATGCCGCCCATAACGCGGGGCTAGGCGTCATCCTTGACTGGGTGCCGGGGCATTTTCCCACCGACGCGCATGGTCTGGGCCACTTCGACGGCACCGCTCTTTATGAACACGGTAACCCGCTCGAAGGCTTCCATCAGGACTGGAACACGCTGATCTACAACTACGGCCGGGCCGAGGTCGCCAATTTCCTCGTCGCCAACGCCTTGTTCTGGTTCGAGGAATACCACATCGACGGGTTGCGCGTCGATGCCGTCGCCTCCATGCTCTACCGCGACTACTCGCGCAAATCCGGCGAATGGATCGCCAACAAGGACGGCGGACGCGAGAATTACGAGGCAATCGCGCTCTTGCAACGCATGAACATCGCGGCCTACGGTGCCAATGACGGCATCCTCACCATCGCCGAGGAATCCACTTCATTCCCGCGCGTTTCCGCCCCGGTCGATGCCGGCGGGCTCGGTTTCGGTTACAAATGGAACATGGGCTGGATGAACGACACGCTCGATTACATCAAACGCGATCCCGTCCACCGCAAATACCACCACCACCAGATGACCTTCGGCATGCACTACGCCTTCAGCGAGAATTTCGTCCTCCCGATCAGCCATGACGAGGTCGTGCATGGCAAAGGCTCGATGATCGAAAAAATGCCCGGCAACTGGTGGGAAAAACGCGCCAACCTGCGCGCCTACTATGGCTTCATGTGGGCGCATCCGGGCAAGAAACTGCTGTTCATGGGCTGCGAATTCGGCCAGCCCGAGGAATGGAACCACGACGCCCAGATCAACTGGGACGCGGCAGAGCGGCCCGATCACAAAGGCATCCAGAGCCTGGTGCGCGACCTCAACCGCCTCTACCGGTCCATCCCCGCGCTGCATGTCAAGGATTGCGAACCCGACGGCTTCCAATGGATCGACGCCGCCGATGCAGAGCTTTCGCTCTACAGCTTCATCCGGCGCGGCCGCCCCGGCGACGCGCCCTGCGTCGTGGTCTGCAACTTCACGCCCGTGGAGCGGACGCTGCACCAGATCGGCGTGCCCCACGCGGGTCACTGGTCCGAAATCATGAACACCGATGCCGCGCTCTACGGGGGGGGAAATCGCGGCAATCCGGGCGGCGTCACAGCGACGAGCGAGGCTTGGCAGGGCCAGCCCGCCTCGTTCCGCATCACAATTCCACCCCTCGCCACGCTGATCTTCAGCCTGGATCAGGGTTAACGGCAGGGAGGAGCCGCATATGCCGCAAAACCGCAGACTGACCCAACGCACCATGGCCTTTGTCCTTGCGGGCGGGCGGGGATCGCGCCTCAAGGAACTGACCGACCGGCGCGTCAAACCCGCCGTCTATTTCGGCGGCAAGACCCGGATCATCGACTTTGCCCTTTCCAACGCGATGAACTCCGGCATCAGGCGCATGGCCGTCGCCACGCAATACAAGGCACATTCCCTGATCCGGCATTGCCAGCGCGGCTGGAACTTTTTCCGGGCCGAACGCAACGAGTTTCTCGATATCATGCCCGCCTCCCAGCGCGGCGGCGACGAGACATGGTATCGCGGCACCGCCGATGCCGTCACCCAGAACATCGACATCATCGACAGCTATGATATTGATTACATTGTCATTCTGGCAGGTGACCACATCTACAAGATGGATTATGAAATCATGCTGCGCCAGCATGTGGAGACGCAGGCCGATGTGACCGTGGGTTGCCTCACCGTGCCGCGGATGGAGGCTGTGGCCTTTGGCGTCATGGCCACCGACGCCGACGGGCGCATCACCTCATTTCTCGAAAAACCCGCCGATCCCCCCGGCATGCCCGACGATGCGACCAAGGCGCTGGCCTCGATGGGCATCTATATCTTCAACTGGAAATTCCTGCGCGAACTGCTGATCAAGGATACCCAAGACCCCAATTCGAGCCATGATTTCGGCAATGACCTGATCCCCGACATCGTGAAAAACGGCAAGGCGATGGCGCACCGTTTCGATGTGTCCTGCGTGCGCAGTTCGCCCGATGCACCCGCCTATTGGCGCGACGTCGGCACCGTCGATGCATTTTGGGAGGCGAATATCGCCCTCACCGATTTTGTACCCGACCTCAACCTCTGGGACAAGAACTGGCCGATCTGGACCTATTCCGAAAGCGTGCCACCCGCCAAGTTCATCCATGACGAAAAGGATCGGCGCGGCATCGCCATTTCCTCGATGGTCTCCGGCGGCTGCATCATTTCGGGCACCGAAGTGCGAAATTCGCTTTTGTTTACCGAAGTGCACACCAATTCCTACGCAGTGCTCGACCATGCCGTCGTGCTGCCCTATGTCACGGTCGGGCGGCACGCGCGGTTGCGCAATGTGGTGATCGACCGGGGCGTCGTGATCCCTGAGGGGCTGGTTGTGGGCGAGGACCCTGTCGAAGATGCAAAACATTTCCGCGTCTCCGAAAAGGGCGTCACCCTGATCACCCAAGATATGCTCGACGCAAAGGCCGCCGGCTGATGACCCGCGTCCTCTCTGTCGCCTCCGAATGCGCGCCGCTGGTAAAAACCGGCGGCCTTGCGGATGTGGTGGGCGCCCTGCCCGCCGCAGTGGCGGCAGAGGGTATCCACATGCGCACCCTGCTCCCCGGCTATCCGGCGGTGATGCGCGCGCTTGGCAAGACGGAGGTGCTGCTCACCGACCCCGACCTCTTCGGTGGTCCCGGGCGGGTGCTGGCGGCACAGGCGGCGGGCCTCGACCTGCTCATTCTCGACGCGCCGCATCTCTACAACCGGACGGGCTCGATCTACCTCGGCCCCGATGGCAAGGATTGGCCGGATAATCCCGAACGCTTTGCCGGCCTCTCATGGATCGCGGCCCGCATTGGCAAGGATGGCATCGGCGGCTGGACGCCTGACGTGATCCACGCGCATGACTGGCAGGCCGGTTTCATCCCCGAATATCTGCATGCCGTGGGCGGTTCCAACCAGACCGGCACCATCCTTACCGTGCATAACATCGCCTTTCACGGGCTGGCCGACCCCGGCAAACTCCAGACATTGCGCCTGCCGCGCAGCCGTTACACGCGCGAGGGGTTCGAATTCTGGGGCCGGATTTCCGCGCTCAAGGCCGGGCTGACCGGCGCCGACCGGCTCACCACCGTTTCGCCCACCTATGCCGCCGAACTGCTGACCGATGCTTTCGGCATGGGCCTCGACGGCGTGATGCGGCAACGCGAAGCCGTGCTCAGCGGCATCATCAACGGCATTGACGAGGACGCGTGGAACCCCGCCACCGACCCCGCCATCATCCCCTACAAGACGCTCATAGCCAAAACGGCGAACAAATCCGCGTTGCAGTCCGAACTCGGGCTACCCCCGGCCACCGGCCCGCTCTGCGTCGTCGTCTCGCGGCTGACCGAACAAAAAGGGCTCGACCTGCTGCTCGACGCGCTCCCCGGCCTTCTGGCACGCGGCGGGCAACTGGCGCTGCTCGGCAGCGGCGACAAATGGCTCGAAGACGCCTTCGGCAATGCCGACCGCGACACCAATGTCGCCGTCCACATCGGTTATGACGAGGCGCTCTCGCATCGCTTCATCGCGGGCGGCGACGCGATCCTCGTGCCCTCCCGGTTCGAACCCTGCGGGCTGACACAGCTTTACGGGCTGCGCTACGGCACCCTGCCGCTGGTCGCCCTCACCGGCGGTCTGGCCGATACCGTGATCCACGCCTCGCCCGCCGCCCTCAGCGTGGGGGTTGCCACCGGCGTGCAATTCCACCCGGTCACAGCCGACGCGCTGCGCCGCGCACTGTCCCAACTCTGCGATCTTTATGCCCAGCCCGCGACATGGGCGCAAATGCAGGGCAACGCGATGCGCCAGCCGGTCGGCTGGGGGCCTTCCGCCGCCGCCTATGCCGCCCTCTACCGCGATGTAACGCGCGCCAGATGAGCACCCGTTTCGCGGTCACCGCAGGCCATCCCTATCCCTTGGGTGCAACCTTCGACGGCGAAGGCGTGAACTTTGCCATCTTCTCGCAACACGCCACCCGGATGACGCTTTGCCTTTTCACCCCCGACGGGCGTGACGAGATGCTGCTGATCAATCTGCCTGAATGTGACGGGCATATCTGGCACGGCTATATTGCCGGCATGCGACCGGGGCAGCATTACGGCTACCGCGCCCACGGCCCCTACCGGCCCGACGAAGGGCACCGGTTCAACCCGCACAAACTCCTGATCGACCCCTATGCCAAACAACTCTCCGGGCATCCGATCTGGGACGACGCGCTGATGGGTTACGATGTCAGCGCCAAACACGGCGACCTGACCTTCGACACCCGCAATTCCGCGCATTTCATGCCGCGCTGCATCGTGGTCGATCCGGCCTTCTCTTGGGGCACCGACAGCCCGCCGCGCCGGCCGCTCACCGATACGGTGATCTACGAGGCGCATGTCAAAGGCATGACCGCCGGCCGCCACGACATCGCCAACAAGGGCAGCTTCTTGGGCCTCGCCGCGCAGCCGATCCTCGACCACCTCAACCAGCTTGGCATCACCGCGATCGAACTCTTGCCCGTCCACGCCTTCCTCAACGACCGTTTCCTGCTGGACAAGGGGCTGACCAACTACTGGGGCTACATGTCGATGGGCTTTTTCGCGCCCGAACCGCGCTACCTCGCGACGCAGGATATTGCCGAGTTTCAGCACATGGTCGCGCGTTTCCACTCCGCTGGGATCGAGGTGATCCTCGACGTGGTCTACAACCACACCGGCGAGGGCAACCAGATGGGGCCGACGCTGTCGTTCCGGGGTCTGGATAATGCCAGCTACTACCGGCTCGCCGAAACCCCGCGCTATTACATCAACGACACCGGCACCGGCAACACGCTCAACCTCGACCACCCCTTCGTCTTGCGCATGGTGATGGATTCGCTGCGCTATTGGGTCGA
>Ga0105054_10003922_pt1 | contig 22615 bp, 22 predicted proteins | sample BON02_FD_78091 | JGI IMG/M metagenome (GOLD analysis project Ga0105054, IMG submission 78091) | Freshwater microbial communities from Lake Bonney liftoff mats and glacier meltwater in Antarctica - BON-02 (megahit assembly) | ecosystem: Environmental > Aquatic > Freshwater > Ice > Glacier...
AAATATCCAAGGCCGGCGCAGTTAAGCTGACCTGCAAGCTCAGCAAGACAACCCGCAAAGCACTCAGTAGGCGATCACTGAAAGTCAGAATTAAAACTACTTTCACACTACCTGGCGGCCAGTCAGTCAGCAAGACTAATCGCATTACTTTAAAACGCAAACTAGCTAAACGCCCGCTTTAGTATCCTTAGCTATTGAAAATCTAACTTCTAGGAAGATCAGCCCAAAGTCTGGCAAAGCTGCTTCCTAGCAATTAAACTCAGTTAATGAGCAATCGTCGCCCGCTACGCTATAAAGCCCCTCGTAACCCTCACCCGCCTTCTAACGCATCAAAATCAGGAATGGTTGGCGGTCAGCCAGCTGGGACTCCTGGATGGGTTAAATGGGCTTTAATTGGCGCCGTACTAGTGATTGCTGCTTTAGCCTTATTGGTCATTGCTTCCCCAGATCCCAAGCTGACCTCCGCTCCAGTTACTGTTATTCAGCCTGAGAAAGCGGCTGTTAAGAAACCTGGCAGCTGGAGCCAGAAATATTCAGCAACTTTCCGTTATGGGACTAATGCAGTCACAGTAGATAAAGTGACAGTTACTGGCCTTAAGAAGAAAACTGCTACTGTCGCTTACAGGATCACTGTCCGTAATGATGAAGGGCGCACTGCCTGGATCAGAAAGTCTTCTAGCTGGCAGCTCAGAGGACCTGACAGAAAAGTATTTCCGGCTAGCAAGTCTTTCAGCCAAGTTGGAGCTTTGAAAGCTATTCATCTTACTTTTCGCTGGCCTGCCAGGTCATTAACTCGCATTAAAAAAACTAGTGGAGCGTCACTGCAAATGCTGATTCCTGGCGAAAGCAAAACTGAACGAGTTTTACTGGGATTAGAAGTTACTGCTGGTCAATCCGGATTAGTCGAACGTCGCGGATTAGGCGGCCTGACCAGGTAAAGACACCCCATAGCTAAAGCCAGGGGCTTTCTAGTTCAACCGACAGACGCTAGCTGCAACTCAGCTTGTCTGACAGTCTCAACACTAGCACGGGATCTCTCCGCCGTGACCAGAATCACTCTGGCAGCGTTCCGGTCACGCCCGGCGGTAAATCCGCAAGCGTGACACAGAAAAATTCGTTTACTTAATAATAATCGTCGCTTGGCTTTCGTCAAACAATTACTACAAGTCATCGTGGTATAAGCCGGCTCCACCAAAATTATTGTCCGGCCAGCTCGTTCAGCATAAGAAATTAATTCTTGTTTGGTTTGCCCAACCGCATTATCAGCTGCCTTACGGGCCATCCGGGTTTTACCTAAAAATTTGGATTTGAAATCCTCAACAGCAATTAGTTGATTATTGGCGACAACATGGCGAGCCCATTGTCGGGCAGTGTGCTGTCTTTGTCGAGCAACTTTTTTATGCAAACGAGCGGTTTGCTTTTTAGCTGATTTATAGCTGTTTGAGGCAGTGTGGCCGGGTTTTGGTTTCCGGCGCACCATTCGTTGCTGATATTTAGCTAATTGATCAGCGGAAGCTTTCATAAATTGAGGTGATTCGAAATCGTATTCAGGATCCGATGCGGTAGCGATCATGGAAACGCCCCAATCAATCCCCACGGTTCTATAGGCTTCAGGCAGCGGCTGATCAGTGACCCGGACCACAAAGCTAGCGTACCAATGGCCAGTAGAATCCTGATAAATGCGCAGCGAGCTGGGTTCCGACGGTAGCTGGCGATGCCAAATCACTGGAATAGTAGCCTGCTTGACTTCCAAACGACCATCTTTAATCTGGAAACCATTCCGAGAATATCCTAGGCTGGGCCGTTGGCGTTTCTTTTTAAAATTACGTTTTCCTGATCCGGAGAAAGTGATCATGGTTTACTCCTGCGCATTCTGTGATCCTGCTCGCAGCCATTCAATCTGCTGGCGAGCAGCTGTTAAATCTGATCCCCGCAGCAGTCTTCGCATGGGATTTTGGCGAGCGGCCAGCATCTGATTCCAAATCCAGCGCGAACGGCCCCATTCTTCCATCAGAGTCGCTTTAGCTTTCATTCCAGGGCGCAGCCTGTAATTGTAGCGCAAAATGGTTTCTGTGCTCATTACTATATTATACCATAAGCAGCAATGGAAAAGTTACAAAAAAATGCCGCCAAAGGACAATCATTAACTAAGCTTGAAGATCGGACTGCTTTAAAAATTCAGCAGATCACGGCTTTAACGCCCAATCAGAGCAACATCAGCAAGCTGGGCCAAAAACAAGTTTTGCTGAACGCTGTTAAAGTGCTCCAAGGACGGTTTTTATTCACCACTAATTTTGGGGATTGCACTCCTACTGAATTTTGTGGACTGGCCGCAGACCATCAAGGAAAAAACAGTGGCCGGGAAAAAGCCAGTGTGGTGCAGCTGCACGACCACTATGACCACTGCTGTGACTCATCAGGCAATTTATGAAGCTGATCCTGTTCAGCTGATCAAAAATGCCCGCCTGAAAACTAGCAAAGGTAAAAAAACAGGAACCATCGAAATTCCGGTTCCCATCCAAACTAATCATGGCATCAGAGAAATTATGCTCCAAACATCTTTCCAAGGTCAGATTTCAGAAAGTGGCCCTAATCAGGGCAAACTAAAACTAAGCGGATCAGGAAATGGTAATCTGGGAGTTGAATTTCCACCCGGAGCTTTCTGTGATTTTCAGCGAGTCATCATGCCTTCCGATCGGACCGCGAAAAGATTAATTGAAAGGATCCGCACTGAAAAAGGTGTAGATACGCTACTGGAAGAAATAATAGCTGTAGCCAAAAGCGCATTGCCGCGCCTGAAAGACTAGTTTGCGTTCTCATAAGACCAGCAAAAAAAATGTTGATCCTTTCCGGATTGGGAGATTCGCTCTAAAAGCTAATAGGAGTTTCATCCGCATGGCATACTAAGTGAAGATGCAACAGTGGAAAAAAATCAGCGACCGACAGCTACTGGATGCCCTTCGTCAGCTGGGGAAGAAACTAGGCCGGATGCCTACTAGTCGTGACATTAACCAAACCCAAGGAGTTCCTTCTTCATCTTTTTACGCTCGTCGTTTCGGCTCACTGAATGAAGCTCGCAGTCAAGCTGGATTACAGCACCTGGATCGCAGCTCAGCTCAGTACATGATCAATGAAGGATTGAAACTAGCTGAGCAGCTAGGTCATTTGCCTACTTGGCCGGAATGGGAGCAAGCCAGCAAAGATAATCCTCAGCTACCTAGCCAATGGCAAGTTTATAGGCGATTCGGCGGGACTGATGGCGCCTGGAAAATGTTCCATTATTTATTATTAGAAGCCCAGGCGCTAAATCCTGAATCAGCCCAGTGAGGAACTAAGTCTAAGCCAGCATAAAGACCCGTATCATCCGCCCCAGGAGGCCCATGGAGAGGCCGTTAAGCGCCTTCTAGGGCCTATGCTATGCCCAGCGGTCTCTAGCTTCGTCTTTGCGGGAGCTAGCCGGAGACCAGACGTCAAGAGGTCTATTCGCCTTGCATCTTCAGGAGAGCCCTGGAAAGATCAGCTCTATTCGCTTCGCCTACTCACTTCACAACTGGTCGAGGCTCAGCTGACGCTGAGCTCGCCAGTCGCTCAGTTCGTCTCTCTCTCAGAGCCTCAGCTCTACTAGATTAGCTTTTTAGCTGAGAGGCCGACGGCCTCCCTTTTTTCGGAGTAAGTTTAAAGGAATGTCTTCTACGCGCACAGTGGCCCATGTGGCTGACCTTCATTTTGGCCGTAGGATGGCCCGCGTTAGTTCCGGTGGCGACAATGTCAGGGAAATGGACATTTATGCTGCTGGGCGGGCTCTATCAGAGCATTTATGCCAGCTTCAGCCTGACCTAGTAGTGGTAGCTGGTGATGTTTGGGATAGCGCATCACCTTCCCCTCAGGCATTGAAGCATGGCTATGACTTTCATCGCCGTTTGCAGCAAGCCGGAATTGAAACCCTGGTAGTAGGCGGTAATCATGACACGCTTTCTTCACCTGGGCGGCCAACAGCTTTAGAGCACTTAGGCCGCTATTTTGGTTGTCATGTTTCTTTAGAGCAGCAGACCTTGGAAATAGCTGATTTGCGGATTTTGACTATTCCTTACCGGACTTTATCACTTGGCATAATGAAAGAACCTGACTATTCTGATCAAGTCCCTAATTTGCTAGTAGTCCATGCCGCAGTAGATGGCGATGACATGCCAGATTTCGCTAAATATGACTACACGCGCCTGGCTCGCAAAGACTTATTTGATCAGCGGGCATCAGCTAGGCTGCTGGGTCACATTCACATCCATCAGTCAGTGGGCGAGAACGCTTTTTATTGCGGAGCTCCTGAAAGACTAACATGGGGTGAGATCACTAATACTCCAGCTTTTTATTTGCATCAAATTTCAGATGATGGCTCAGTTGTAAGTAACTCAGTTAAAATGGAAGAAATAGGGGTGGACGGAGTGCCACGCCCGGCTTCTTTACTGTCAGTCAATTGCGCTGATTTGACTGCTCAAGTAGCAGTTGAAAAAGCCGCTCAGTTAATTGACGAAGCTGACTGCGACGGTCATTTATTGCAAGTTACTTTCGAAAATTGTCCAGCTGATATTTATAATTTGAATTATGAAGACCTGCTTGGCAAAAGGGCAGCTAAAGCCGGGGCTTTAGCTTTTCGACCTAGAGTGCTGCTGCGCCCGGAAGATGACCTAGCACGGCCAGCTTTGCCTTCAGTTGATCATGTCCCTGGCGCGGCGCTCTCTGAAGCTTACCGGGATTTTGCCCAAAAAAGTGGCAATCAAGATCTAGCTGAGCTGGGCTGCGATCTGATAGCTCAGCAATTAGGAGAGGTTGAGTTTCAGGCATGAGCTTACTAACCGTTCAGCGTTTGGAGCTTAAAAACTTCATGACTCATCGCGCAGAGCAAGTTGACTTCCCTAAGCAAGGGACAGTCCTGCTCTGGGGGCCTTCTGGGGCCGGTAAAAGCTCCTTGCTTGACGCGGTAGGCTTTGCTTGTTTCGGATTAGCAGCCACTCGGGCCTCTTCATTGCAAGAACTGCGTCATGAGCTATACCCTGAAGAAGACTTCGGAGTGCGCTTAACTTTAGCTTTAGGTGATCAGCAAGTGCAAATTTTTCGTGGCTTGGAAGATTCCAAAACTGTGGTCTGGATGGTCGAATCTGATGGAGAAGTAACTGAAGGCCCCAGGGCAGTTAACGAAAAAGTCTCTGAGCTGCTAGGCGGGATGGACTCAGCTACTTTCTTTGCCACTTATTACTCTCAGCAAGGAGAGCTGGATGCTTTAGTCAAAATGGCCGGTGGGGGAAGACGCAAATTTGTGCAACGCATGCTAGGGATCACTTTATTGGACAAAGTTTCAACTCAGATTAACAGGGAACTTCTGAAAGCTTCGGAGCGCATCTCAACTTTGGACGATGCTTTACCTGAGCAATCAAAAGCTGATATTTCACAGCAAGCAATAGCTGCCGAAAAACTTAGCCAGAACCTAAGCTCCCAGATCATTGCCCTGGAAGCAGAGCTGGAAGCAATAAAAATTGCAGGTCAGCAATCAGCTCAACAATTAGAAGAAAACGAAAAACTTTTCCAGCAGTCAGCTGAGCTGGCTCCACTAATTAAAGCGCTCAGCGAGACCACTCTTCCTTCCTTGCAAGCTGAACTGGAACGTCTCATCCAGCAAATAATGAAATCTGAGCAAGCTGAAAAGCGGCTGCAGGAAAGCCATGATCAGCAACAAAAAATCTCTGAAATGGAAAAAGAAGCCGAAAAGCTGGCTTCAGCTGAAGGACAACTAGGCTTAGTTGATCAGCTGGCCAAAAAGCTGACTGAAGCTCAGCAAGAACTTCAAGCAATCGGATCCAGCGAAAAAGTAGAAGTTATTTCTGATCAGCTGCATCAGCTGCACAGTCAGCAAGCTATTGATCAAAGCCGAATTGGCCAGCTTAAGGAGCATAGTTCAGAGCTGGAAGGAGCCGGCTCTTGCCCGCTTTGCTTGCAGGACATTGCTGATCCGCTGCAGCTGAAAGAAAAGCTGAAAGCTGAAATGGAAAGCCTGACTGAGCAAGAAGGTCCTCAGCAGCAGGCATTAGCAGAGCTTTTAGAGCGCCTGCGGAAGGCGGAAGATGCCCTAGCGGCAAGCAGTAGGGCTCAGCTGGCTGAAATAGCCTGGCAGGAAGCCTTGCAGGGCGCCAGCGGAGCTGATGCCATTCGCCTTAAAGAACTGCGCTCAAAGCTACAATTACTCTCTGAGCGGAAAGCTCAAATTGGTGCTGACCGGACAGCAGCACAACAGCTAGAGGAGCTGCTGTCATCCCAAACATCCGCTAAGGAAACTTTTGGGAAAGCCCAATCTGAACTGGAAGAAGCCCGGCAGTCCTTGGCTACTTCCAATTATGATCCCGAAAAGCATCAGCAAATAAAAGAAGCAACCGAGCAAGCTCGCCAGCATTATCTAGAAATGCGTGATCAGTTAGCTGGATTGAGTGAAGTGCGCTCAGCAGCTTCAGCTGAATTACAAGCAGCTCGCGCCATTCTTCAACATTATGATGCCACTGTCTCAGACAGAAAAAAAGCTGAGTTGCGCCATGGGCTTCTGAAGCGCCTTGATGTCTCCATGAAAGATTTTAAAAGCCAACTGGCTAGCCAAATCATTCCTGCTTTGCAAGCTGCTGCTTCAGGGCATTTATCAGCTTTAACTGAAGGCAAAATGAGTGGATTATTAATTAGTGAAGATTATGGAATTGAAATAGTAGGTCCTTCAGGGCCACGTCAGCTTTCATTATGCTCAGGCGGCGAGCAAGCCCGAGTCGCTTTCGCTTTGCGTCTTTCATTAACTCAGCTGGTCTCAACTAGGACTGACACGCCAGTCGGCTTCATGGTCTTCGATGAAATTTTCGGCAGCCAAGATGAAGGTCATCGCCGCGCCATTCTAGAAAGCTTGCGTTATTTGCGTGGCTTGTATCCACAAATACTTCTGATCAGTCATGACTCTGATTTACGCGAATCAGATCTTATTGACACTATTGTGGATGTCCCTGACTCAGATTCAATAGGCCGCATTCAAGTTCAAGCCCGATAGTTTTGGCTATCAGACGTCTTTATTGGCTGAGCAGATCGCCGTAATTATCTTCAGGCTCTTGTCTAGCAGCGGGGGCTTGATCGGTCTCATCTTCTAGGTCATCAGCTTCCCAGGCTAAGCATAGCCAAGTAGCCATCACAGCGAAGCCAAATACTTGCAGGACAGAAATGATCCAGTTGCCGACTAGCAAACTAGGAAGAATGCCGATCAGCAAAGCAGCAATGTAGCCGCCGATCCAGGAAATAACATTAATAGCTATTAGGCGTTTCCATCCCAAGTAAATGCCTGCTAGGCTTCTTAAAGCCCAGCGTTCCAAGAAAAGAGAGCCTGCCGCTAAGACGAGTATTACTAATCCAGCAGTAACAGCTGTCCCAGCTGCAAAAGCCAGCAGACTATCAGACAAAGCTAGAATAATAACTAAAAGCAAAGCAACAGCCCCGAAGACAGTCAGGACACGCTTGAAAAGCTGCTGATCATTCCCCATTAAGCTAGCAAACATATTTATAGCTTAACAGCTGGAAGCTAAAGCACAACGACTTTCGTTAGCCAGGGCATTAAGAAAAGACCAGGATCTCACTTGCCAGCCAATTAGGAAAATCGCCAGCAGCACCTGAGTCTACTTTGGTGGCCTAAGTATTGCTCTAGCACTCTTGAAAAGAGGATTATTTTTCATTCTTGCCTGTATAATCAAAAGAATGGATCCTCTCTTCAAGTGGCCTGGCGGAAAATCTCGCGAGCTGTCCACTATCAGGCCACTTGTCCCTGGTCACAAGCGCTTCATAGAGCCTTTCGCGGGAGGCGCGGCAGTCTTTTTTGATCTTGAACCTTCGTCAGCCATCCTAAATGATATTAACCCGACACTTATTCTGGCTTATCAGCTAATAGGTCAGCAGCCCAAAAAACTAGAGAAGGAGCTGAGGCATATAGCTTCTTCACGTAAGCATATAGCTTTGTTCGCAGAAGAAGTCAGTCAAGAAGTATTAGTCATTCATAGGAAGAATTCGGCAAATTTTTCTGCTCAGGCTGTTGAAAAAATAATGGCCGCTAAAAAACCTAAGTTTGTTAAGCTTGAAGAAAGCAAGTGGGCAAAAATAGATGATTTGTATTCAGCTATGACTAAATCTTTAATAAGTAAAATTGGGCGAATTATTAATCATGAAAAGAAAGGAGCTTGGTCTGACAAAGATGTTGTTAAGCAGATAGAGACGGCTTTCCACGCTGGGCTTTACACATATATTAGAGATAAGCAAGTTGCTAAAACAGATCTTGAAAAAGTTGCTAGATTTTTATACCTTAGAGAATTCTGTTACGGGGCTATGTTCAGATATAATAAGGAAGGGAAATTCAATATCCCCTACGGCGGCTATTCATATAATAGTAAGAGCTTCAGCAAGAAAATTAATAATTGGTTTGATCCCCAAACAGTATCACTTCTCAAAAGAACAGGTATTTATTGCTTATCTTTTGAGGATCTTACTAAAAAAGTTGCTTTCAAAAAAGATGATTTTATTTTCCTAGATCCTCCTTATGATACCGAATTCTCAGACTATGATCAGTTCTCTTTTGATGCTAAAAAACAAAAAGAATTAGCTGAATGGTATGCTAAGCTGCCTTGCCCTTCTTTAATGATCATTGGCAAAACCCCGCTGATTGAAAAACTCTATAAAGCAGCGCAAAGAACAAATCCTGGTATTGTCATAGAAGAATACGAAAAAACCTATGCCTACAATGTTAAAGGCCGTAACGAAAGAAAAATCACTCATTTAGCTATTCGCAATTATCCTTTAAGCTAAAAATGGCTCAAAGTGTTTTGTATGGCAGAAGGGGATACCGCTTGGCGCTCTTAGCATATAATTGTATGAAGTCATTGTACTTTATTCCGTAGGGGAGGACTCTTTTCCACCATATCTTTCCCACCAGAAGCTGCGTACTGGGATTGGTTTTAACGTCATGTTGAAAATAGCTTCTCAGCGAACCTTCGATGTTTTTCTTCTCTCCTTTGTTAGCGTATAGCGTTGCAAAGTGAAAAGGCATAGCAGCATCTCCATGGGCTAAGTGTGCATAAATTAATGCTTCGGTTTCTTTGGCTGCTTTAGTGGTATCCAGCTGGCCGCCTGATTTTAATTCTACCAGTCCAATTGAGCTGTTTGTGCATGCTAAATCAACTGTGCAATACCAACTATTCCCAAGTGGCAATGATCTGATTGCATTCATTTCTTGGACAAGCTCTGCTTTAAATTCTTTTGTTCCTATTTTGTGTTCATTTTTTGCATAAGCCGTCAGGCGCGAAGCAGCAGCAGCGATCTCTTTTTTATTAAAGGCAGTATAAACGCGTGTTTCTTCATAGGGCTTATTTTTAGCTGCCGCAATAATTAAGGCGCGCTGCCTTTCTGAAACAGACTTAGAAAATAAATTATTTTTTAGGTCTGTAGGATATTTAAGCTTAGCAAGATCCCGCGATATTTTCTCAAGAGTATTACCAAGTCTAGAAGTCGCTTCTCGAGAATCTTGAGAAGCTGACATTAATTCTGGTGCAGTCATTCCTAGAAAAATATTATGATTGTTTGGCTTAGCAGGCTGCCAGTTAGCATGAAGGGCAGCTAGGTTGGCGGAGATAACATTCGCTACTGCCTGTAAATTCTTTTCGCTTTGCTCTTTTCGTCTAGCACTAGCGTTTTCTTTTCCTGGCCTGGCAGTCTGAAGAATGCTGATCTCTCCTTCTGCCAGCAGGCTCATCGCTAGATCCTTAACGCAAGCATTATTTCCTTTACCCATCCCTTAATTAAACCTTAACAAAGCACCTAATGATAGGGGATGTGCTAGACTTCCCTATCATTTTTACTGATTATTCAATCGCGCCTAGAATATCATCGGCGATTGCTCGAAGCTCCGGAGCGGCCCGTAATTGCTGAGCAGCTGATTTCTGAAGCGAAACTAAACGACTTTTCTTAATTCCCATCTCACGACAAACTTCTTCCTGAGTGTATTTGCGTCCTTCTTCACTTAAGCCTTGGCGCATGGTCATTACTTGCTGTTCTTCTTCGGAGAGACGAGCGAAAACCTTCCAGACAATAGAAGATTCTGTTTCCAGTTCAACTTCCTGCACTGGATCAATGGCTTGCGGATCAGCAATAGCGTCAGCTACTGTGACTTGAGAATCATCAGATGGACGCTGAGCATCCAAAGAAGTAAAAGACCGCGAAAGCAATTTAAGGGCAGTTTCGGCTTGCTGAGTGTTTTGTAATTTAGCTCTCTCAGCTAATTCCTCAGGAGTCGGATCGCGATCAAGTTCTTCACGAAGTTTCTCTAAATGACGTTGGACACGGCCGTTAGCCATATACTGATGGCAAGGAATCCGCATTTGATAACGCTCAATAGAACCTTCGCGCTCGCAAGCTCGTAGCATCCTCTGACGAATCCAATCATCAGCGTAGGTTAGAAAAGCGAAACCTTTTTCGGGATCATATTTCTCAATTGCTCTCAGCACACCAGTGATCCCTTCCTGAATTAAGTCTTCAAATTCGACGCCGCGACCAGACAATTTCTTAGCTTCACGGATCACGTACTGCTCAACACCTTGCACTAGGCGCTCGCGGGCCTGGTCCGCCGCTGGTCCGCCGAGGGCGATTTGCTTAAATAGTTGCTGATCTTCACCTTTTTGAAGCGGCTTGTTCTGGTACACGCCATGTAGCCTTCTGGAAAATCCGATTTGATCGGGTCCTTCATTCTCGAACTGCTTATTTTTTTTACTCATTTGATTCCTTTTCTCTGATTTATTTTATGCGCTAGTTTTCACTTGCCTGCTTCAATTATAGCATACCGGAGCTGTCTAAAGTTGGCAACTTGTTACAGGTAACTGGATTAGTCTAATGCCTTAGCTAGCTTTGAAGCCCTAGACTAATCAACGGGGACTAGATGTCCAGCTTCAGCTCGCAGGCCAGTTTTCAGCTTTTTACGGCCGTCACGCAGCACTGCTAGAACATGATCACAAGAAACTCCTTCGCGTTCGGCTAATTCAGCAACATTTTCGGCAGGCTTATGATCCGGCAGAATTTCTTTAAGATCCAAAGCTCCTAAATAGCGGCTTTCCTGAGGGGTCAGCATTTTTTGAATGGCATTGACTAGTTCAGGGTTGGATCCTTCTGCTTCTTCAATAGCTTGACGAGCTGTATCTTGGCGCTGGTCTTGCAAAAAGTGCTCAAATTCGGTAGCTGACTCTGAGCCACGCATTACTTTGTTTAATGAGATTTGGTGACGGGCAGCTAAAGATAGTTTGTCATCCAGATCAGCTCGACGTAATTTAATAACTTGTTGTTCAAGCTGATCATCTGAAGGTTTATGACCTAGCTCTTCTAATAAAGCTTTACGGATCTTAGTTTTTTCTGAGCTGCTCAAAGGCAAAGCAGGCTTCAAAGTGCCATTTAGACGCTCGCGTTCCATTAATGCTTCCGGAGTAGCTTCTTGTCCTGAGTCTTCAATGGCTGCTTTTTCTTGCAAAATTTTGCTAATTTGATGATAGACAGCAGTTGGGATCGGCAGACCAAAACGGTTGCCAGAGTTGGTTTCCACGTAACGCTGGCAGCGCATGTACATTTTTTGTTTAGCATAAGTATAAAAAGATGCTTTTTCAGGATCGAAGACTTTGACGTCATCTTCAGTGGGCGGCATTGGCTCAGATCCTTGACCTGCTGCAACCCAAGCTGCACGGTCCCGGTCAAATTCATTCCATAGTCGAAGGCGTTTCTGATCGCGTTCTTCGGCAGCTTCTAATAGTCCTTCCTGGCAGGCTGACATTAGTTCATCGCGGGAAATGCCTTGGCTTTTAACCATTGCCCACCATTTGCCGGCCATTTGAATAGCTCCGCGCTGATTGACCATTGTCAAAATTTCGGCTGCTCTGCGGCGAGTGCGCGGGTCAGGATGATGACGTAAAACCATCCCAGCTACACGAGAAAACTGGACTAGCATATTTCCGGAAATGACATTGATGTCAACCATTCGTTGAAAAGCATTGTAGCGCTCCAATCTTTCAGGGGAACTGTTCTTGGTCTGACGCTTATGGGTTAAACGCCCATATTTACTTTCTAGAGTTGCTCCGTAGCGACGTGCTAAAGATTCCAGCTCTTCTTCGGAGGCCGGCGCTGTCAGAGCAGCTAAATGAGCAGTATTGCCGCTAACACGAGTCGCTTGTCCTAAGCGAGTTTTGATAGTTTGAAGATCATCACCGTAGCGAGCGGCCAGCTCTGTCTCAGGGTCCAATACCCCAGCCATAGCAACACATTCACCATTTTTCCCTTTACCCATTAATTAAGTATAGGTGCTCAGCAGACTTTCTGCAATCGGATGCGCACTAAGCAAGATTTCACCTTTTTATCAGCTCCATCCAGGAGATGACTGCTCTTCAGGAGCTAGATGATGCCCCGTCACAGAGTCTCAAGCTGGGCGGCGAGTAAGTGCTTCTAGCAATAGGTCGCCGTAGCAGCCTTCTTGTTCTTTCAGTTTTTGACGGGCTTCTTCGACTTGGGCCCAGGCCACTGAATGGTGATCACAGCTGGCTTTCAGTAGGTCAGCTACTTCAGCGGCATTTTCAGCTGAAGGATCCTGTAGAAAAGTCGAGCAGGCAGTGTTTAGAGCTTGCCCTAAAAGTCCGGATAGCTCACGGCCTGAAGCATGACGGGTCAGACAGTCAAAGCCTTCGGCTTCTAGGCCGGCTGGCAACTGATCCCTGATTGGTCCTCCGGTAGACAAAGCGCTCATTAAAAGCAAGCTTAACTGGCTTGCCGGTCTTCTTGCACTCTTTCTTGGTCGTTAAGCAGCTCTATCCCTTTCCAAAATGGCATTCAGCACCTATACTTAAGCAATGGGTAAAGGAAATGGTGGGACTTGCAACGGGCCGATGACAATTAATGCTATTCAGCAGCCAATAACTGACCCTGAGGCACTTCAGAAGCTTGGGGTTCGTTTTCCAAGTTTGACTGAGCAAGTTCAGCAAATGCGCTGGCGGCTACCTGAAGACAGGGAAGGCCAAAGAGTTTGGGAAATGAGCTCAATTTTAGCTGATCAGCTCGGCCTTGATCCAGTGGTCGCCTATCAGCTAGATCAGGAAGATTTCGCTGTTGAACTGGATGCCTACGGCAATCCTCTTTCCGAAGATTATTCTTATGGGCCTCATCGTCGTCATTTAGATCCTGGCCTGGAGCTTATTCGCTCAGCTGAAGAAAGCATGCCTGGGGCGGAGCTAGCTGCCGCAGCACTTTACAAGCGCTTGAAGGCCGAAGAAAAAATTGCTGTCTTTGCTGATTATGACATTGACGGGATTGGCTCAGCAACAGTTTTCTCAGCGGCAGTTGAGCAAGCTGGCGGCTCCGAAGAGCAACTTTATTGGCGTCACGCTCGCGGCGGCTTCGGCTTAACTTCCGATTTTGTCCGTCAATCTCATGCTGAAGGAGCAACAATGCTGATCACATTGGATTGCGGTTCAGCTCAAATAGGAGAAATCGCTTTAGCTAACAGCCTAGGGATGGAGACATTAATCATTGACCATCATGACGCCGACCCGACCACTGCTGCTGATCATCATCTTAATCCTCGCTACTTAAACTTGGCCCGCACGGGAGAGCCATTCGAGTCAGTCCATCAAGCCCGTCTGCTACAAGAAAGAATTGATGAGGCATATCGCGCCAAGCATCTGCGCCCTGACAGCCCTGAAACTAAGGCTGAATTTGAGGAATGTGTCCTAGCTGCCCGTGAAATGATTGAACGCTTAGATCAGCAAGTTCTTTCTGAGCGTAGAACTGATTTACAACGCCAAGTTAAAAACGCTAAAGCAGCAGTTAAACGCACTGAAGACAGATTACAAGATCCGACTCGTGACCATACCGAAGATGATCAATTGTTGGCTTCCTTGACTGAACGACAAAGGCTCCTTAGTCAGACCCAAGCCGCTTTAGGTGATTTTGAATCCACTGAACATAAGCCTTCCAGTAAGCTTCATTTAGCTGTTGAGCGAGCTGAACAATTCGCCGAAGCCGGATTGCCTAACCATAATTCTGCTGGTCAGCTAACCTGGAAGTTTGGATCAGCATTAATTGAAGCTTCAGGCCAAGAAGTGCCTGAAGATTGGAATCAGACTCCTTTATACATTGCTAGTCAATCCGCTCTGGGCGATGCAGTAGCAATGGATGCTTCAGCTCCTGAAAATCGTGCTTTTGTCCGAGTTCCAGTGGCAGCTGGTGCTCAGCCACCATTGCTGATTAACAAATTAGCTGATCATTTTGGTGAGGACACTTCCGATCAGGCTTCGATGGTCCGCACCAGAGCAGCATTGAACATGGCTAAGCGGACAGTGCGAGTTGACGCTAAAATGATTGCTGATGGAATGAGAGCCAAAGATGAAATTTCAGCCGACAAGGCTTTTCAATCATTACTTAAAGAATATGAACATTGCCGGGCTTTACGTGAAGAAAAAATGATTCCGGCTGCCATTGAAGATGCTAAAGTACGCAGTAAAGGCAAAAAGCAACCGACAGTGGTCTCCGCTTTGCTGGAAGGCTATCCTGATGATGTCGGCCAGGCCCGCTTGCTAGCTAATCGCCTGGCTCGTCAGTACGGAATTCCTGCTGCTGTTGGAGTAGTAGACGGTGATGGCGTCGCCAAAGTTTCATGGGCTGCTCCTAACAATAAGCTTAATTTCGGCCAGCGAGCTTTGGATAGCCCCAAATATCGCCGGATGGCGAAAGATGCCTGCTCTTTCGAGGAGACAGACAATCAAGGCCAGACTACTGTCCGCTACGCAGTTGGTGGTCATACAGCTGTTCTTTCAGGCTCATGCCCTAAAGAACGTTTTGAGGATTTTGTGGCAATGGGCGAAGCAATGGGTGAGCAAGTTTGTCGTCAAAACGAACGCTTATGGCGCAAAAAGCCCTGGGATGGCCCGCCATCAGCTTTTTGTGATGCCAGAATGGTCGGCCCGGAGCGCGTCCACCGTATCGCTCAGGAATCGATCCGCTTGCGTCCAATAGCTGATTTTCGTCGTGAGCCTCGTGTTTCAGAGGCGATTCGTCTAGTTGAGCTTAAAGACAAATCCCATCCATCCGATAAGTCCACTCCAGCTATTGTAGAATTATCTGACGGATCGCGTCATCCAGCTGACTTGTCAGATGATGTCCGTAAAATGCTGAGCTCAAAGACCTGGTTCGAAGGAGTTCTTAGCCCTTCTCGTCAGCGTTGGTACATCTCGACTGTTGCTCCACTAGCCTAGTCTGCCAGAGCGCTAAAGACAAGATGGTATGTTAGTTCTGGGCGCCATGCCCTCAAAGCGCGATAGGGTATTGAACTGTTCATTGTTTTCTTTGATTTTATTAAGCAAGCAGATTGTTTTGCGGTCCTTAGTTGTGATATAATAAGAAAATGAATAAAAAATCTGAACTGCTGCGAGTCAGCGAAGCCGCCCGCCCGGCCATCACTCTTTTCTAGTAGCCGCTGAGCCTGCCGCAGGTCAGCATTTTTGCCCCATACCCGTTCAGCATTAGTATCTTTTGTCTGAAGTGACTGCACTGCCCAGCATAAATCAGTGGTGCGATAAAGGGACAGGCCATGTACTTCGCGGACCAGCCACCAGCCGCTAGTGCAGCCCCAAGGATCATCCCATCGAGCCAAAGAAAGCATTTAGAGCATCTCGCTTAATGCAGATCGAGCAGGGATTTCGATTAGTCCTTCAATCCAGTGCAATGCTGCACCCCGAGTGGCAAAGACGGGCTTTATATGATCAGTGCTGGCCAGCAACCGCTCTGCTTTTTGCAGGTCAGCATTTTTGCCCCATACCCGTTCAGCATCCGTCAGCAGACTCAGATACCAATCGAGTTGCCTGTCATCTTCTTCAACAGCTCGCACTTCCCATCCCGAAACAGGACGGCTACGGTGAATACACATTCCAGGAACTTCGCGGACCAGCCACCAGCCTTTGGAGTTGCCCCAGCGGTCATTCCAGCGTGCTAGAGAAGCCATTTATAGCATCTCCGACAGGATATTGAGCACGGGCTGCTGGCTAAGCTGGCTTTCTAGAAAAAACAGTGCTTCAGATCGACTAGAAAATCCCTGATTCAGCGAACCATCCTCTTTTAGCTTCAAGAATTCGGCGCTAGGCACCCAATCTTTCCCCCATGTTTCCTGAAAACGATCAGCAGGGATCGTAAACTGGACGATTTTCCAAAGACGAGCCGGTCGTCCTCCGAGCAGTACAGCCCCTGGCACTTCGCAGACCAGCCACTGACCAGCTGGAGAGACACCAGTAGTGGTATGGGCTACCTGAAAGGGCATCCGCGCTAGATGAAAGGACATTTTTTAAGTTGCCAGCTGGATGGCAGCTGCTTCAGTGAGGACACTAACTCCGAGCTGCTCAGCTTTTTTGGCTTTCGATCCGGCTTTTTCACCGCAGACCAGATAATCAGTATTCTTGGATACTGAACCTGAGATTTTAGCTCCGGCAGCTTCCATTAGTGCCGCAAACTCTGAACGTGAAACCGACAGAGTTCCGGTAATAACCATTGTTTTGCCGGTCAGCGCTGATGAGCTTTGGACTGGACCATCTTCAGGCAAGCAGTCAAGATTTACTTTCAGCTGCCGCAGGAGACTCATTTCCTGGATAATTTCAGGACGCGAAAAAAATTCTACAATAGCTTCAGCTACTAGCGGGCCAATGTCTTCCACTTCTTGCAGCTGCTCTTGGCTGGCTGCCATCACTGCCTCAATGTCTTTGAAGCCTGCTCGACATAAGCGCTTAGCTGTGCCTTCTGAGCAGAGCGGCATTGATAATCCAATTAAAGTTCGGCGCATACCAACCGAGCGCGAAGCATCAATTGAGGCAATCATTTTAGCAGCTAGTGTTGTTCCCATTCGCTGATAGCCAAGCAAATCTTTTTGATTGAGCTGATAGAAGCTGGCCGGACCACTCAATTTCTGGTCAGCACTTAGTTTTTCAATCCAGACTGCTCCGACAGCATCAATGTCAGCTGCTGATCTTGAAGCCCAATGGATTAAGCGGCGGACTCGTTGAGCTGGGCAGCCGGCAGCGTTCTCACATTTAAGAATCCGTGACGGACCAACTTGAATTAATGCTTGCTGGCATGAAGCGCACGTAGTAGGAGCAATAATTGGCTTTTCGGAACCATTGCGTGCTTTAGTGTCAGCCACTCGCTCAGCGTAGGGAATAACGTCGCCGCGCCGGACAATTACGATTCTGTCTCCGACCCTGATGTCTTTCTGGTCTAACATTTCAATGTTATGACCACTGACATTACTGATATTAGTTCCAGCTAGAAAAACTTTTCGGACCCGTAGCACCGGAGCATTAATGCCTGATTTGCCTACTTGCCAGTCAATTCCTTCTACTACTGTCTCAGCTTCTTCTGGAGCCAGCTTGTAAGCTAGTGCTCCACGCCAGTGATGGCCAGTAGCCCCAGCCTGCTGGAAAGTGCTACGGTCGGCGAGACGGATCACTGCTCCATCAATTTCATAATTCAGATTAGGGCGCTGCTTCCCGAGGAAACTGATGTAGTCCATTATTTGCTGAGCAACATCTTTCTGATCTGTTAGCCGATGATGCTCCAGTCGCACTCCAATCATTTCAGCGCGCTCTAAGACCGTTCCAGGAATGTCAGCTAACACTTCGAAAGCCATAAAGGCCAGTGGACGCTGAACAACCTTGCTGCGATCTTTAGCCCGCAGGGTTCCTGCTGCGGCATTACGGGGATTAGCCAATGGTGAATCAGGATTGTTTTGATTGTAGGCGTCAAAGTCTGAGCGACGCATCACCAGCTCACCGCGCAGTTCCAGCGGCCCATTAAAACTAATTTTTTCAGGCAGGTCAAAGACTGCTTGCCCTAGCACGTTAGCAGTTACGTCTTCTCCTACTTGGCCGTCTCCGCGAGTTGCTGCTCGCACTAGCTGGCCATTGCTATAAGTCAATGAAATAGAAACTCCGTCGAACTTAGGCATTAGTTCTAGCTGCGTTCCTTGAAAAGACTTAAGCCAGTGCTCTACTTCTTGTCGTGAATAAGCCTTATCCAGTGACATCATCGGGATTTGATGAGCGGCTGGGGAGAACAAAGCCTGAGCGCCTTCGTACACAACCTGGGTCGGGGAGTCAGCGTCAACTAGATCAGGGTTACGCTCTTCAAGATCAATTAACTCCATCCATAGTGCATCAAATTCAGCGTCAGACATTTCTGGCTGGCCGGAATAATACAAAGCCGACAGACGACGCACTTCTTCTTCTAGATGACGGATGCGAGGTTCGAAGTCCATACCATTAGAGTATCAGCTTTAAGCTAGGACGGGCTGGCTTAGCTTAGGCATAAACAGCTTTAAGACTTTTGGAGTTCTTCGATACAAGCCCGGCCTAGCACATCTGGGATTTCATCAATGGATTTCACTACACAAGTCCGTGATCCAGGATGCGGCTGAGGGTCATGGCCGACATTGAGATTAATGACAACTACACCATCTTTTTTAAGACGCTCTAGTTCAAGGTCAGCTGAATCTTCTGCCCCGTCGGGCATCCAAGCTCCATCTGAGACAACTACTAGGATTCGCGGGCCTGGACTGTCAAAATCTAGGTCAGTTCTGGCTTGCTGAATGGCATGTCCAGGGTTCATGGTTCCGCCGCCTGATCCGAAGTCAGCTACTTGGCGGGGACGACGATCAGCGGCAATGATAGTATCCCATGAATCACCGAAAGAGTAGCCGCCGGCTTTTCCGTCAACATCATGGACTGAGTTAGCGATAGCCCACATTGCTGAAGAAACAGTAGGGGTAACTGATCCCATTGATCCGGAAACATCCATGATCACTCCTACTCTTAGTTTAGGTTGTTCAGTCATTTGGCGACGAGTTTTTTTCCATGGTTTAGCATTAGGAATTTTACCTTGGGAGCGCTCAGCTTCAGATTGCAGAGCAGCTCGTCCATGCAATCTTCCTGGCGGCAAAACGGATTGTAATTTAACTTTGTCACGGTCACGGTAGCGAGCAGTTCTTAGCATTTGAGTGAGACGCCGGCGAGCATTTTTTTCAGGGGCATTAGGGTCACGCATTTTAATGCGGATCGCATCACCTGAAGCTTGCCCTGCTGAGCCTCCTGAGCTAGGAGTGCTTCCAGGCCCGTCAGCTTTAGATCCAGCTTGTTTAGCTTTGTCAGCCGCTTGGTCTAATTCGCCACCTTCCGGTCCGGAAGCGATTTCTTCGTTGGCTTCCTCAGAAACATTATCTACGACGTGTTTGACTGCCTTGGAAAGGTCTTTTTTCTGCTTTTCACTCAGCTGTCCTTTTCCTTTCCCTTTGCCCTTGCCATCACCTTCACCTTCACCTTCTCCTTCTTCTCCTTCTTCTCCTTCTTCTCCTTCTTCTCCTTCTTCTCCTTGGGGTGGATCACCAACCAGCTCACGTAGCCGCTTGGCCTGTTCGGTCATCTGATCAGTTTGGTCATCTTGCAGGGCACAAGTCTGCTTTAAGATGTCGCGCAGCTCTTCCATTTCTTGTTCTTCGAAGATTTGTTCTAAAGCTTTTGAGAATTCAGCGGCATCTTCCGGCTTTAAAGTTCCGGAAGCAACTCGGCCCTCGATTAGCACTGCTAGTCGCGCGGCATGAGATTTGTTTTCAATTTCAGTGGGGGACTGGTCGCCTTCCATGATGATTTGCTTAGTTGCAGCGCGTAACCAAATAGCATCTTTTTTACGGTCATCAATAGCCCTGGATTCCATGCGAATTTCTTCCAGCAGCCTGGCATAATCTGACTCAGGTCCATCAAGTGCTTCACGCATCGGATCAGAATGAACGGCATGCCCTAATTCATGGACGAAGACCCCCTGCAAAGCTGACAGGGCAGCTAAATGTTCAGGATTATCAGTGTCAATTTCGGAAGGGGAAACTGGCAGCAATTTGCCGTCTAAAGCAATGCGGGCCGTAGCTGGCATATAATACCCAGGATGCCCCAGGGCCCCATCAGGGGCGCAAATCACATTCAAGTCATCACGAGGACTTCTGACTTCAGCCAGTTCAGTGTAATGGCCGGAAAGCTCAGCCCAATCCCTACCAGCTGCTTCAGGGGAGACAGTTGCAGCAATATTTTGCTTAAGCCGTTCTCCAACTGCTGTGGCGGCCATTACGTCAAGCTCCTCTTGTGGGATAGCCATTGAAATACTATTGCATCCGTTAACGCCTTTACCCATTTTCGATCACTGTCTTTCCTTGATCAAGATCATAGATCATTAAGGGCTGGTCTTCACAATAAATATCCATTTCATCAATCACACTTTGGCGCAGCCCAGCTATTTGAGCTTCATATTCACGAAAAGTAAATCGTCCGCTGTCCATATAGCAATGCATTTGCTGCAAATTATCAGAGAGATAAACTGACCCTAATCCTTCTTCGCTGCACTCTAAATATAAATAACGCGGCAGAGACTGATCTAGATTTGGGAACCAGGCCACTGGGCCAATGTCAAATAACAGCTTACCGCTCCCGGCTTCGAAGATCGAGCACACTAAATGGTGACGTACTAAATCTTTCAGGTGATCCCAGCGGACAGCATTCTCCGAAATAGTAGCCATTGGTGCATAAGCCCCTTTAGTTTGTCCTTTACCCATAAGTTAAGTATAGGCGCTTTGGGCGTTCTGTCCAGTTAAGCGGGCTTTTAATGGCTGATGATGCTCTAACCGGCTTATATTCTGAATATGGAAACTGTTTTAGGTGTTGACCCTGGCCTAGCTACCGGAGGAATGGTGCTAATTGAAGCCAATCCTGAGCGAGTATTAGCTGTTGGCCGCATGAAAACCATTGCCTCTCAAGGCGAGCAAGTAGCTGGTGAGAAACAATTTGCTTCAGCTGTCGCCAGAGCTCGTATTCAGGCCAAGGCACTCAGAGAATTTGCTGAGGAGCATAATCCGGACCATATTTCTATTGAATCTTTTGTTGATTTGGCTTCCAGAGCCGGCAAAGAAGATCGCAAACGATGGACTACTCCGCTGGTGATTGGTATGATGGACGCTGAATTACGTGATTTAGGAATGGCTGATCAGATTCGTTACCAGAATCCTTCGGTTCTCTATCAGTTCAGAGTTGAAATTAATCAAATAATGGAAGCTAATCGTCAGCGCGGCAAGCGCCAAAAGGATGCTTTATGTCTTGATGACCGATTGCTGACTAATTCTCATTTAATTTCGGCTTGGGCTCATGCTTCATGGCGTGCAGTGAGATTAAATCAAGAAAGCTGATATGTTAAAGCATAAGATGTTCTATTTCTTCACTAAATGCAGTAAATCAATATAAGATGACTTCTAAAAACATTAAAAAAACCCCAGTTAAGAAAACAGCCGCTAAGCTAGCCAAGCCGACCGTGAATAAAACATCCGCTAAGCCTAGCCCAGTTAAGATCACCAAAAAAGCAGCTCCTAAAGCCGCTAAAAAAACAGCTCCTAAAACAGCTCCTAAAGCCGCTAAAAAAACAGCTCCTAAAACAACTCCTAAAGCCGCTAAAAAAACAGCTCCTAAGGCAGCCGCAGTTAAGCCTAGCCGTCGTGCTAGGCGATCTTCCAGTCAGGAATCTCAGTGGCCGGATCCAGTAATGGGAATGATTGATTCAGCCATTAGAGCTAAGCAAATTTCCGGTGATGAAGTAGCTGAAGTATGCATGAAATCTGAGCTTGATGAAGATGCCTCAGAAGAAGTCCTTTTGTATTTGAATCAGCAAAAAGTGAATATTACTGAAGAAGATGTCGAAGAAGTAGACCAAGCTGAACTGAAATCTTTAGCAGCTTCTGTTTCCGCTAAGAGCAAAAAAGCTGATCTTGAAGAATGGGATGAAGATGCAGTAGTAGTTGATTCTTTTAAACAGTTCATTCGTGACATTTCGAAAATTCCTTTGCTTTCAGCTAATCAAGAAAAAATGCTGGCCAGAAGGAAAGATGCCGGCGACCGTGAAGCTTTCGATCATATGGTCCGTGCTAACATGCGATTAGTGGTCTCAATTGCTAAAAGATACTATAATCGTGACCGTGGCTTGGACATGGGCGATCTTTGTCAATATGGAGCTATTGGCTTAATGCGGGCTGTTGAGAAGTTTGATTGGAAGCGTGGATTTAAATTCTCAACTTATGCTACTTGGTGGATCCGTCAGCAGATCATGCGCGGGATTGCTTACGATTCTCATACTATCCGCACCCCAGTCCATGTTTATGAGGATCTAAATCGTGTCCGTCAGACAGAGCGTTTTCTTTCTCAGAAACTAGCTCGCGATCCGACTCCAGAAGAAATAGTCAAAACTCTCAATGATCGCCGCGAAAACTCTGACATGACAGTTGAAAAACTCCAGGAACTAAAAAGCATTCCACAAGCTTCAGTTTCATTAGATAAGCACATTAATTCTGATTCTGATTCTGATTTTTCTGATTTTGTGGCTGATGATGAATCCTCTCAGCCAATGGCTCAAGTCATGGAATCATTAAAAGGTGATGAAATTGACAAAGCTCTTGCTGAATTACCTGATCGTGATA
>Ga0105054_10003929_pt1 | contig 22601 bp, 20 predicted proteins | sample BON02_FD_78091 | JGI IMG/M metagenome (GOLD analysis project Ga0105054, IMG submission 78091) | Freshwater microbial communities from Lake Bonney liftoff mats and glacier meltwater in Antarctica - BON-02 (megahit assembly) | ecosystem: Environmental > Aquatic > Freshwater > Ice > Glacier...
AGCGCTGCTTTCGCGTCACGCCGCCGACGGTGCACCAGATGCTGATCACGCTGGAAATGGCCGGGCTGATCTCACGCAAACCAGGCGTCGCAAGATGCGTCACGGTTCTCGTCGGTCGTGATATCCTACCCCGACCCGATCCCGCACAGAAGCAAACAGTCAAATCCTCTGGGACGAGGTACTAGGTGATCGCTGCTTGTTCCCGATCGGCAGCAGCCGACACGACTTGCCCACGCTGCACCGCCTCGGGGCCAACCAGGTGACGGAGGGCGAGAGCGGCGGCCAGCGTTGTCTTGCCGTTCTTCCACGCCATGCTCACCAGCGCCGTCCGCACCCCCGCCATCTGTCCGCCCTCCCGATGCGATACGCCGGCATGCGATGCCCCAGCATGCGGGGCGCCGAACCGGAGCGGCAAGCGACTCAGGCCACCGCCTCGGCCACCCCGGCCTCGCGCAACGTCGCCACCAGTTCCTCGCGCCCGAGGTTGCGGGTGATGAACACCAGGCGTGAGCGCCGGTCGGCGTCGGGCCAGCCGGTCAGCCGCACCGGGGGGTGGAACACATGGTGCACCCCATGCACCACCAGCGGCGCATCCTCGCCAACCACGTTCAGGATACCCTTCACCCGCAAAAGGTCGGGCCCGCGCCAGTGCCGCAACGCCGCTAGCCAGCGCGAAACCAGGTCCCACTCAAGCGGCGCCTCGAAAACCAGGCAACAGGCCTGGATCGCCGCGTCATGCGGCGAATGCCCGGCATCGGCGTGATGGTGATGGGCGTGCCCGTGGCCATCATGGGGATGGCCGTGGTGATGCCCGTGGTCATGAAGTTGGCCGTGGCCCCCGGCCGCATACGCCGCCTCGTTCAGCCAGCGCCGCACGTCGGCCGTCTTGCGCGCCGGGTCGAACAGCGCGGCACCGAACAGCCGCTCCGGCGCCACTTCGCCCTGCGCCACCGCCAGGATCGGCGCCGCCGGATTGAGTGCCGCCAGCCGCGCCGACAGCGCCGCGATCCCCGCCGGATCGGCCAGATCCGCCTTGGTCAACAACAGCCGATCGGCGATCGCCACCTGCTTCACCGCCTCGGCATGTTCGTCCAGCTGGCGCATGGCATTGACCGCATCCACCGTCACCACCACCGCGTCCAGCCGCACGAAATGGCTGACCAGCGGATTGGCCAGCAGCAGTTGCACCACCGGCGCCGGATCGGCCAGCCCCGTCGTCTCGATCAGCACCCGCGCGAAATGCGGTATCTCGCCCAAATCTCGCCGGGCCAGCAGCATCCGCAGCGTCTCCTCCAGATCGCTGCGCACGGTGCAACAGATGCAGCCGTTGGCCATCACCGCCACCTCGCCGTCCAGCCGCTCGACCAGCAGGTGGTCCAGCCCGATCTCGCCGAACTCGTTGATGATCACGGCGCTGTCCGCCATCCCGTCGGCGCGCAGCAGCCGGTTCAGCAGTGTCGTTTTGCCGCTGCCGAGAAACCCGGTGATAACGGACACCGGCGTTCGCGCGGCTGAGCGATCGGGCTCGAACAAGCTCATGCGTTTCTCCCTCCTTGGCGCACCGGCCCGCTTCCGCGAACCCAAAATGTTGTGATGGACGCGCCAGCCCACCCGATGCCACTATGCACTTCGGCAACTACCCTGCCGCACTGGCTCGTCCAAGTCATCCGCGACATCACGATCGCGATCGAAAAAGGGGAAAACGGCATGAACCGCACCACCGTCCCGCCACAGGATGGCCCCGAGGCGCCCGAGCGCCGCGGCTTTTTCCGCACCGCAGCGGTTGGCGCCGCTGGCGCTTTGGCCGGGGCCACGCACGGCAAGTTCGGCCTGTCGCCGATCACCCCGGCCCAGGCCCAAGGTGCCGCAGTTGCCCCGCCACGCACCGCCGAGCGCGCTTGGTGGCCGTCCAAATGGGGCGCGACTGATGAAGCCGGCAGCACCAACCACATCACCCCGGCCAAGGTGCTGGACGCCATGAAGTGGGTGCGCGATGGCAAGATCTACAAGATCGGCCGCACCTACGAGCAGGGCATGCCGTTGTTCGGCGCCCGCGCCTTCACCCTGCGTATCCCCGGCGGCCCCACCGGCGGGCCGTTCGGCGAAAACCGCCTCGTCTACCACGACGATTTCCTCGCCACCGAAATCGGCCAGGTTGGCACCCAGTTCGACGGTCTCGGCCATATCGGCATCCAATTGGGCCGCGATGGCGACCGCAACGAGATGCGTTTCTACAACGGCTTTTCGGTCCAGGAGATCTCCGACGCCTACGGCCTCAAGAAGCTGGGCACCGAGAAGCTCAAGCCGATTGTCACCCGCGGCCATCTCGTCGATATCGCCGCGGTAAAGGGCGCCATGATGGATGCCGGCCAGGAAATCAGCCTAGCTGATGTCCGCGCCGCATTGGCCAAGCAGAACATGGAGGAGGCCGATATCAAGCCCGGCGACGGCATCTTCTTCAACACCGGCTGGGGCGCGTTGTGGATGAAGAACAACGACCGCTACAACGCCGGCGAGCCCGGCATGGGTATGGAACTCGCCCGCTGGGTCATCGAAAAAGACCTGTGCATCACCGGCGCCGACACCTGGGCGGTCGAGGTGGTGCCCAACCCCGACAAGGCACTCGCCTTTCCCGTGCACGCCGAACTGCAAACCAAACACGGCATCGTTAACCACGAGAACATGGTATTCGACGACCTGCTTGCCGACCGCAAATACCAGTTCGTCTACATGTTCACACCCTCGCCCATCAAGGGCGCCACCGGCAGCAACGGCTGCCCTATCGCCATCACCTGAACCCACCCCGCGCAGGCGATGCCGCCTGCATCGCCTGCGCGGGGGACTGCCGCATGCCGGACTGTCGCGCGCCGGATTGTCGCGCGCCGTATTGTCGCGCGCCGGGCCGGCGACGCTACCGCCGCAACAACATCACCCCCACCGCCAACCCGGGCAACCCGCACACCAGGAACCCGATGCCCATATCCCCGGTCGCGATCAGCATCCCGGCATAGACCAGCGGCAGGATCAACCCGCCCAACTGCCCGAAGCTCAGCACCCCCCCGGTCACCGCCCCCGGCATCCCCGCCGGTGCCAGTCGCACGCATTCGCTCAGCACCACCCCGTGCCACGACATCACCGTCGCACTCAGCCCCACCGCCACCACCGCGGTCAGCCACACCGGCCACCCCGCCCCGATCATCCCCAGCGCCGCCGCCCCCACCGCCATGCCGAATGCCAGCCACGCCATCAGCAACCGCGGCGCCACATACCCCCCGCCGATCCAGCCCCAGAAAATGCGCCCGGGCACCGCCACGATCATCGCCAGCGAATACATCGCCCCCGCCCCCTCCAGCCCGTACCCCAGCGTGGTCAGGGTGATCACGAAATACGAGGTGAACACCGTCTGCAGCCCGTTGAACGCGAAGCACGCCAGCGCCAGGTTGCGCAGCGGACGCGCCCGCAGCACGGCCGCGATGGTGGTGGCGAAATCCCCCAGCCGCACGGGATAGCCGGGCTGACGGTCGCCATCGAAGGTGGCGCGCATCGGCTGCATCACCACCACGAACAGGAAGCATGCCGCCGAGGCCGCCAGCATCGCCCCCTGCCAACCCCACAACCCGGTCAGGAACGGCCCCAGCAGCCCGGCCAGCAGCAGTGCCACCGGCACCGCCGTCTGCTTGATCGCGAACACCAGCGGCATCAGCCGCGGCTCGGTATAGCGCGCCAGCAGATGCGAGCTCGCCGGCGTCGACATCGCCGAGCCGCCCGCCCCCACCACCGCCGCGATCACCCAGAATACCAGCGGCCCCGCCGCCGAGATCGCCAGCCCACCGGCCACCAACGCCAGCGCCGCCTGGCTCACCCGCAGCGCCCCGTGCCGCAGGATGAACCCCCCGCACCCCAACTGAAAGAACAGCGAGGCCAAGGCCGAGATCGCCACGTAAACCCCCAGCAGCGCCGGATCGATCCCCAGATCGGCCACAATCGCCGGTGCGATGATCGGCGGCAGCCCGCGCCCGACGGTGGCGAAGGTCTGCTGCACCGACATCGCCCCCAGCGCCAGCAGCATCAGCGATGAGGCGCGCCCCGCCACGCGCGAAAAGTCCCGCTACCCCAGCCGCCGCCGGTACAGCGCGATCAACCGTTCCCAATGCCGCTCGGCGGAAGCCACGTCGTAAATCCGCCGCTCGGGAAACGCGAAACCATGATGCGCCCCCGGATAGATCTCCAATTCGCCGGCCGCCCCCGAGGCCTCGAACCGCGCGCGCAACTCCGCCACCATCGGCTCCGGCGCCAACTCGTCATGCTCGGCGCAGGCGATGTACAGTTCCGCGTCACCACGCTCAAGCGTCAGATGCGGGCTCTCTTCGGCCTCGCTCACCAACCAGGTGCCATAAAACGACGCCGCCGCCGCCACCCGCCCGGGATACCGCGCCGCCGCCGCCAGCGCATACGGCCCGCTCATGCAATAGCCATGCACCCCCACCGGCCCCGCCTTCGCCGGCGCGAATTCGTCGATGAAGCGCAGCATCGCCGCCACATCGTCCATCACCGGCGGGATCGTCATCCTGGTGCGGATCGCCCGCATCCGGTCGCGCTCGGCATCGCCCATCACCAGCACGCCGGGCCCGAACTTGGTATCCGGCCCGGCACGGTAATACAGGTTGGGCAACAACACGCAGTAGCCGGCGGTGCCGAGCCGCCGGGCCATCATGTAAAGCTCCTCGCGAATGCCCGGCGCATCCATCAGCATCAGCACCGACGGGTGCGGCCCGCCGCGCTCGGGATGGACGACAAATGTCGCCATGGCCCCGGCATCGGTCGGAATGTCGAGGAGCTGCTCGATCATGTCGGCACCCTACGGCGCCACGGCGTAGCTGTCGCGCCGCGGGTCCGCCGCCCCGGTCAGCGCGCCGCTGTCCGGGTCGATCGCCACGGCCTGCATGCCGCCCACCTGCATGGTGAAGTCGGGCGCCGATGTCGCGCCATGCCCGCGCCGCACCAGCGCCGCGACCACTTCGGCCCTGATGCGCCCCTCGACATCCACCTTCGTACCGTCCCAAAGTCGCCCGCGCGGCGCCTCGATGGCATCCTGAATCGGCAGGCCGAAATCGACGTACTGCACCAGCGCCTGCACCTGCGTCTGCATGATGCCATAGCTGCCCGGCGTGCCGATCGACAGCACCAGCCTGCCGTCGCGCGTGCCGATGCTGGGCGAGACGCACAGCGCGATCTCGCCCCCGGCCACCAGCGGCGCCCGCCCGCCGGTATCCACTTCCGACCAGTAGAGGAAGTTGTTCATGCACACGCCGGTGCCGGGAATGACGATGCCGTTGCCGAAGCCCGCGCCCAGCGACTGCGTGATGCACACCGCATTGCCGAACTTGTCCGCGATCGACAGCGAGGTGGTGTGCTCCTTGTTCAGGTCGATCGGCTGCGGCGTCACAAACTGCTCGGTCGGCCCGGCCACCGGCTTGCCGTCCGCAACGCGCGCACGAAGCTGGGCCACGTGGGCGTCCGACAGGATCTCGGCCAACTCGGCCGGGTTCGGGTTGTTGCGCGCGATGCGCACCCCGGCGGCGATGCGGATGGCGCGGAACACCGTGTCCAGGTGGTCCACCCCGTTGCGCTCCATGCGCGAGAGGTCAAACCCCTCCAGGATGCGCAGCGTCAGCAGCCACTGGAACGCCTCCGACGGCGGCGACATCGAGTGCACCTTGAGCCCGCGATAGTCGACGCTGATCGGATCGACCCATTCCGGCTTCACAGCGGCCAGGTCCGCCTCGGTGATGCAGCCGCCGATCGACTGGAGATACTCCGCCATCTTCTTACCCAGCGGCCCGCCATAGAGATGGCCCGGCCCGTTGGCCACGATCGCCTCGTAGGTCGCGGCCAGGTCCGGCTGCTTCAGCACCTCGCCCGGCTTCACCTTGCCGCGCCCGAAGGCGTACACGCGGTTCAGCTCGGCATATTGCGGATGGTCCTTGAGCTGCACGCAGGAGAGGTTGGTCAATTCCACATTGAACCGCCCGAGCGGAAACCCGTCCCGCGCCAGCGCGATCGCCGGGGCGAACACCTCGGCCAGCGACAGCTTGCCGTGCGCGCGCACCAGTTCGCACCAGCCGGCCAGGTTGCCCGGCGTGCCGGAGGCCAGCGGATGGCGCTGGATCTCCTCGCGCTCGGCGAACTTCCCGGCCGGGAAGTTCGAGGGAATCCGCGGCGCGTAGTTCAGGCAGCGCACGCGCTGCTCGGCGGCGATGAAGCAGGTGGCATAGCCGAGCCCTGCCAGCCCCGACATGTAGGGCTCCACGACGTTCAGCGCCGCGGTGGTCGCGGCGGCGGCGTCAAAGGCGTTGCCGCCCATCGCCAACATGCGCGCGCCGGCCGCGGCGGCCAGCGGATGGGCCGCGGCAACCATGCCGTGCACCGATGAGACTATGGGGCGTTTTCCGTCCATGAGGGGCTTCCTTGGTGGGTTCTGGGCGCGGGGCTACCCCTCGGCCAACCCTCGCGCACCTGGGCGGAGGGTTGGCCGAGGGGTAGCCCCGCACACCATCGACATCATGCCGACAAGCCTGCGCCGGGCAAGGCGCGAGAGCAAGCCAGCCGGGCGGCAGCGAAAGCGGCATCGACGATCGCCTGACGCAAGGCCACGCCAGGCAAGGCCGCGCGCATCGCCTCCTCGATGGCCGGGTGCAACCCGGCGGCCCGGCCGAGCAGCACCACCTCGCGCAGCCCCTCGCGGTGCAACAGCGCCCGCGCCAGCACCGCCAGCTCCCGCCCGGCCGCGGCCAGGATCTCCAACGCCGCCGGATCGGCCTCGGCCGCGCGTGCCACCGCAAGGGCCAGCATGGCGACCGCGGTGCGCCCACCGCCCGGCACCTCCACGCCATAGACATGGGCGCGCATCGTATTCCAGTCGTCGCCGCCCACCTCGGCGAACAGGGCGCCGCCAAGCGGCCCCGGGTCCTCGCCGCGGTCGATGCGCCGATAGACAAGGCCAAGCGCCGCCCGGCCGATAGCGAAGGCCGAGCCCGCGTCGTCGATCAGGATGCCGCGCCCGCCCACGCGCAGCACCGACCCGTCGGCGCGGATATGCATCCCCACCGATCCGGTGCCGGCATACACGACATGGCCCCCGCCCGGGCGGAACACGGCGTGGTAGCCGATCCACAGATCGTCCTGCACCTCGATGCGGGCGGGGTCGAGCCGCAGCGCCTCGGATAGCAACTGGCGTGCCTCGGCCGCCTGCGCCGAGTCGCCGGTGAGGCCGGTGATGCCCGCCACCAGCCCCGCCACCCGCCGGTCGGCCAGCCGCGACGCCAGTTCGCCGGCGAACGCCTCGAATCCGGCGCGCGCCTCGGGCAAGTACAGATGTCCGGTGACAGGCGGCGCCTGGCCCTCGTCAACCTTCCGGCCATCGCGATCGCACAGCGCCCAGCGCACCGCGCTGCCGCCGGCGTCGATGCCGAGGAAGGTCATGGCGGAACCACCGTGCGCCGGCGGCGGCCCACGTCCGCACTCAACCCCTTGCGAGCTTCTGCTCGACGATTGAGGCGTACAGCGCGGAGCCGAACGGCGTGCACTCGTCGTTGAAGTTGTAGGCGGGGTTGTGCAGTTGCGCACTCTCACCGTTGCCCACCTGGATATAGGCGCCGGGCACCTTCTCCATCATGAAGCTGAAATCCTCGCTGCCCATGCCCGGCGGCTTGGCGCGGTCCACCTTGTCGCCGCCCACCACCGCGGCGGCGGCATCGGCCAGCTCGGTGGTGCGGTCGGCGTCGTTGATCAGCGGCGCGAAGATGAAGCGAAAATCCACCTCGGCCGTCGCCCCGAAGCCCTCGGCCACGCCGCGGGCGATGCGCTTCATCCCCTCCTCCATCATCGTCATCACCTCGCGCTTGAAGGCGCGGCAGGTCCCGGAGATGGTGGCGGTCTGCGGAATCACGTTGTAGGCGTCGCCGCCGACGATCCTGGTCACGCTCAGCACCGCCGTATCGGCCGGCGGCACGTTGCGCGACACGATCGACTGCAGGGCGGTAGTGATGTGGCTGCACACCAGCACCGGGTCGATGCTCGCCTCCGGCCGCGCGCCATGGCTGCCGCGCCCGGTCACATGGATGTCGAAGAACGCGCCGCCCGCCGCCGACGGGCCAGGGCTGATCGCGAACTCACCCACCGCCATCCCCGGCCGGTTGTGCATGGCGTAGATGGCATCGCAGGGGAAACGCTCGAACAGCCTGTCCTCCAGCATCGCCAGCGCCCCGCCCATGCCCTCCTCGCCAGGCTGGAAAATGAAATTCACGGTGCCGCGGAACGTGTCGGACTGCGCTAGGTAGCGCGCCGCCCCCAGCAGCATCGTCGTGTGCCCGTCATGGCCGCAGGCATGCATCCGGCCGGGGTTGGTGCTGCGGTAGTCCAGGTTGGTCTGCTCGTCCATCGGCAGGCAGTCCATGTCGGCGCGCAGGCCCACGCTCGGCCCCTCGCCGCGCCGCAGCACCCCCACCACCCCGGTGCGGCCCACGCCCTCATGCACCTCGATGCCCCACTCGCGCAGCTTGGCCGCCACGATCCCGGCGGTGCGCGTCTCATCCATGCCGATCTCGGGATGGGCGTGGAAGTCGCGCCGGATGGCGGTCAGCTCGTCATGGAAGGTGCGGATGGTCTCGATCGGCTTCATGGGGTCCCCCTTGCTGGCGGCGAGTATGCCAGCCTCGCCCGGTCAGTCCAGCTTGAGCATAATCCAGGGAAGCACAGGCGAGGGGCGCCGCCCCTCGACCCCGCCGGGGCCGTGCCCCGGGCCCCGGCCATTTGCGAATCCCCTGCCTCAGACTTCACGGGCCGCCCGCTCCGCCTTCGCCGCCGCCTCGTCGAACAGCGCCTCCAGCCCGGCATGAGTGCCGCGCAGACCCGCCACCACGGCGCGGCCCCAGGCGACGTATTCCAGCCGGCGCGCCACCGGCCAGTTGGCCGGCGGGCTGGCCGCCATGGCCCGCAGATTGCTGGTCTTGTCGGCGAGCTTCAGCAGCTTCACGCGATGCGGCTTGCCCGGCGCATGGTCGATCTGCAACTGCTTGCGCGTCGTCTTGGGCAGCGATTTGTCATCGGTCACGGCCATCACCAGCGCGCGCACATCCTCGCCGAACCCGGCGGCGATGGTGTCCGGCGAGATCTCGCAATCCTCCACGGCATCGTGCAGCAGCGCGGCGATCACCAGGGCAGTGTCGCCACCCCCGGCCGCCTCGCCCACCAGCAGCGCCACCTCCAGCAGGTGGTTGATGTAGGGTTCCTGCGCGTCGCCCTTGCGGCGCTGGCTGCTGTGCCACTGCGCGGCGGTCTCGGCAGCGTGCAGCACGCGCAATATGTCGGCGCCCATGGTGCCCCTCCCCTCAGTCGATGCCGCGCGGCAGCTTGCGCTGGGTCAGTTCGGCGAACATCGCCGCACCATAGGGAATGGCCTCGTCGTTGAAGTCATAGCCGGGGTTATGCACCTGCACCCCGGTCGCCCCCGCCTCCCCCGGCGCCACGTTGCCCAGGTTGATGTAGGCCCCCGGCGCCTTCTCCATCACAAAGGAGAAATCCTCCGACGCCATGATGAACCCATTATTCGTATTCACGTTTTCCGCGCCCACCACCGCCCGCGCCGCCGCCACGATATCGTCGAACGCGACAGCATCGTTCACCAGCGGGGCGAAGATGAACCGGAAATCCACCTCCGCCGTCGCCCCGAACCCGGCTGCCACCGCGGGCGCGATCCGCCGCATCGCCGCCTCCACCAGTTCCATCGTGCTGCGCAGCGCCGTGCGCACCGTGCCGCGCAGCACCGCGCTGTCCGGGATCACGTTATAGGCGTCGCCACCCTGGATCACCGTCACCGACACCACCGCCGTCTCGGCCGGCGGCACGTTGCGCGACACGATCGATTGCAGCGCCGTGTTCACGTGGCACGCCACCAGCACCGGATCGATCCCCATCTCCGGCAGCGCCCCATGCGCCCCACGCCCGCGGATCACGATGTCGAAAAACGCGCCAGACGCCATCGCCGCCCCCGGGCGGATCGCGAACTTCCCCAACGCCATCGCCGGGGAGTTGTGCAGCCCATAGACGAAGTTGCACGGAAACCGCTCCAGCAGCCCATCCTTCAGCATCGCCAGCGCGCCGCCCAGTCCTTCCTCCGCCGGCTGGAAGATGAAGTTCACCGTCCCGTTGAACTCCCCGTGCTGCGCCAGATACCGCGCGGCCGCGAGCAGGATCGTCGTATGCCCGTCATGCCCGCACGCATGCATCACCCCCGGCGTCGTGGAGGCATAGGGCTTGCCCGTCTCCTCAGTGATCGGCAGCGCATCCATATCCGCCCGCAACCCGATCGACACCTGGCCGTTGCCTCGCCGCAACACCCCCACCACCCCGGTGCCGCCAACACCGACATGAACCTCAATCCCGTACTCCTTCAACTTCGCCGCCACGATCGCCGCCGTCCGCGTCTCGGTAAAACCGATCTCGGGATGGGCATGAATATCCTGCCGCAACGCGGTAAACTCCTTGTGCCACTGGCGCAGCATGTCGAGCGGGTCGGGGTTGGTCATGGCGGGGCTCCAGCGTGAGACGCAAGAGCATGGCGGCGCGTGGTCTGGCGGGCAATTCGAAGCGAGGCCGGGCAGTCGTTGCGGCCTGCCCGCCAACGTCCGCGTGTCAGGCCGGCCCGCTTTCGGGCCGGTTTCAAACTGTAAAGAATTCCGACATCCGCACCCGCTTCAAAAGACCCTGATAACCGTCTGAAATAGCCTTACAATTCAGGGTATGCGGTAGAGGCCGCCCAACGGCATGCGCCCTGGCAGGGTAGGATAACTTTACACTTTGTCTCCGTATGTCCGGCCACAGGCGTACAATTGTTTGGAATCGTTGGAATGAATTGGATGGCATGAAATTTGCGTCAAAGAAAATTAACGAACCCACCTGGAGGTCGAACAATGACGTCTCTCGTTCAGCGTGGCGGCACTGTCGTCACGTTAGTCGCCGCCGCGATACTCGCCTCAGCGCAACCCAGCGACGCCACACCGCTGATGCCAGACTTCGGCGCAGGGTTCGGCTCCTGGGTCACCGACCGCTACGAACCCGCAAGTTTCAGCAATATCGGCACCTTCGCCGGGCGCGGCGATGTCCTGGGCATCGGCATCGACAGCACCACCAGCACCGCCAACCGCCCCCCCGGCCTTCAAGGCGGCTTCTACAACACCCAGGGCCGCCAGTTGTCCGTCTCGGGCGGCGCCGGCTCCGTCATTGCCGCCGATCTCTATGTGCCGCAGTCTTGGTCCAATGCCGCAAACGGCTCACGTCGCACCGATGCCTGGGGCATTCTCGACGGCGCCCCGGACCTCGCCTACCCCATCCTGGGCTTCACCAACTTCGACGGCGCGGCCCGCTTCCGCGCCTGGGATGCCGATACCGGGTGGGTGGACCTGCTTGATACCGTCAATTTCGATAGCTGGAACGCGCTGTCCATCGAGTTCACTGGCACGAGCATTGAATTCTCGATCAATGGTGCCCTGGCCTACACCGACAGCACCTTCGTCACCCCCACCGGATTCACCGGGCTGATCATGCAGGCATTCAACTTCGGTGACCCCGCCATCTCCGGCGCGGTCGTCAACGACTATGTGGCGAGGTGGTCGAATGCCGAAGAAGTGCCCGAACCCGCCAGCCTCGCCCTCCTGGGCCTGGGCCTCGTCGGCCTCCTCGGCGCCCGCGCGCGCCGAAGCTGACCAAACCACGGCCGATCGGGTTGCCGTCCCACCCCGGCAACCCGACCGTCTGGCCTCGCCCCGCCATCCGTGGCTAGGCTGGGCCAGAGGAGCCGCCCATGCGCATCACCCGCCTGCTCGACCGCCCGATCATCGGCCCCGACCTGCACGAAAGCCTCGGCCCCAACATCCAAGGCCCCTCCCTGATCCGCGTGCCGGACTGGGTCCCCAACCCAATCGGCCGCTACTACCTCTACTTCGCCGACCACAAGGGCAGCTACATCCGCCTGGCCTATGCCAACGCCCCCACCGGCCCCTGGACCATCCACGTCCCCGGCGCCCTGCACCTGAACGACTCCCTCTTCCCCACCACCCCGCCACCCGCCACCCAAGAACAACTCGCCGCCGTCGAAGCCCGCATGCGACGCATCGGCATGATCATCTCCCACAACGTCCTCACCGAAGCCACCACCCCCCACATCGCCTCGCCCGACATCCACATCGACCACGCGAACCGCCGCATCACCATGTATTTCCACGGCCTGACCGGCGTCGGCGAACAAGCCTCCCGCGTCGCCCTCTCGCCCGACGGCATCGCCTTCACCGCCCGCCCCGAACTCGTCGGCCGCACCTACATGCGCGTCTTCCCCCATGCCGGCCGCACCTACGCGCTCGCAATGCCCGGCGTGTTCTCCCGCTCCGACGACGGCCTCTCCGGCTTCACCGAAGGCCCCACCCTGTTCAACCCGAACATGCGCCACGCCGCCCTGCTGAAGCGCGGCGACACCCTGCTGGTGTTCTGGACACAGGTGGGCGACGTGCCGGAAAGCATCCTGGCCAGCCGCATCGACCTGTCCGGCGACTGGATGGGCTGGCGCGAAACCCCGCCCGAAACCGTGCTCCGCCCCAAACGCCCCTGGGAGGGCGCCGACGCCCCGCTGCTGCCCTCCGTCCGCAGCACCGCCTACGGCCACGTCAACCAACTGCGCGATCCCGCCGTCTTCGAGGAGGAGGGCCGGGTGTTCCTGCTCTACGCGGTCGCCGGCGAGAGCGGCATCGCCATCGCCGAGGTGTTCGGCGCGAGGTAAAAGGAAGAATGTTCTTTTTTGAAAAAAAGAACCAAAAAACTTCTATCCGTTTGCAAGGGGCGAACAGCAGCTTGCCGGTCAAAATGGATAAAGTCTTTTTGCTTCTTTTTCTCCAGAAAAAGAAGATCTTCCTTCCTATTGTTGTTACGCCGATTCCTAATGCGTGCAGATCACCCGCACCGTCGCCTTGCGGGCGGCCTCCAGCGCGCTGTCGCCGCTCAAGCCGGCCGGGATCACCCCCTCGCGCACCGACCAGCGCGACAGCATCGCCACCAGCGCCGCCGCCCCCGGGCCAAGTGCGAGGTCGCGGGTGCTGACGCCATACAGGCTCGCCGCCCGCGCCGGGTCCATCACCGCGCGCACCAACCCCACTGCCCGCCCGGTGCCGGGGTCCACGATAGGCCCGCCGCTGTAGCCGGGGGCGATGTCCGGATTGCGCAGCCACACCATGTCCGCAGGATCGATCGGCAACGGCGCGGTATGCGGGAAGGCGCCATTGGCCAGGCCCGCCCAGGTCTCGTCCGGCACGTCCGGCATGCTGCCGCGGGGAAACCCGAGCACGAACAGCCGCCGCGCGCCAGGCGACGGCAGGCTGACTGGCAGCCACGCCGGCGCCTCGATTCCGGCGGCTTCCAGCACCGCCACGTCATGGGTGGCGTCGCGCGCCACCACGGTCGCGGGCCCGGGACGGATGAACTGCGACAGTACGCGCACGCCGCTGCATCCCTCCACCACATGCGCGGCGGTCAGAATGATGCCGCGCGAGGTGACGAAGAAGCCGGTGCCGGTCGCCCAATCCGGCGGCGGCCGGCGCAGCATGCCGTCGAGCCCCGAGGAAGGGCCGGGCGAAAGGTCAGGCGGCGGCGCCGGGATGACGATCGGCGGCGGGCGCGGTCGCACCACCGCCACCGGCGGGACAAAGGCCGCGGCCTGCTGCGTGACAACCTGGTCCACGGCAGCCGGCGCAGCGGCCTCCCGCGTCGCCTGCGCCGGCGCGGCCGAGGGCGCGGGCACGACAAGACGCAGCGCCTGATGCACCAGCGGCTTCAGGTCCACGATCGGCGGATCGGGCACGACAAGCACGGCCGCCACCACCGAGAGCAGCAGGCCAATCGAGGTGCCGAGCAAAGGAGCCAGCCAGGCGTTCATGCCGTCCAACCGCGGTGAACGCCCACCCTAGCCGCGCGATCGTTACAAAACGGCTACCTCGCGGCGCCCTGCCCCAGGCGCGGTGCACCATGGCGAATGCGCGGCCGCTCGCCGTCCAGGGTCAACGGCAGCGACGTCAGCGTGAAATCCTCGCCCGGCACCTTCTGCAACATGCCCAGCGCCTGCACCTGCGGCTGCGCCAGCGCCTCCGGCAGCGTATTGATCGGCGACACCGGCACGCCGGCCGCCTCCAGCTTCTCCACCCAGTACGCCCGCGGCCGCGCCGCCAGCACCGGGCAAAGCTCGGCAAACAGCGCCGCCTTGTTGATCAGCCGCGCCCGGTTGGTCGCAAACCGCGCATCGCCGATCCAGTCCGCCCGCCCGCACACCTCGGCCAGCTTGGCGAACAGCCGGTCGTTGCCGGCACAAATCAGCACCGGGCCATCTTCCGCCTCGAAAGCCTCGTAGGGGGCGAGCCCCGGGTGGCCGGAACGGTGCCGCTCGGGCAACTCGCCCGTGTTGACGAAGGCATCGGCCTTCTGCCCCGCCCACATCAGCGCGGTTTCCAGCAGCGAGCCCTGCACCATTCCGCCACGCCCGGTCAGCGTGCGCCGATGCAGCAGCGCCAGCGTGCCGATCACGATCCACATCGCCGTGCCCTGGTCGCACACCGAGGGTGCCGCGCGCATCGGCGGATCACCCTCGCCGCCATTCAGGCTCGACAGCCCGGAATACCCCTGCAGCAGCGGCTCGAAGCCCGGCCGCATCGCCATCGGCCCCGCATGCCCGAACGCCGAGATCGCGCCATGGATCAGCCGCGGGAACCGCGCGCACAGCGCAGGCCCGTCCACCCCCAGCACCTCGGGCACGCCAGGGCGCAAATTGTGCACCAGGATATCGGCAGTCTCGGCCAGGCGGTAAAGCTCGGCCTTGCCCTCCGCCGAACGCATGTCCAGCGCCACGGACTGCTTGCCGCGGTTGAAGATATGGAAGGTCAACGCATCGCCGTGGCGGAAATCCGGGCCCATCCGCCGCGCATCGTCGCCGCCCTCCGGCCGCTCCACCTTGATCACCTCCGCACCCAAGTCGGCAAAGATGGCGCCCACGAACGGCCCGGCCAGCACCTGGCCCAGCTCGATCACCCGCAATCCCGCCAGGATACCCGCCATGCGTCCCTCCCCTTGTCCCGCGTTCCCGCGTACCATGCACGGCAGTGGCAAGGAAGGTTACGCATGACCCAGCTGATCGGCGTGTTCGACCTGTTCCGCGTAGGCCTCGGGCCATCCAGCTCGCACACAGTCGGGCCGATGCGTGCCGCCCGCGCCTTCGTGCTGGGTGCGGCGGCCCTGGCCGGACCGGCGGCGAAGCTACGGGTGACGCTATTCGGCTCGCTCGCCTGGACCGGAAGCGGCCACGGCACCGACATCGCCATCCATGCCGGGCTCGCCGGGCTGGAACCGGCCCACGCCGAGGCCGACGAAGTATTCGCCGTCGCCGCCGCCGCCCGCGAAACCGGCGCCCAGCAAGTCCCCGGCCTGGGCCGCGTGGCCGTCGAGATCGTGTTCGACCGACTGACCCCCACGCCCGCGCACCCCAACACCATGCGCCTGGAGGTGCTGGACCCCGCCGGCGTCTCCCTACGCGCCGAGACTTGGCTGTCGGTCGGCGGCGGCTTCGTCCTGCGCGAGGGCGAAGCGACGCAGGACGAAACCGGCCCCGCCCTGCCCTACCCCTTCGCCACGGCCGCCGAATTGCTGGCGATGGCCGAGCGCGCCGGCCTGTCCATCGCGGCCGTGCAATTGGCCAACGAATGCGCGGTGCGCCCGCAAGCCGAGATGCGCACCCATCTCGCCCGCGTCGCCGCGACGATGGAGGCCTGCATCGAGCGCGGCCTGGCCGCCGAGGGCGAGCTGCCCGGCGGGCTGAAGGTCCGCCGCCGCGCCCGCGCCCTGGCCGCGCGCATCGACGAACGCGCCCGCCGCAACCAGGCCACGCCCATGGCCGCGATGGACCACGCCAGCCTCTGGGCCATCGCCGTGAACGAGGAGAACGCCGCCGGTGGCCGCGTCGTCACCGCGCCCACCAACGGCGCGGCCGGCGTGGTCCCGGCGGTGCTGCGCTACATGCGCATCTATCATCCCGAGGTGGCCGCCCAGGCGGCGGACGATTTCCTGCTTACCGCCGCGGCCATCGGCGGCCTCGCCAAGCGCAACGCCTCGATCTCCGGCGCCGAGGTCGGCTGCCAGGGCGAAGTCGGCGTCGCCTGCGCCATGGCCGCCGCCGGCCTCGCCAGCGCGCTGGGCGGCACCCCGCAACAGGTGGAGAACGCCGCCGAGATCGGCCTGGAGCACCACCTCGGCATGACCTGCGACCCGATCGGCGGCCTCGTCCAGATCCCTTGCATCGAGCGCAACGCCATGGGCGCGGTGAAGGCCATAAACGCCGCCTCGCTCGCGCTGTCCGGCGACGGCTCCCACCGCGTCAGCCTCGACGAGGCGATCGCCACCATGCGCCAGACCGGCATGGACATGCACAGCAAATACAAGGAAACCGCCCAGGGCGGGCTGGCCGTGCACGTGACGGAGTGCTGACCTACCAGCCGGGATAGTCCTCCCACATCGCCTCCGGCTCGCGCGCCCCGGTGCCGCAGCCAAACAGGTCGTCGGCCAGCCGCGCGATCTCCGCGCGCAATTCCAACTCCTCCAGCCACCGCACCGGTATCGCCGCCTCGCCCCACAGCGCCCCCAGCAGGTTGCCGCAGATCGCCCCGGTGCTGTCGCTGTCGCCGGAATGGTTCACCGCACGCAGCACGCCGTCGGCGAAATCCTCCGCCGTCAGCGCGCAGCACACCGCTATCGCCAACGCCTCCTCCCCCACCCAGCCGCCACCGAGGCCCTCCAGCGCCTCGGGTGCCGGCGGCCCCTTGTCGGACAGCCGATAGGCCTTCGCCAGGGCGAGCGTGGTCTCCATGTGGTCCGGCTCGCGCGCCAGGATGGCGTCAGCCTGGTTCAGCGCATCCCGCAACCCCATCCCGTCGCGCAGACAGGCAATGGTGGCCGCCAGATGTCCCGCGGACAGCGACCCGCTGGGGTGCCCGTGCGTCAGCGCCCCGGTCTCCACGCCCAGCCGGAACACCGCATCCAGATCGCCGAGCGCGGGAAACAGGCCGAACGGCGCCGCGCGCATCACCGCGCCGCACCCTTTGCTGTCGTTGTCCGCCACCGCCTGCCATTTCGTTCCCGCGCAGAGAGCGGAAAGGCAGGTGTTGCCGGGCGCGCGCCGGCTGTGCAGGCCGGCCACGGTGAACAGCCACCCGTCGCGCCCCACCTCCACGTCGCGGTCGTCCGGGGCCTCGCCCTGCGTCAGCAGCCAGCGCAGATACGCATGCCGCACCGTCCCCGGAATGCTCACGAGCCCCCGCAGCGATCCGCGCACCCAGGCCCGGATCAGCCCTTCCGCCGAGAACAGCGTCATCTGCGTATCGTCGGTGATCGCGCCGCGCCGGCCATAGGCGGGCGCATAGTCGCGCAGCCCGGCGGGACCGAAACGCCCGCGGATGACGGGCAGCCGGTCGAACTCCACCGCGGCCCCCAGCGCGTCGCCCACCGCGCCACCCAGCAGGCAGCCGCGGATACGGGCCTGCAGCGACGGGCCGCTCAAGGCCGCGCCGCCAGCATCCGCAACCCCGCCGCCAGCGGTTCGAACGTCACAGACATCCCATCCCTCCTACACCAGCATCAGCCAGGCGGCCTGCCCGACATAATACAACGCTACCACGGTGATCACCCGGTCCGCCCAGGTACGGAACTGGTGGTCGGTCATCGCCTCCAGGATACGCCGCGCCAGCGTGGTGCCGGTCATCGAGGCGGCAATCGCCAGCCCCACCATCAGCGGGTCGAGCGACGCGGCATCGGCCACCATCGCCCCGAAATACACCAGCTTCGAAAGGTGTCCGGCCACCTGGCACACCGCCTTGGTCGCCACGATCTGCCGCCGCTCCATCCCGCCGCCGAGAAAGAAGGTGTCGAGCAGCGGGCCCGACACGCCGGTCACCAGCATCAACGACATGCACAGCCCGCCCATCACCGCCCCATGCCCCGGATGCAGCGGGTCGGGCTTGATGCGGCGCGGCAACAGCCGGAACAGGAACGGCGTCAGCCCCAGCCCCAGCAGCGCCACCGCCTTGTCCGGCACCCAGCGGAACACCGACCACACCAGCAGCGCCGCGCAGTTGCCAACCAGAAAATACCCCACCGGCCGCCAGCGGATGTGCTTCCACCACAGCAACGCCCGCCACGCGTTGCTCGCCATCTGCGTCACCGCATGCAACGCCATCGCCGCCGGCAGCGGCAGCACCGCCAGCAGCACCCCTATCAGCACCATGCCGCCGGCCATGCCGAAAATGCCGGACAGGAAGGCGGTGCCGAGCATCACCACGGTGAGCCCGGCAATCAGCGCCAGCGACATGCGGCAGGTGTCGCCTCAGCCGATCCGCACCGCCGCCGCCCGGCGCCCAGGCATCGGGTCTTCCATGCTGCGCGGATAGCGATGCGGCAGCACCGAGGCGGTGTCGAGCCGGGCGCGCACCTCCTCGGGCAGCCGCCAGCCGCTGGCCAGCAACGTCTCGCTGATCTGCTCCACGTTGCGCGCGCCCACGATGGCCGAGGTCACGAACCCCTGGTCCAGCACCCAGCGCAGCGCCACCTGCGCCGGGCTGCGGCGCAGTTCGGCCGAAACCTCCAGCAGCGTCGCCAGGATGTCGGTATGGCCGGCATGGAAGAATCGCGCCGGAAAGGCCCAGCCCTCCTCGCTGCGCGAACCCGTCGCCTGCTGTTGGCCGGGCTGGTATTTGCCGGTCAGGTAGCCGCCGGCCAGCGGCGACCACACCACCACGCCCAGGCCCTTGAGGTCGCACACCGGCACGATCTCCTGCTCGATGTCGCGCACCACCAGGCTGTATTGCGGCTGGTAGCACTCAAACCGCGCCAGCCCCTTGGCCTCGCTGGTCCATAGCGCCTCCATCAGTCGCCACGCCTCGTAGTTGCTCACTGCCACGTAACGGATCTTGCCCTGGCGCACCAGGTCGTCCAGCGCCCGCAGCGCCTCCTCCAGCGGGGTGATGTGGTCCACGTGATGCAGGTAGTAGATATCAAGGTAGTCGGTCCCCAGCCGGCGCAGGCTGTCCTCCACCGCCTGCATGATATGCGCCCGCGAGGCCCCGGAATCGTTCGGCCCCGGCCCCATCGGGTTGAACACCTTGCTGGCCAGCACAGTCTGGCGCCGGCGCCCCTTCAGGATGCGTCCCAGCATGGCTTCGCTCTCGCCGCCATTGTACGAATTGGCGGTGTCGATGAAATTCACCCCGGCATCCAGGCAGGCATCCAATATGCCCGCCGCCTCGGCCTCGTCGGCCCCATGGCCAAAGGTCATCGTGCCCAGGCAAATTTCCGAAACCTGCAGGCCGCTGCGGCCCATGCGCCGATATTCCATGGAACTTGCCTCCTTTGTTGCCGATACGGCGCCAAGCTATCGGTCGCCACGGATGCACGCCAGTGCCCAGCTGTCACGACCCAGGGCACGCCAGTGCCCAGCTGTCACGACCCAGGGTCAGCGTCGCTGCGTCAGCGTCGCTGCGTCAGCCGTGGGTCCAGCACGTCGCGCAGCCCGTCCCCCAGCAGGTTCAGCCCCAGCACCGCCAGCATGATGGCCACCCCGGGGAACACCGCCAACAGCGGTGCTGCATAGATGAAGGTCTGCGCGTCGTTCAGCATCCGCCCCCAGCTCGGCGCCGGCGCCTGGGTGCCCAGCCCCAGGTAGGAAAGCCCGGCATCGGCCAGGATCGCCAGCGCACATTGGATGGTCAGCTGCACCAGCAACACGGCGGAGATGTTCGGCAGCACATGCCGCCGCATGATGGCGAACTCGCCGCGCCCGGTCGCCCGCGCCGCCACCACGAAATCCAGCTCGCGCACCGCCAGCGCCGCCCCGCGGGTCACCCGGGCAAACACCGGGATGTTGAACAGCGCAATCGCAAACACCGCATTGCCCTGCCCCGGCCCGGCCAGCGCCGTGATCATCACCGCCGTCAGCACCGCCGGAAAGGCGAAGGCCAGGTCGCTCACCCGCATCACCGCCATGTCCACCCAGCCGCCGGCCGCGCTGCACGCCGCCCCCAGCGGAATCCCGATCGCCGCCCCCAGCCCCACGGCCACCAGCGCCACGGACAGCGTGTTCACCGTGCCGGCCATGATCATCGACAGCACGTCGCGCCCGAACGGGTCGGTGCCCAGCGGATGGGCCAGCGACGGCGCGGCCAGCTTGTTCAATATGTCGATGCGCGTCGGCGGAAACGGCGTCCACACCAGCGACACCAGGGCCACCGCCAGGATCACCCCGGTCAGCACCGCCCCCAGCACCAGGCTGCGATGCGCCACCAGCCGCCTCACAGCAGCCGCCTCACAGCAGCCCCTCGCGGGAAATCCGCGGGTCCAGCGCCATGTAGGCCAGGTCGACCAGGAAGTTCACCACGATCACCGTGCCCGCCAGCAGCACCACCAGGTCCTGCACCACGTTCAGGTCGCGCTGGGCGATCGCCTGGAACATCAGCCGCCCCAGCCCCGGCAGGGTGAACACGTTCTCCACGATCACCGTGCCGGCCAGCAGGAACGAGAACTGCAGCCCGATGATCGTCACCACCGGGATCAGGGCGTTCGGCACCGCATGGCGCCACAGCGCCACCCGCCCGGACAGCCCCTTGGCCAGCGCGGTGCGCACATAGTCCTGCCCCAGCGTCTCCAGCACCGCCGAGCGGGTGACCCGCGCCAGGATCGCCGCCTGCGGCAACGCCAGCGCCAGCGCGGGCAGCAGCAGCGCGCGCAGCCCCGGCCACAGCCCATCCTCCCACCCGGGAAAGCCGCTCGCGGGAAGCCAGCCCAGGAACACCGAGAACAGCAGGATCAGCAGCAGCCCGAGCCAGAAGTTCGGCATCGACACGCCAAGCTGTGCCGCGGCCATCAGTGCCGTATCACCCGCCCGTCCGCGCTGCGAGGCCGCGATGACACCCACCGGGATGGCAATCGCCGTGGACAGCAAAATCGCCATCAAAGCCAGCGGCGCACTCACCCCCACCCGCGCCCCGATCAACTCGGAAACCGGCACGCCATAGGTGTAGCTCGTGCCGAAATCTCCCACCATCAGCCCGCCGATCCAGGCGAAGTAGCGCCACACCACCGGCGCATCCAGCCCCATCTGCCGGCGCAGCGCAGCCAGCGTGTCCTCCTGGGCACTGGTCCCGAGCATCAGCGCCGCCGGGTCGCCCGGCAGCACCTGCATCACCACGAACACCAGCACCGAGGCAGCCAGCAAGGTGGCCAGCAGCGCCAGCACGCGCCGGGCCAGAAAACCGCTCATGGATTGAAGCCGACCCTCTCCAGGGGCTTCGCCACCAACCCGCCTTCACTCAACCCATGAAACCGCGGAAAGATCGTTGGCCGGCACCAGCGCGTTCGGCCACAGCCCGCGCAGCTTGGCGTTCCACACGCCGATCTTGGCACCGGCGTACAGGAACACGTTGGGCAGGTCGGCCGCCAGCTTGCGCTGCAGGTCGCCGAGCAGCGCACGCTGGGCCGTCGGGTCGGTCGCCTCCACATAGCGCTGGTACAGCGCGCGGTATTCCGGGCTCTTGTAGTTGTAGTAGTAAAAATCGCGCGCATAGATATCCAGGTCGTTCGGCTCGACATGGGCAATGATCGTGGCGTCGAAATCGGTCTGCTTGAACACCTGGTCCAGCCACTGCGCCCACTCGATCGGCACCAGCTTCGCGCGGATGCCCACCTGCTCCAGCATCGCCGCGATGATCTCCCCGCCGCGCCGCGCATAGGCCGGCGGCGGCAGCCGCAAGGTCATTTCGAAACCGCTCGCCAGCCCCGCCTCGGCCAGCAGTGCCTTGGCCCGCGCGAGATCGAAGGGATACTCGCCCGTCAGGTCCACATACCCCGCTGCCCCCGGCGGAAAATGCGAGCCGATCGGCGTGCCGAGGCTGGCCAGCCCCTCCACCAGCAGCTTGCGGTCGATGGCATGCGCCAGCGCCTGGCGCACGCGGATATCGTCAAACGGCTTGCGCGCATTGTTCAGCGCCAGGATCGTCTTGCCCGAGGTGGTGCCGATCACCACGCTGAAACGCGGGTCGCGGCGAATCTGGGTCAGCGCCTCCGGTGCCGGAAACAGCGGAAACGCATCCACGTCGCCGGCCAGCACCGCCGCGGTCGCGGCCGAGGGGTCGGAGATGAACCGGAACGTCACGCGCGCCAGCGCCGCCGGCTTGCCCCAGTAATCGGGGTTGCGCGCCATCTCCACCCGGTCGCCCTTCACCCACCGGCGGAACACGAACGGCCCGGTGCCCACCGGGTTGGTACGGTTGGTCGCCGCCGTCGCCGGCGAGATCATCACGCTGTCCGACAGGCCGATATTGAACAGAAACTCGGCCGTCGGGCGCTTCAGCGTCACCACCGCCGTGTGCGGGTCCGGGCACGCGGTGCCGGCGATCGGCTCGAACTTGCCCTTCTGGGCATTGGTGCTGTCCGGCGCCACGGCACGCTCGTAGCTGAACTTCACCACCGAGCAG
>Ga0105054_10003931_pt1 | contig 22589 bp, 20 predicted proteins | sample BON02_FD_78091 | JGI IMG/M metagenome (GOLD analysis project Ga0105054, IMG submission 78091) | Freshwater microbial communities from Lake Bonney liftoff mats and glacier meltwater in Antarctica - BON-02 (megahit assembly) | ecosystem: Environmental > Aquatic > Freshwater > Ice > Glacier...
CTTTGTCGCTGACGATCCCGTCGCGGGCGCGCAGGAGGGCGGTTTTCAGGCCGGAGAAGGACATGTCGCAACCGGGCCGGTCGAGGAGCGGGCGGGGCAACGGGAAACGCCTGGGATCGCCATTATGCGCGGCCTGTTCGACCGAGGGCCCGCCGGGTTGCGGCAGCCCAAGCAGCCGCGCGGTCTTGTCAAATGCCTCGCCGGGGGCGTCGTCGATGGTGCCGCCGATCCGCTGGAAATGGTCGGGGCTGTGGACGAGCAGAAACTGGCAATGCCCGCCGGAGACGAGGAGCATGAGGTAGGGGAAGGGTGTTTCATCCGTCAGACGCGGGGTGAGCGCGTGGCCGGCCAGATGGTTGACCCCGATGAGCGGCAGGCCGGTGGCGGCGCAGAGCCCCTTGGCGCACATCACGCCGGAGAGGACGCCGCCGATCAGGCCCGGACCGGCGGTGACGGCGATGCCGTCGAGGTTTGTCAGCTTCAGCCCCGCATGCGCCAGCGCCTGTTCGATGCAGTGGTCAAGTTTTTCCACATGCGCGCGGGCGGCGATTTCGGGCACGACGCCGCCAAAGGGCGCGTGGAGGGCGGTTTGCCCCTGCACGACAGAGGAGAGGATCTGTGCCCGCCCGTCACCCTGACGCACAATGGCGGCGGCGGTGTCATCGCAGCTGCTTTCGATGCCGAGGATGGTGAGGGGAGCGGTCATGGATCGGTCCGGTTGCGCCTGTGCCTGATGCAGGTAACACTGGCCCGCGCTCTGAACAATGCCGCGAAGGGGATGTATGAGATGCCTGCGCTGCCGATCCTGCTGGTGACACGGCCTGAACCTGCGGCGCGCCGGTTTCTGGCGGCGGTGCGCGCGGCGGGGGCGGTGCCGTTTCACGCGATGCTTGCGCCGGTGATGGAGATCCGTCCGGTGCCGGCGGAAGTGAAAACCGGTGATCTTGCGGGGATCATCCTGACCTCTGTCCATGGTGCGGAGGCGGCGAATCGGCTGCGATTGCCAAAGGGTCTGACTGCATGGTGTGTGGGGGACCGCACTGCGGATGTGGCAAGAGTTGCCGGATTTTCGCCGATCTCGGCGGATGGTGATGCGGATGATCTGGTCGCGTTGATTTTGTCGCAGGCCCCGGTCGGGCCGCTGTTGCATCTGCGCGGTGCGCATGTGCGGGGCGATGTCGCGGGCCGGCTGAATGCTGCCGGGCTGACCTGTCGTGCGGCGGTGGTGTATGATCAGGTGGAAATGCCGCTGACGCCAGAGGCTATGGCGGCGCTGATGGGGGATGTTGCTGTCGCACTGCCCCTGTTTTCACCGCGCAGTGGCACCATATTGCACAATGCGGGGCCGTTTCGTGCGCTGCTGCACGTGCTGGCGATCAGCCCTGCTGCGGCGGCAGCAGTTGCCGGGCTCGGGCCGGTGACGGTCGCGATTGCCGCCTTGCCAACAGGTCTCGCCATGGTGGCAGGAACCGTAGGTCTGCTTGCAGCGTTGGCGAAGAGCGCCCCATCGCCTTGAGGCAGCCCGCAAGCCGGGTTAGGGTCGTTTCACGGAATTGGGTTGTTGCGAAGGAGTCGCGCGTGGCAAGAACGGCGAGAACGAAGGCCGGAACCAAGGCGGGCGCGGCGAAACCTGTGACTGAGGCCGTTGCGGCTGATACCGCGCAGATTGATCCGTCGATTTCGGAGAGTGCGGTTGAGCACACGGACCTGACATCCGACGCCACCGCAGAAAGCCCTGTGCAGTCGCCGGATATGCCGGAGGCCGAAGCCTTGGCTGAGCCTGAAGCTGCGGTTGCGCCCGAAACCGCAGTTGAGCAAGACGCTACTCCTGAGCCTGAAACCGCGATTGCGCCCGAAACCGCAGTTGCGCAAGACGCTACTCCTGAGCCTGAAACCGCGATTGCGCCCGAGAGCGATGCGCCGCCCGTTGCTGACGTCCCGAATCTGACAGAGCCTGTCGCGCCGGAGGTGCAGAGCGCGTCGTTTGAGCGTGAAGCCGAGCCTGATCCCATGCCGGAAACGGAGGCTGGACCGGTCACCGAGCCAGTGAGAGAGCAGATCGCACCGCCGGTGCCCCCGGTTCCGCCCGCGCTACCCCGCCCGGCGACAGCGATACCGCCCGCGCAGCGCAGTAGTGTTGTGCCGCTCGTTCTGGGTGGCGTTGTCGCCGCTGGATTGGGGTTTGGCGCTGCGTGGTACTGGACACAGTCCGGAACCGAAGTGGATGCGGCAACCGTCGCGGCGCAGGCGGAGCGGATCGCGGCACTGGAATCGGCACTGGAATCGGTACTGGCCGACCTGCCGCAGATGCCCGACTTGGCCCCGCTTGAGGCACAGATCGCCGCGATTGGCACGGATGTGACGCAGGAAGTGGCCGCACTTGATGCCTCGGTCGCGGCGGCGCTGGAGGGATTTGACGAACGGCTGGCGGCGCTGGAGCGTGCGCCATCGGAGGATGGCACGCTGGCACAGACGGCGATCGAAGTCTGGGAGCGGGAACTGGACGCGTTGCGGGCCGATGTGGCCGCAGAGCGCGACCGGATGCAGCAGATCGCAGATGAGGCCGATGCGCGGCTGGCGCAGACCCGGGTCGAGGCGACTGCGCTGGTGGATGATGCGAGTGAGACAGCCAGTGCCGCAGTGGCCCGCGCCGCGCTGTCGCGCGTCGCTGCCGCGATTGATGCGGGCACGCCCTTTGATGCGCCGCTGGCCGAGTTGGCGGCGGAAGGTGTCACGGTGCCGGTCACATTGACCGAAACCGCGCGTGAAGGGGTGGCGAGCCTTGCTACGCTGACCGCGACATTTCCTGCGGCTGCGCGGGCCGCACTGGCCACAGCGCGCATTGAGGGGCTTGCGGGCGAGGAAGGTGGCGGGTTCAGCGCCTTTTTGCGCAGCCAGTTCGATGTGAGATCAGTGACGCCCCGCGACGGTACTGACCCGGATGCGGTGCTGTCGCGCGCAGAGGCTGCGCTGCAGGCAAACCGTCTGTCTGATGCATTGGCCGAAGTGGCGAGCCTGCCCGAAGTGGCCCGCGCCGAAATGTCCGGCTGGATCGCTGCCGCCGATGCCCGTCTTGCCGCGCTTGCTGCCGTGCTCGACCTGTCGCAATCCCTGAACCAGAACTGAGGCGCGCCGAATGCTGTGGTCCCTGATCAAAATCCTGGCCTTTGTCGTTGTCGTGACGGCCCTGACCTTTGGTGCCATCCGACTGATGGAGGTGTCCGGCGGGGCCGAGATTACCGTGGCGGGGGTCGAACTGACGCTGAGTCCGCTGGAGTTGACCATCGGGTTTGTGCTGCTGGTGCTGCTGGTCTGGCTGTTCATCAAGGTGCTGGGCCTGCTGATCGCCACGCTCAGGTTCATCAATGGCGATGAGACGGCGATTTCGCGCTATTTCAGTCGTAACCGCGAGCGCAAGGGCTATGTCGCCCTGTCCGAAGGGATGATGGCGATTGCCTCTGGCGAGGGCGCGCTGGCGATGTCCAAGGCGGCGAAGGCCGAACGCTATCTTGAGCAGCCGGAATTGACCAATCTGCTGATTGCGCAGGCCGCCGAACTGACCGGCGATACCCGCCGCGCCGAGGAGACTTACAAGCTGATGTTGCAGGATGACCGGACCCGGTTTGTCGGCATCCGGGGCATCATGCTGCAAAAGCTGGCGGCGGGGGATACGGAGACCGCGCTGAAACTGGCCAAGAAGGCGTTTGAGCTGAAGCCGCGCCATACGCAGACGCAGGATATCCTGCTGCGCCTGCAGGCCGAGGGGGCCGATTGGGCCGGTGCGCGCGCGACGCTGGATGCCAAGCTGCGCTCGGGCGCGCTGCCCCGCGATGTCTACAAACGCCGCGATGCGGTGCTGGCATTGTCGGAGGCCAAGGGTATTCTGGCCGAGAACAATTCCATCGAGGCCCGCGAAGAGGCGATCGAGGCCAACCGCCTGTCGCCCGACCTGATCCCGGCTGCCGCGATGGCCGCGCGCAGCTATATCGCCGCCGGTAACGCCCGCTATGCCACCCGCGTCATTCGCAAGGCCTGGGAAGTGCAGCCGCATCCCGATCTGGCCGCCGCCTTTGCCGAGATCGAGCCGGGAGAGAGCCCGCAGGCCCGGATCAAACGATTCTCTACGCTGACCAAGCTGCGCGAGGATCATCCCGAGACCCGGATGCTCTTGGCCGAGTTGCATATCGCGGCCGAGGATTTTCCGGCAGCGCGCCGCGCGCTGGGCGATCTGATCGTCAAGGAGCCGACCGCGCGCAACCTGACCCTGATGGCCGCGATTGAGCGCGGTGCCGGGGCGGACGAAGCAGTGGTGCGCGGCTGGCTGACCCGCGCGTTGACCGCATCGCGCGGGCCGCAATGGATTTGCGACAATTGTCAGCATATTCATGGCGCATGGGCCCCGGTTTGCAGCAATTGCCATGGCTTCGATACGTTGAGCTGGCGGACCCCGCCTGCAGGCGAGGTGGCGATGCCGGTGGGCACCGAAATGCTGCCGCTGATCGTAGGGCGGCCTGCCATGACAGAGGACGCATCGGATGTGCCGATGGTGATCAATGCAGATGGCGCGCCGGATGGTCCGGCGGAACCGACAGCCGAACATCGGCCTGAACCGGCAAGATAGCGCTTTTCGCTGAAAGCATGTGATGCTAAGAGCGCGTCGGGGCCGCTGTAGCTCAGCTGGTAGAGCACGTCATTCGTAATGATGGGGTCGGGAGTTCGAGTCTCTTCAGCGGCACCAAATTTCTAAATTTAATCATTAAATTTCAGTTGTTTAGTCAGTTTTTTGCCTTGTATCGGTGGACGCCGGGATAATTTTTCCCTGTAGTGCTTTGGCGACGCCACTCGACCCGATGTTGAAAATGTGAATTCCAGGCCCGCCAATTGATAGCCGTTGCCAAACGCCGTGCCTTGGCACACACCAAACTTCGAAAACTCAAAGGGGACGGACGCGACCGCCAAGGCGTGCTTCCGTCTTGACGAAGATCATTGGGGTTTTGATCCGCGGCTGGCATCCTGTGCAGGAGATTGTCGGCGTCAGGCCTCTTTGAGGATGGAGCCAAGAAATTCGCGGGTGCGGTCCTGGACGGGGGCGGTGAACAGTTCTTCGGGGGTGCCCTCTTCGCAGATGCGGCCCTGGTCAAAGAACAGGACGCGGTCGGAGATTTCGCGGGCGAAGCGCATCTCATGCGTGACCAGCAGCATCGTCAGATCGTGTTCCTCGGCCAGTTTTGCGATCACTGTCAACACTTCACCCACCAGTTCCGGGTCCAGAGCCGATGTCGGTTCGTCGAAGAGCAGGATATTGGGCCGCATTGCCAGCGCGCGCGCGATGCCGACGCGTTGTTGTTGGCCGCCAGAGAGCTGATGCGGATATTTTGCGGCCTGATCGGTCAATCCGACCAGTTCCAGCAGGTCATTGGCACGCGATTGCGCCTCGGCCCGGCTGAGGCCCAGCACCTTGACCGGCGCCTCGGTGATGTTGCGCAGGACGGTCATGTGCGGAAAGAGATTGAAGCTTTGGAACACCATGCCAAGCTGCGCGCGCATCTTGCGCAGATGCGCTTCGCTGGCCGGTTTCAGATCCGGGCCTTCATGCCAGAGCGGTTCGCCATTGATGCTGACGACTCCGCCTTCGATCCCTTCGAGCGTCATGAGGATGCGCAGGACGGTGGATTTGCCCGATCCGGAGGGGCCAATGATCGACACCTTCTCGCCACGCTGTACCGAAAAATCGAGTTCATTCAGCACGGTGACATCGCCAAAGCGTTTTACGACCTTGTCGAACCGGATGATCGTATCGGTCATTTCAAAGGTATCCCCTGTTTGGGCAGCCGGGTGTCAAGCAGACGCAGGGCGGCAGAAGCGACCAGCGTCATGATGAGGTAAAGCCCGCCGACCATCGACAGCGGGATGAGGTAGTTGAAGGTCCGGTCGCCGATGATCCGACCGACATTGAGCATTTCCAGCACGGTGACCACCGAGAGCACCGGCACGTCCTTCATGATCGACACAAGGTAATTGCCCATTGCGGGCACGATGCGCGGCACCGCCTGTGGGATGATGACATGGGTGAAGGTCCGCACCGCTGGCAGGTTCAATGCCCGCGCCGCTTCGCGTTGATCGGGGCCGATCGCTTCGAGCCCGGCCCGGTACACTTCGGAGGTATAGGCGCTGTATTGCAGCCCCAGCGCCAGCGCGCCGGTCATGAAGGCCGGCAGAATGATGCCGAACTCCGGCAGGACGTAGTAGAGAAAGAACAACTGCACGAGCAGCGGTGTATCACGCAGGAATTCGGTAAAGACCGTGGCCGGCCATGAGATCAGGCGTGACGGCGCGGCCTTGAGGACCGCCCAGAGCAGGCCCAGAACCAGCGCCACAAAGAACCCGAGCACGGTCGCCTGAATCGTGACCCACATGCCGACCAGCAAGATCGGCAGGATGGAGACCGCAAAGACCAGCGGGCCGGATGTATCCCATTCAAATCCAAACAGCATGTCAGGCTCCTGTCCCGCGCCAGCGCCCGACCCGGCGCTCAAGGGTGCGCATCATCAGCGTCAGAACCAGCGCCATGCCGAAATACATCAAGAGCAGCATCGAATAGATCGTGGTGCTGTCCTGAGTGAAGTTGCGCAATTGTTCTGCGCGGAATGTCATGTCACCGAGACTGATGAGCGAGACGAGCGCGGTATCCTTGAGGTTCTGCACCGCCAGATTGCCGAAGGGTGGCATCATTTCCGGCACGGCCTGCGGGATTGTGACGGCGGTCAGGGTCTGGCGCGGGGTGAAGTTGAGCGCGCGTGCCGCCTCGTGCTGTTCCTGATGGACCGATTGAATGGCGCCGCGCACCACCTCGGCACCGTAGGCACCGATGTTCAGGCTGAGCGCCAGCACCCCGGCAACGACGGGCGGAATCCGCAAGTCGATGCCCAGCGCCTGTCCGGCGACGGGCAGCGCGAAATAGAGCCAGAACAGTTGCACCAACAGGGACGTGCCGCGAAACACCTCGATGTAAACGACCGAGATGCCGCGCAACAACAGATTGGACGACAGTTTTCCCACGCCGGCAGCAAATGCAAGGATGGCGCCGAGGATGGTGGAATAGACCGTCAGCTGAACGGTGACCCATGCCCCCTGCAACAGCGGGGAAAAATATTCTGTCCAGTGCATGATCGGTCCTGTGACAATGACTATTGAAATCGGGGCTTAATCGGGGCCTAAAGGAATCGGGTGGGCGCCGTGGCGCCCACCCGTGAATTCATGTGCAGATCTGGGGCGCTCAGCCTTCGCAAAGCTCTGCTGTGGTGCGTTCGGCGGAACCGGCAACATCCGAGTCGGCAAATCCGTAGCCGGTCAGGATCTCTTCCCATTCCGAGGTGCCTTTGAACTCTGCGAGGGCTTCGTTCACTGCGTCACGCAGATCTTCGCTATCGCTGCTGAAGGCAAATCCACCCCAGCTGCGGACCTCTTCGCCGCCGATGACCGGATCGACAAAGCCGGTGGCGACTTCGACACCTTCGCTGGCGTCGGCCAGACCGCCAGCTGTCAGGCTTGTTGCCGCATAGGCATCGGCACGGCCGGTTTCGACGACGGAAATTGCGTCGGCGTTGGCTGAGATCATCACCATGCGGGCGTCATCGACGCCAAGCTCCTGCATCATTGCAAGCTGGTCTGCCCCCGCCATGATGGCGACGGTCAGATCGGGATTTTCGGCGAAATCGGCATAGGAGGTGATGCCGTGGGGATTGCCGGAAGCGACAAGCAGCCCCTCACCATAGGAGGTGTTGGGTTCAGAAAACAGGATCTCGCCGCAGCGGTCGGGCAGGATTGCCATTTCGGCGGCGACCATGTCGAAACGGTTGGCCTTGAGACCGGGGATCAGCGAGGAGAATCCGGCGGTGACCCACTCGATATTCTCGATGCCAAGCTCTTGCACCACGGCGCGGGCCACGTCGGGACCGGCACCCATGGCTTTACCATTGGGGTCGATGTAGCCGTAGGGAATCTCGTTGGCGACGGCGATGCGGATGGTGCCGGACTCGCGGATTTCATCAAGTGTCGCTGCGGCAAGGCTGCCTGCGGTCAAGGCAAGTGCGGAAACCGACACTGCTGCGATTTTGAGGGAAAGGGTCATGATGACGCTCCTTTTCTGGATATTGAGCGGCTTTCGGGCGTTGTCGCGCCAGGGGCCGCAGGGAAATGGTCACGCAGCATGGTGCAGCGCGACCTCGTTGGAATTGCTGTCGCTTTCGATCAGAGCGCGGTGCATCGCGATCACCGCGGCGTCGTGATCTGAATCTTCGACGACAACCTGAATATCGACCTTGCGCATCGGGTCATGGATGCCGAGCGGTACGATCCCCTCGGCGTCCAGCACCTGCACGATCCGGGGCAACAGTGACGGGTCGCGCAGATTTCGGCCGATTGCCGAGATTAGGGCGACTTTGCGCAAAGAAATTTCTGCATTGGGATAGTCGTTGGAAAGGTCTGCTTCGGCCTGCCGGATCTTTTTCAGCGAGCCTTTGACGAAATGGGTGATCGTGTTGGCATTGGAAATCTTGGACACGATCCACACGTTGTGCCGGGCCAGTGTCTCGAGAACCTTGGCATCATAGCCTTTGACGCCGACCATATCCTGATCGTGGAATTCAAAGGCAAAAACGTCGCGCAGGCCGGTGACCATCTGTACCCCTGCGGCCGGCTGATCCGAACCGGTATCCGCCAGGACCATCGTACCGCCATGCGCCGGATCAAAGGCGTTCTTGACCCGCAGCGGAATGCCCGCCTGACGCAGCGATTTGGCCGCGCGCGGATGGACCGCCTCCATCCCAAGGTTGGAAAGCTGATCGGCAACGTCCCAGTTGGTGCGCCCCACGATGCGCACCCGGTCGACTCCCACGATGCGCGGATCGGCGGACGAGAGGTGAAACTCCTTGTGGATGATCGCCTCGCCGGCGCCGGTAACGGCGGCGACGCGCGACAGGGTGACTTCGCTGTAGCCACGGTCATAGGTGCCCATCAGCACCTCGCGGCATTGGGCATAGCCGGTCACGATGGGCAATTCGCGGGTCACATCGACCGTGGCAAAGGCCGCGCCGATACAATCGTTGAGGTCAACCGTGCCTTCCTGCCGCCAGCCGGTCAGATCGACAAGCCGCGCGTTGACGCCCCGCTGGGTCAACAACAGCACTGTGTTATGCGCCGACTGCGCCTCGCCCAGTGAGGCAAGCATTTCGCGCACGGTCAGCAAATGCTGATCGAGCTGGAAATGACCGAACGAACATATCCGCCCCAGATCGACCAGACAGGAGCGCACCCCTTCGATCCGCTCGCGCACAAAGGCGGCAGCGGTCAGGCGCGGGCCTTCGTCAGCGAAGATATCGGCATTCAGCGCCAACATCTTGTCACGCACGTCCGACAGGGCGTCATTCCAGCCCCAGCCACCTTCGGCATTGGCGAATTGCGCATAGACCCCCGGCTCTCCGGTCTTTTTATGCTCAAGCAGGGCATCGGTGATGCCGGCATAGGCCGACACAACCAGAATCCGGTTGTAAAGCGCCGCACCGGTCCGCTCGCCGATGAGGACAGTGTCAAGCAATTCAGCCGTGCGTAACATCGAGGTGCCGCCGATCTTTTCAACCGTGTGACAACGTGATTTCTGTGCCGATGTCATGGAAACTCCCTGCGCCGCGAGATGTTCCCGAAGGCGCGTTGATTTCGGATTCTCACACGAGCGCGCCTGCATCGATCCTGATCGGTGCCTTGGGATCAAGTTCGCTCAGGAATGCGGGGCGGGGGGCCTTGGCGGCAAAGGGTGCCTGCAGTCGGTTGGACCATGCATTATAGACAAAGAACGCGTTGGAGCGCGAAAATGGCGTGATATTGCCGTTCGATCCATGCAGCGTGTTGCTGTCAAACAAGACCACAGTGCCGGCCGATCCTGCCGCGTAATCAATGCCATGCGCATCCGCCATCTTGGTCAGGCTGTCATGCGACGGCACACCGACCTCCTGCTTTTTCAACGAGCTTTGGTGGTTCTGATCCGGCGTCTCGCCGGCGCAGGCGACAAAGGTCTTGTGCGACCCCGGGATCAGCATGAGCGGCCCATTCAACGCGTCATTGTCCGAGAGCAGGACCGAGGCCGAGATCGCGCGCATCCGGGGCATGCCGTCCTCTGCGTGCCAAGTCTCGAAATCCGAATGCCAGTAGAATTCCTTGCCATTGAAGCCGGGTTTGTAGTTCAGCCGCGACTGGTGCAGGTAAAGGTCATCGGCCAGCAGGAATTGCACGATCCCGGCGATGCGGCTGTCACGAGCCAGCCGGTCAAACAGCGCATTGTGCCGGTCAAGCCGGAAAACGGTGCGGATCGCGTCCGAGCCCGGTTCGGTGATCTTGTCCTTATCGTCGACCGGGGTCTGCCCGGAACGAAGCGCGGCTGACACGGCCTGCAGGGCGGCAACTTCGGCCTTGGTGAACAGGTTTTTCATCACGAGATAGCCGTTATCGGCATAGCTTTGCATCTGGCCCTGAGTCAGCGGCGCCTCTGGCGTCCACTTGGACCAGACGACGGGATCCTTGCGCTCACTCCATTCTTCGGCGGCAAGGCGGGTGGGATAGACGTCGGTCGAGGCGGTCTGTTTTGCGTGCATGTTCATCGGATTGGTATCCTTTGGTCAGTTTTGGTCGGTCGCCTTTTCAGGCGTCCTCGGTGATCGGTGCATAGGACCCGTCGGCCCGGTGGACCTCTTGCCCGGTCACCGGCGGGTTAAAGCAGCAGGCCATCACCAGTTCGGTGTCGGCCGACAGCAGGTGCCGGTCGTGTTTGTCGAGCGCATAGACTACACCCGGCTTGATCGGGTGGACGGTGCCCGTTACCAGATCCTTGATGCTGCCCTCGCCCGAAACGCAGTAGACGCTTTCGAAATGATGTTTGTATTCAAACTCATGCGAGGTTCCGGCAAAGATCCGGGTGATGTGAAAGCTGAAACCCATGCCATCCTCGGCCAGCAGCAGACGGGTGCTGTCCCAGCCTTTGGTTGTGACCAGTCGGTTGGTCTGGCGTGCATCGTTCAAATCTCTGACAATCATTTCGGTTTCTCCTTATTCTGCGGCAATGCGTCGGCTGCCCATCACCGCGTCAAAGGCGGCGACCAGCGTATCGAGCCCGTCGCGGAACTGTGCGTGTTTGATGGTGAGCGGGGCCAGCACCTTGACGACCTCGTCATGACTGCCGGATGTTTCGATGATCAGTCCCTGTTTGAAACAGGCGGCACAAACGGCGGCGGCGGTTTCACCGCTGCCGGCGTCCACGCCCAGCATCATGCCGCGCCCGCGCAGGTGCAGGCCATGGGCGGACGCGATCCGGCCCAGACGCTCTGCCAGAACCTCCGCTTTCGCTGCGACTTCCCTGGCGAAATCATCGGTCGCCCAGAATTTGTCCAGTGACGCACGGGCGGTGACAAAGGCGTGGTTGTTGCCGCGAAAGGTGCCGTTGTGTTCGGCGGGCGTCCAGATGTCATGCTCTGGTTTGATCAGGGTCAGCGCCATCGGCAGGCCCATGCCCGAGATGGATTTGGCCAGCGTCACGATGTCGGGCGACAGCCCCATGCCTTCGAACGAAAAGAATCCGCCGGTGCGGCCACAGCCAGCCTGAATGTCATCGATAATGAACAGCGCGCCGTGGCGGCGGGCAATCGCCTCGATCTGGCGCAGCCATGCGGCGGATGCGGCGTTGAGCCCGCCTTCGCCCTGCACGGTTTCGACAATGATCGCGGCGGGAGCGTCGATCCCGCTTGACGGATCGTCAAGCTGCTGTTCCAGCAGATCGGCGGTGTTGATATCGGGCCCGAAGTAACCATCAAAGGCTGCGCGGGTCACGCCTGAAAGCGGCGTGCCGCCGCCACCGCGATGTTTGGCGTTGCCCGTCGCCGCCAGCGCACCCAGCGTGACGCCGTGAAACCCGTTGGTAAAGGCGATGATATTGGTGCGGCCGGTCACCTTGCGCGCCAGTTTCATCGCCGCTTCGACCGCATTGGCGCCGGTCGGTCCGGTAAACTGCACGCGGTAATCCAGCTCGCGCGGCTTGAGGATCACCGCCTCGAAGCGCGACAGGAACGCCGCTTTGGCGTCTGTGAACATGTCCAGACCCTGCGCGATGCCGTCCTGCGCGATATAGTCGATCAGCGCCCGTTTCAGATCCGGATCGTTGTGGCCATAGTTCAGCGACGAGCATCCGGCGAGGAAGTCTGTATAGCCTGCGCCCTGTGCGTCATAGATCGTGGCCCCCACCGCCTTGTTGAAAAGCTTGGGGAAACTGCGGGAATAGGAACGGACGCCGCTTTCGACGCGGTCGAACATGGGGATGATTCGGTCGGTGGTTTCGGTCGTCATTGTGTGGCTCTCCGGATGTGGGGCGCGTGAAGCGAGGTTGGCAGAGCAGATTCAGACCAATGCAGGTGAACGCGTGGCCTCTGCCTTGAACGGCCCGATGGTGACGCGGATTTCGCTTTCCTGTTCTCCGTCGAGATGGGTTTCGCTCAGGAAATGCGGCTGGGATTTCAGGTCGGCATCCAAGGCGCCGGCGACTTTGCGGAACAGCGACCACGAGGCGACATTGGATGGCGTGATGGTACATTCGACATGGCACAGGTTCGCGTTTTCAGGCCGCGCCAGAACCGCGGCGATCAGATCCTGGCCCAAACCGTGGCCGCGGGCCGGGTCGGCCACGCAAATCTGCCAGACGAACAGCGTGTCGGGTTGCTTGGGCGGCACATAGCCAGACATCCAACCCACGATCTCGCCATCCATCTCGGCCAATGCGCAGGTCCCGGCAAAGTGGCTGCATTGCAGCAGGTTGGAATAGCGCGAATTGGTGTCAAGCGCGCCGGTTTCGCTGACCAGACGCCAAACAGCTGGTCCGTCGCCCGACCGGGGTGTCCGGATGCATAACGCGCCTGCATTATGACCCGTGTCGAAGTGGTCGCAGTTGTTCATCCGCATGGCTCTGGGCTTCCTACTGTGCTCATTCTACTGTGCTCGCTGGGCTATATATTAGTTAGTAGGTACTAAATGTCAACCTGAAAAGCTCTTCGCTCTGGCCATCCATTGACCTTCATATCGCGTAAACCTCCATAATTCGCGAAGTTTTTATTGGAATCACGGACTGATGTCGTGTTGAATAAGCGCTTCTGCGACATATATTTCGTTTATACTTACTATTTTAAACTGCTGGCCAAGTGCTGCAAACCGCGTGTCCGTGGTGCGACGCTTGCTTGGCGACACGACGAAAGATATCTCCCCAACTCAGACCTATTTTGGGAATATGCCATTGGAACACCGCACGAAACTTGCCCTGACCGCGATGCGGAAAATCCTGCGAACGACCGACCGCAACAGCAAGGCTCTGCTCAATGCGACGGGATTGACGCCCTCACAGCTTATCCTGATGCAGGTACTGGAGGAGCTTGGCGAACAGACGGCAGGCGATGTGGCGGCGCGTATGGGCATTACCCAAGCCACGACCACCGTACTCATCCAGAAGCTGGAGAGTCTGGGCATGGTGAACCGGCGCAAAGGGGATGCGGACAAGCGGCAATCGTGGCTTTCGCTGACGCCGACCGGCAAGCACGCCCTGACCATTACGCCCGACGGCACCCACCGCCAGTTTCATCGAGAGTTCAGTGCATTGCAGGATTGGGAACAGATGATGATCATTGCCGCGCTCGAGCGGGTCGCGCAAATGCTTGGCGATACCGATCCGGACGCGGCGGCGATCATCGATTCGACACCCGATCTGTCCGCGACCATCTAGAATGCGCCATCTTCTGCTGTGTCGTCACCTGCGGATCGACTGCTGTGACGATAACATCTGGTTCGGCGCGGTGAACGGCGCAGCTTGCTTGACCTTTGCAACCTGACGGCGGCACAAGGAGAGTCATGTCGCGTCTCTTTGCCCGCCTCTTTCGACCAGCCCCGCAAACCGTTCCCGACACGCCGATTGCGCCTGCCGGGCCGTTTCAGGTGGTGGGCGATATTCACGGCAGGCTGGACCTGCTGCACCTGATCCTAGATGCCAGTGACCCTGATCTGCCGCTGATCTGTGTTGGCGACTACGTCGACCGGGGCGAAGACAGTGCGGGAGTGTTGCGTCTGTTGACGGAGGCTTCGCATCTTTGTCTGATGGGGAACCATGAAGAGATGCTGCTGAAATTTCTGGATGCGCCGGAGAGCGGCGGTGCGCAGTGGTTGCGGCACGGCGGGTTGCAGACGCTGGCGAGTTTCGGTGTCGCGGGGGTTACGACGACGTCAGGGCCCGGTGCGCTGGCCGCGGCGTCGGACGCGCTGCGCCGCGCCATGGGGGATGAGCTGATCGCCTGGCTGCGCGGCCTGCCGCTGTGGCATCTGACCGGCAATGTCGCGGTGGTGCATGCCGGTGCCGATCCGGCGCGACCGGTTGATGCGCAACACAACAGCCTGCTGTGGGGCCATCCCGACTTTGCCAGAACGCCGCGCAGCGACGGGCTTTGGGTGGTGCATGGCCATACTGTGGTGGACCGCCCGATGACCGAGGGTAACCGGATCGCGATCGATACCGGGGCCTTTGGGACGGGGCGATTGACCATGGCGCAAATCTCGCCGGGCGTGGTGCGATTTGTCAGCACGGATGGCGCAAATGGTGCCTTGCTTTGTGATGAGACGGTCTGACCGGGGCCACCCGGATATCTGCAGACCGATCTTCAAGGGAAAAGCCGCGCCTCTTAACCCCTCGTTAACCCTCTGACCTTTATCAAAGTTTAATCAAAGGTTGCGCGTGGGGACGTGGTCGATGCGACATATGACATTTCCGGACGAATTGACCAGGTTGGGGAAGGTTTCAGCAGCGCAGGCCCCGGCAAGTTTCTACCGTACTTTTGGCAAACGCTGGTTTGATCTAGCCTTGGCGCTGTTGATCCTGCCGATTGTTGCGCCGGTCATTGGCGCGATCTGGCTGTGGATCCGGCGTGACGGTGGACCGGGATTCTTTGGCCATCAGCGTGTTGGTCGGCATGGCAAGACCTTCAAATGCTGGAAGATCAGGTCGATGGTCGCCGATGCCGAGGAGAGGCTGGCGTTGCATCTTGCCGGTGATCCTGCAGCGGCGGTGGAATGGGACCGGCACCACAAGCTGAAAGATGACCCGCGGGTGACCGCGCTGGGCCGGTTCACCAGAAGGACGAGTCTGGATGAACTACCGCAGATCTGGAACGTGATCTGTGGCGACATGAGCTTTGTCGGGCCGCGCCCGGTGGAGCCGGAGGAGCTTGCGCGGTATCGCGGGAACATCTCGGCATATCTGGCGCTGCGGCCGGGGATTACCGGTTTGTGGCAGGTGTCGGGCCGCAATGAGGTGAGCTATGATGCCCGCGTCGGCATGGATGTAGCTTATGGCCGCAACATCGGGATGCTGACCGACCTCAAGCTCATCCTGCGGACGGGCGGATCTGTTTTCAACGCGACCGGGAAATGACAGGGAGTCGCAGTTGGGTGGATGCCCTGTGGTGTCTGATTGCAGCGATTGTAATCAGCGCGGCGCCCGCGACCGGCAGAGCAGAGCAGCTTTCGTTCTATGGCACGCCCGGCCTGATCGACATGCCATCGGCGCAGGTGATGCCGGATGGAAATTTTGCTGTCACCAGCGGGTACTTTGGGGGAAATCTGCGCAATACCCTCAGCTTTCAGATCACGCCCCGCCTGTCGGGCGCGTTTCGCTATGCCGTGATCGACGGGTTTCAGAGCGATGGCGCGACCCTGTATGACCGCAGTTTTGACCTGCATCTGGCGCTGTTGCCCGAAGGCGCGGTGATGCCTTCGGTGGCCATGGGTCTGCGGGATTTTGGCGGCACCGGGATTTACAGCAGCGAGTATCTGGTGGCGTCGAAATCCATTGGCCCGGACCTGACCATCACGGCGGGGCTGGGGTGGGGACGTTTGGGCGCGCGCGACGGGTTTGCCAATCCGCTGGGGCGACTGTCGGACCATTTCGATACCCGTCCAGATGTGGGCGAGGGTGGGATCGGAACGACTGGCCAGCTTGATTTTGGTGCGTGGTTTCGCGGGGATGCGGCGCTGTTTGGGGGCGTGACGTGGCAGTTTGCCGAGCGGGCGACGTTGGTGGCAGAATATTCGTCTGACACCTACGTCCGCGAAGCCGAGCGCGGGGTGGTGAGGCAGACATCGCCGCTGAACCTTGGCCTGCGCTACGGTTTTGAGAATGGCGTCGATGTCGGGATTTATTCGCTTTATGGTACAGGGGTCGGGGCCAGTCTGTCCTATGTGTCTGACCCGGCCCGACCTGCCATTCCCGGGGGGCGCGAAGCGGCGGCGCCGTCGATCATGCCGCGCGATCTGGTGGCCGGGGCAGGCTGGAACCGGCAGGACGATGACGCGGAGTTGCGCGACGTGCTGCGCCTGCGGCTTGGGGCGGAGGGTATCGACCTGCGCGGCCTGACGGTCGAGGCCGGGACAGCGCGTGTGCAGATGGAGAACCAGCGATGGCCGGTGCCTGCGCAGGCACTTGGCCGGACTGCGCGGATCGTGGCGAATACGTTGCCGCCGGGGGTGCGCCGGTTTGAGCTGACGTTCGTAACGCGAGGTATGCCTGTGACCATGGTGTCGCTGGCGCGTGATGATCTGGAGGCGTTGGAGCATGATGTCGATGGCGCCGCATTGATGCTGGCGAGGGCGCAGATCACCGATGCGGCAGATGTGCCGCCCATCGGGCAAGGTGCGGCGCTGAGTCTTGATCTGAGCCCTTATCTCGATCTGAGTTATTTCGATCCTGACCGCCCGGTCCGCGCCGATCTGGGACTGCAGCTCTCGGTACGCTATAGCCCCGCGCCCGGACTGATGTTTTCGGGGCTGCTGCGGCAACCTGTTATCGGCAATATCGGCGATGCGACGCGGGTCTCGGATTCTGTGCTGCCGCATGTCCGTTCTGACGCGGCGCTATATGCAACGGGGTCGGATCCGGAGATCAGCCAGCTGACGGCGGCCACTTTCTTTCGCCCCGGTCGGGATCTGTTTGGCAGGGTCACGGTCGGATATCTGGAGCCGATGTTTGGCGGGCTTTCGGCCGAAGTATTGTGGCGGCCGGTGGATGGGCTGTTGGCGCTGGGGCTGGAGATCAATCATGTCTGGCAACGCAACTATGATCAGGGGTTCGGATTTCAGGATTATGAAGTTCTGACCGGCCATGCCTCGGCCTATTACGCCTTTGGTAACGGGTTTGAGGGTCAGATCAACGCGGGCCGCTATCTTGCGGGTGATTATGGTGCGACGGTCCGGCTTGACCGGGTTTTTGGCAATGGCTTCAGGATTGGCGCCTTTGCCACGCTGACGGATGCGTCGTTCGAGGAGTTTGGCGAGGGGTCGTTTGACAAGGGGATCGTGATCGAGGTGCCGCTGACATGGCTTTCGGGGCAGCCGTCGCGGGATGTCGTGCGTCAGGTATTGCGCCCGGTGCTGCGCGATGGCGGCGCGCGAATACAGGTTGCCGACCGCCTTTACGACCTGACCGACGGTTATCGCGCCGATGATCTGGCGGATGAGTGGGGCAAATTCTGGCGATGATGCGGCGGTTCTTCCTTGTCTTGCTGCTGGCGCTGACCGGGTGCGCCGCCGATATGGCGCCAGTCCCCGACCCGACCTATGCCGCGTTGATGCAGGCCGGGGTGCCGGTCATGCAGGTGGGGGTCGAGGCGGCGGGAACCGCGACGTTTGCCCGGCGGGAGACTCTGCGCGGCGGAATCGCAACATTTCTGACCCCGGATGGTGTTGCGGTCATTGTGCAGGACGGGATGCTGCGTGGCACGCGCGGGTTGGGCGCGGACATGCTGGCCTCTGATATAGCGGCGTCGCGCGAACTGGTTTTGTCGATGCGGAGCGGCAGGGTGGAGCGGTTGCACAGCTTTCTGGACGGGGAAGACCGCGCTGCGATGAGGCGCTATGTCTGCGATATCGCTGTTCAGGGACCGCGGGCGATAGGTCTGGGAACGCTGCAGATTGATACGGTACTGTTGACCGAGGATTGCGCCGGTTCCGAAGAGGAGTTTGTGAATTATTACTGGGTGCTGCCCGCCGCGCGGCGCGTCGTGCAATCACGGCAGTGGGGCGGCGCGTTCAGCGGGATGATCGTCATGCGGGATGTCGCGCCGTGATGCGGCGATTGTGGAAGACTTGCCACCCGATGCGATCATCAATCGCAGGGTCAGGATCCCCGCAAAGAACACAAATCCGAGGCCGATGAGGAGCCAGAGGGTGAAGGTACCCGTGAGGAACCAGACCCCGGCGCTTGTCAGGAAGGCAAGCAACATTGCCGCGATGCCGGTGGATAGCGCCATGCCAGACCTTTCCTGCAGCTAAGGGCAGAGCGCCCCACAATGACCGCCAGTTAACAGGAAATGGTAAACTGCCGGTTGACTTGCAGGAAGTTGGCCAAAAGGACGGGTCAGTTGCGGTAGTATTTGGCCCCGAGTGCCGCGGAACGCCCGTATCTGCTTCCGTATTGCTTCATCTGTCGGGGGTTGATCTGGCTGAGCACAAGCCCGCTGATCCGGATGCGGCCGCCGCGGAACATGTCGAGCCCTTCTGCGACCTGCTCGCGCGAGGTCGAGTCCCATTTCACGGTAAAGAGCACCGCATCGGCATGTTGCGCGATGATCCGTGCATCCGGCACGATCAGCACAGGCGGTGTGTCGATGATGATCGTGTCATACCGGTCCCGCAGGGTGGTGATCAGGGCCTTGAAACGCTCGGACGCAAAGAGATCGGCGGCGTTGATGCTCGTCTGTTCGCCAATCAGCAGATCGCCGTTCAACTGTGGGTCACGATGGACCGCGTCGTCGAGCGTGATATCGCCGGATAGGAGGGCGACGATGCCCTTTTCTGGCAAACCGTCGAAGTATTCATGCAGGGTCCGGCGCCGGATATCACCTTCGATCAGCAGGACTTTGCGCCCCATGCTGCCAAGGTTCTGCGCCAGCGCGATGGAGTTTGTGGTTTTGCCTTCGTGCGGAACCGACGAGGTCGAGACGATGACTTGCGGCGGCTGGTCTATGTTCGACAACAGGACAGAGGTACGCAGGTTGCGGATTGCTTCGGCGGCCGATGAGGCGGGTTTTTCGCTGAGATACGTCAGGATGCGTTTACGATTGCGCCCGGGGATCAGCGGCACCTGACCCAACACCGCGTAGCCGGTGACAGTCTCAAGCGCGCGCCCGCTGCGAAACCCGCTGGCTGCAGCTTCTCGCAACAGCACGACCACGATACCCGCCAGCAGGCCCATGGTCCCGGCCATCCCCAGAATCAGGGATTTTTGCGGAAAGCTGGCGCGGCCTGGCACCACGGCGTCGGAAAGAATCCGGCTGTCGGCCTGTTGAATGCCTTGTTGCGCGGAGGTTTCCTTGAGACGGGTCAGGAAATATTCGTAGAGCAGGCGCGTGGCCTCTGCCTCGCGTGTGAGTTGTTGCAGGATGATAAGCTCTTGTCCTTGTTGGCTTATCTGGTCCTGTAATGAAGTTTCGGAGCCCCGCAATGCGATGATCTGCTGCTCTGACCGGGCCTGATCAAAGCTGAGTTGGTCGATGATCTGTTCGAAACGGGTATCGAATGCGGTCGCGATGCCGGGGTCCGTTTCGGTCCGTGAAAGCAGACCGCTGAGTTGCGTGTCGCCGGCAACCGCGGCGCGGTCAGCGCGCGTACCGCCCGACTGCAGTTGCGACAGGCGGGTCTGCGAGGCAGCCAGCGCGTTTTCGGCTGAGACGATCCGGTCACGCAGATCCTTGAGTTGCCGTTCCAGCGCCTGCAGGGAGACGACTGAAACGAGTTGGGTGGATGTGTTGAAGGCGGCAAGCTCTGCCTCGGCAGATTCCAGTTCCTGCTGCAACTCTGCCACGCGATCGGAGAGCCATGCTGTCGCCTGTTCGGTCGCCTGGAATTTCACCTCGAGCTGATTGAGGATGTAGAGTTCGACAATCGTGTCTGCGATCAGGGCGGATTTCACAGGATCGGTGGTTTCGACGGTCACCCGAAAGACGAGGCTCAATGGGATATTGTGGATCGTGACCGCGTCGAGAAGGCGGCTGATTGTTGCGTCGCGCTGCCGTTCGGGCGTGATGATATGCGGCTCCGGTGCAGTGCCGGTGATCCGGCTGATGGCCCGGTCAAGCGGCCCGGCGGGTTGGAGCCACTCGTTGTATTCAGCGTCGCGAGTGAGATCGAGTCGGTCCACCACCTTGCCCATCAGACCGCGCGCGCGCAGCACCTCCACCTCGGAGTTGACCTCTGCGGTGTCGCCGGTGAGCCCGCCGACAACACCTTGAAGATCCACGACATTGCCTTGCTGGGTTTGAAGAATGACAACCGCGGAGGCCTGATAGAGTGGCGTCGCCAGTGCAGAGGCATAGTATGCGCCCGCCAGAACAGCCAGCGCGGTAATCAAAGCAATGATGAATTTGCCGCGCCAGATCGTGCCGAACAAGGCCGGACTGTCGATGAAATCTTCGTCGTGCAGAGGGACCGACCGCTGAGGTGTATTTCCGACTACAAATGGACCTGATGGAATGTCGCGCATTAACGTCCGCACTTTCATTCGCCTGCTTCTTGAACTTGATAGCGGTTCAGATGTCGCTAGACAAATGTATTAACGACGTGTGACGCTTTTAGAGGTATGCGTCCGCGGTTTTCGGTGGAATTCTGCTGTCAAGAACAGGCTGGCGAGGACAATATTCAGCGGAACGCAGATTATTGCGGATATTCAATATTGATTCAGCGTTACAGCCTATGGTGGATATGATAAGAAAATAGATGAATTGTGTTGGAGGATACATGTCCAGTTCTGCAAATCGAGTCGCGGTTTTAGCTTTCTTGACGATGTCTTGTCTGTCGATCTCCGTTCTGGCGCAGGATACGGTCGAGGTTGATCCTTGCATGCCGTCGGACCAGACCCCGGACGGCGTTGCGACAAGGCTTGAATGTATTCAACTGCCTGACCCCGCGCTTGTCGGGGCGACCAACTTTGTTCCGACGGTGGTTCTGGGCGGGGTTGCGGTGATTGGCGCCTTGCTGGCCGGATCGAATGGCCCTGCCAGCACGCCCAGCACGCCGTAGGAAACGGATAGTGACGAATCCGGTATTTGTTTACCTTTTTTAACAGGCTGGCAGGCCGAGGCGGATCAATTCAGATCCCCGAATCCGATAGATCCGATTCGTGCTGTAGCGACCCGTCTGGAGATACCATGCGCGCAGGGCGGGTGGATAATATGAGGCGATGAGCGTAGACAGATATTCGAAGTCTCTTTCGCCGAGCTGACGATCATTTGCAGTCGGTCCATGAAAACCAAAGACCGTATCGGAGGATATACAGACATTCGCCAGACCGAGATACATGGTGCAAGTCGAAAAGCAGATCGCACCGTCGATCCGGACGCTCTGGCCGCTGGTGTGTATGTCGCGCAGGCGCACCATTCGGTTCCAGATCAGGCCACCAAAATCATTGCCGACAATAATCTGACTTGCGCTGGATTGGGCGCCCGCAAGTGTTGGTATCATCGACATCGCGATAATAACAGACCAGATCAGACGCCGTATTACTGTAAAGATCGACAAGAAAATAACCGCCACAGACTGCCGGGCAGTTATAGAAACTCTATTCATGATTTCACCCCATTCATTCAGATCGGACCCCCTCCCTAACTGAAATTCAACGCACCCTCATATAACCATGAGGCAATAAAGTGGTGTTGGATCGGTTAACATCGGCGACGCTGTGTCAGAGGCATTTTAGTAAAATGGCGACAACGGCAGGAATCTGATGTGAAATGTGGTTATTTTGGCAGAGATTGATCGCAGTCGCTAATCGTATGGCATATTTTTCGGTAACCATGTTACCTGCACCGCAATGTTTTGTGTCATGATCGGGCCGAAGAAGGAGAGTTTGAATCATGTTGCAAGGACGGTGTCATTGCTGTTGTCCGGGCCGACGGCCATGCGGCGTGCAGGGCGATCGAGACGCGCGTGAGTGATTCGTCCGATCCGCTGGTGCGGGCAGGTTTCTCGAGCAGAATCGCCAAAGCGGGCAGTTGGTCCGTGGGCGGAAAGCTGATTGCGAGGCTGATTGATCTGGGATCGCTGGTGGTGTTGGCTGCGGTGCTGGATCCGGCGAGTTTTGGACTTGTTGCGCAGGCGATGAGCGTGATTCTTATCGTCGAGGCGGTTACAAGCATGCCGGTGATGCAGCCGATCCTGCGCATCGCTGACCCTGCGTCGAATGTCTATGACACGGCATTTACGCTGTCATTTCTGCGCGCCGTTGCTATTGCTGCGATTGCCGCGTTATTGCCCACTCCGGTCGCGGGATATTTCCAGGAACCCCGGCTTCCCGGATTGCTCATTACATTGGCGCTCGCCCCAATTCTGCGGGGGAGCGTGAGCCCGCGCATGGCAGAGTTTCTGCGTGCCTATGACCTTTGGCCAGAAGTTATCAGTGATGTATTGGCAAAGATCGTTTCATTTGTGTTTATTTTTATCACAGCAGTTTTGACCCAGAGTTATTGGGC
>Ga0105054_10003933_pt1 | contig 22585 bp, 22 predicted proteins | sample BON02_FD_78091 | JGI IMG/M metagenome (GOLD analysis project Ga0105054, IMG submission 78091) | Freshwater microbial communities from Lake Bonney liftoff mats and glacier meltwater in Antarctica - BON-02 (megahit assembly) | ecosystem: Environmental > Aquatic > Freshwater > Ice > Glacier...
AGCGCCCTGTTTCAAGATCCACCACCATCAAGCGTGCCCGGTGATCGAAACTGTTGTATCCATTTCCGAAAACTGTGGCCCAACGTCCGCTGGCCAGCCGGACGATCTTCGGTTTCGTCACGCCAAACCCAACATCGCGACACGCGCGGCTGCCGAGCGTTCCCGTGGGATCTGAGACACACACAGCGTTCGAGTGCCTGAACTCCCACAAGACTTTACCTGGACCGAATTCTGAGGGATCGGTAACATCCAAAGCGAACACGGTGCGTCCGCCCGCCCCCATGGCCCCCACCGCTACGGTGCGCCAGGCACCATTTGTATAAGCATCCGAGATCATCGAAGAGCCATCCAAATAAAACCGATGGCTGTAATCGGGCCGCATAAGCTCATTGACTTGCGCATGGGTTCCCGCTGAACCTGGGAGCAAAAGTTCACTCGGCACGTAGGCAAACAGCTCGTCGCCATCGGTGGCGTTGAATGCGTGAAACATGCCGCTGTTGGAGCCAACGAACAACGTTTCAGGGCGCTTCTTATAAGTCGAGGATGTGCGAAAAGCGCCGTAACTTGTGCCTTGCGGAGCGGGGAGCATGCTGTAGCCAAAATCTCGCTCGGCCATGAACTGCGGCGCAGAACCCACGATGCTTCCTATTCGCCTGGTGATGCCGTCCACCAAGCGTGAGCGAAGTTGGGCATTGTCCACGCCATACAGCCAGTTGATTCGGTCATCCACGGTCGCCGTTGAGGCAGGGGCACCCGCAGGGTTTGCACCTAACGCATCACGCTGTTTTGGGCTTAGCTTGTCCAGCTTGAAGTCCACAGCCACCCCCCCTTCAGTGCTCGTGAAGATTTTCCTTGATGGAGCCAGCCGGTCCGCCAGTTTCTGCTCTGCGTCCCAAGCCAATCCAGCTGTGCTGAGATCGGGCGTGCCATCCGCATTCAATTTACGTGCCACCAAGGTGCCCGACCAATCCGTGCTGCGAAAGAAGGCGTTGTAAAGGAGCGTATCCGTTTGCAATACCGCAGCACCGGTGGCGGCAGATGTTCCGGCGGCCGAAACTCGCGCGACAATGTTGGTAAGTACCGAATTGAGTTCAGAAGAAAAAACCTCGGGTTCGCCTGCAGAGAAATACCCACCTCGGCCGTTCACCGCAGCATGCAGCAAATCGTCTTTCCTCGTGTTAGAAGCAATGCTGGGATCCCCCCAAACAATGGGCTCTTGCGTGGTGATCGCACCAAAGGCGGTCGCGGGATCAACAACACCATTTACGCCAAACGCCACACCATAAGTCACCATGTGTTGCCAGAAAGCCGGATTGGACTTGGACGATGGCACCTTGTTCGCAAGCGTTGGGCGCAAATCCCTGTTCCAGTAATACATAGCCACGTCGGCCAGAGTATTGGCGTATGTATCGGTGAAAGGTGAGAGAGGTTCGTAGGTAAACGACCGAGCTGGCGGCCCATCTGCTGTAATTGTAGGACCGGGTGAGCCGTCCACGTTTGCACGCGCACCGGCTGTTTTAGCCTGATCATAGGAACCGGTATTCGTCCAATCCCCATCCGTCATCAAAATGGCGAAACTTTGGCGGCAAACGTTGTGATCGGACCCTTTGTCGGTTCCAGGAAGGTCCGCCCACGGCCCGAGGTTGTCAGCTCGACTGTAATATTGTCCCACATCATCCAGCGCCCTGCGCAGTGGCGTGGCACCTCCTTTCTGTACGCTCAGGTAGAGTTCTTTGAAAAAATTATTGCGATCATCTCCGCTAAAGGGGCGAACCCCTAACACCAACGTTGAATTGTCCACACCGTCAACATTTGCCACATTTGCAGTCTGCTCATATGTGCCCCATGTAGTACCCTTGTTGATTTCTCCAAAACCGACGCGCATCCCTTCCGGTTGGGATATAAATGCCCGGCCAATACCTGCCTGAGCCGATAAATAACTTGAGCGGTGGTAGGTGTACCAATTTGCAAAATTCTGGATCTCTTGAGCGTAGGTGCAAACACCCGCCAAACATTCATTGCGATTTTCACGACCGTCGTCTTTGTAGGTTGAACTGCTCGATCTAATTTCCACCTTTTGGTAGCTTCCAAATTTGAACTTATCTCCTGTTGTGTATTGATAGTAGACAGCGGGATAAAACAATTCATCTTTGAGTTTGGTTCTTATACACCACCACTCGGGACACAACGCAGCCTCCGTGGTGTCTACCGTGAGATTGCGCGTATTATCTCCCGTTGCAGGGTTACTAAAATTATCTGCATTTCGTATGGGGTGACGGGGGGCCGCAGTCGGTGTAGCTTTAGGAAAGAATGGGGCCGCTGCATCGACTGGTATGAAGGCGGTGGGAAACGGCAGTCCAACGGGCTTGGCCCAAGGTCGGTATGTAATAGCCGGGTTGTAGTAAAGCTTGTTCACATGGGAAGACCTGTGGTAAGCAATATCTCCCCTATCTTCCTCAGCTACCCCAGAAGGTCTGCGACGGCCCATGTACTCCCCCTGCATCGAACCTGAATTGTCAAGCACAAACATGATGTTGGGGTCTGTACCGGCCGACAGAAATAGAGGTACCTGAGCCGCCGTGACCTGAGCGAAAGCAGCTGAATAACCACCAAACGAGGCGCACAGCCCAATGGCTACGCTGCCAGCGCTATTCCAGATCTGTTGACCAAATTTCTTCATTTCCATTTCAGCACTCCTGGTGTATCCGCCGGAACACCAATAAAACCCATAGCCGCAATTTCCGAGCAAGCGCCTCATTGCAGCGGCTCGAAACCGGACTGCAACACCACCACGCTTCCGGCTTGCCCACCCACGCCGCGCGAGGTCACGGGGTAAATCAAACGCCATTCGGGTGGCAAAGACAGCCCGACACGCACGTAGTGCGGTGGACCAACGTGATACATCGGGTCTTCAATCAGCCCGGCGTCGAATGTGGGAACTTGGCCAGTTCTCTCTTCTGCGCCCCAGTTCAGTGGGTCTGGCAAGGCGGCAAAGGCGGCTGGAAATGGATTTAGTCCCTCGCCCACTCTCAAGGCAGCCTCGGCGGCCTGAAACGCTGCATTGCGCTCGCGCACGTTGAAAGCCATGCGTTCTTGCGCCAGGTTGCTGCGAAGCGCCTGTACCCCCAACAGAGTCAACACCACCAGAATGATGAGGCCGACCACCAGCACCGCGCCATGCTGGCGGCGATGGCGACCGATTGACCGCGTTTGGCGATAAGCACATTTAGCAGCCACCGCTGACGGGAGGGCCTGTGCAACATTGGGTTGCTGGTGAATCGCAGTCATGGGAGACGGTTTCGAAGAGCGACTGAGGAAAAAAAGCGCTGACTGACATCGGCACCATCTGCAACCGTGAGAGCCACTCTGACTGCCACCGCTAGAGCGGCATCAGCTGCCGTTGGCTTTTCAATGTACCCAAGAGCTGCGCGATCCGCGGCTCCAGCAATGCCGTATAGCAACTGCATATCTGTAACACCGGCCGCAACTGCCTGTCCATTGCGCCGAAGTTCGCTTCCTGCGACTGTGTAAGTGACGATTTCGAGGCGCATCACTACAGTCCCTGGCTTGAAGCCATGGGAGAGATTTTTTTCTGTTGTAATTGAGTTGGCACCCATCGCCGCGATCGTCAAAACTTCGGTGGTCAAGCAGTCTGACAAAAGAAGACGGTCTCCCACGTCAACCGTGCCCAATGCATCAATGTCAGCCACCCCAAATATGTTGTCTGCTGGTGACAGGGTAACGGTTGTGGTAGCTCCACTGCCATACCTGATGGTAATGCCATCCGAGGCACCAGCGCCAGGCGCTGTTTCCAAAACAATATTGTTGCTAAAAATTGTTGGGCTACGGTGGTCCAGGTAATTGACATTTCCACACCCAGAATTTCCAGCCATTCTAATGTCTCGATTAAGTAATTCCAAGGCGATACGGCCAGACTCTTGAACCGCAGAAAAAGAGGTGAGGTACCGGTAACTGGCCTGGCTGCCAGCGAAGGAGTAAAGCACTGCTGTCAGAATCAGAAGGCTAAGGGCAATCCCAATCATCAACTCGATCAAAGAAAGGCCACGTTGGCGAGCCCGCGAGGTCAACGCCCGGTCTTTGGAATCCATCACAGCGGACGCACCTCAGTGCGAACCACGACGCAGTCGCGAGGCATTTCGCCAGCCTGAAGGCGGCCATCATTCCAGATGACCTCCACCACCAGCACCTCACGGCTTGCCTTGGGATGAACGATGCCACATTGATCGATGTAATCTTCTGCAGCAGGTAAGTAACTCGCCTGGCCTGTGCCTCCCGGTAAAAGAGTCTCAATACAACTTTTCCATTGATTCACGTCGATTGCAGCCATGTCAGTTGGCGATGTCGCCAAAGCAATTTCGCTGCCACATACCTGCGAGTCCGTTCCATCAAACGGCGTGTTGAACGGCGTGATGTAGCTGCAAGCGGAAGCGCCTCGACAAGCGCTTAAATTTGCGCGCATACGGTCGGTCAAATTATAGGCTAAGCTGACCCCTTGCGAGCGCAAGTAAGCGCCATGGTTGAACTTAATGCCATTGAATTGCAAGCCGGCCAGCCCCACCACGCCCAATGACAATAAGACCACAGCCACCAATACCTCAATCAATGAAGCACCTGAATTGCAGGTTTTCATTCGTGCACGCGATTTACCTCGAAAAGCGGCAACCGATGGAGGAGCCAGGTAGGGGATCATGCGAAGCCTCAAGTCTGTCAACACGCCGTGGTTGCTGAAGAGATTCGACCCGCAGCGCCTACGCTGACAGATCGCTCGAGGGTACCCAATGTCAGATCAAAGCATCGCTCAGCAGACGCGCCCCCCAGGCCGTTGAACTCCACTGAGGCAGGGTTGATTATGTCAATGGTTATGTCAATGCCGTTGCGTGCCGCAGGCCAAACGCGAAATGGCGGGTCGGCGGCTGGGCCCGCCTCGTTTCGAGCCACCCAACCACTGTTCCACGACGGGTTGGTGCTGCAACTGTCTTGGTCGTTTGTCGAACACAACACCACAAGAATGCCGCGTTTTATCGCTTCGCTCCGCGCAAACTGTAAACCAGTCAACAGATCGTTCGATGCGGCGGAAAGGCGACTGCTCTCGATCATCGAGCGAAAGCTGGGCACGCCAACCCCCAAGAGAACCGCAAGTATCGCTATTGTTACCATCAATTCAATGAGGGTAAAACCTCGCTGAGTGATAAAGTGCATTCGACGCCATTCAAACATACGTTAGGTTGTAAATAAAAACTGGTGCAAATAGAGCCATAAGCAATCTTTGTTAACCGGAGGTCGCCATTCTTGACTCCAAATTTGGCATCAAATACGACTACCGTAATAAAAGAAGCATCTTTCTCACTGGTTGGGCGTAGCTGTAAGCTTTGAGCTTTATGCTTTAGGCTTTACGTTTCACCTTATGGTGAAGACCATGAACCAGATTCAAAAAGCTCGTAAATGCTATACAGCGTAAAGCAAATATACTGACCGTGTGGGCTGGCTACCGATGCGCAGGACGGGTGGGGCGTTTGACTGCGCAAGCGGCACATCTTCAGCGCCAGACCCAGTGATTGATCTAATCTGTGCGGTGCAAGCTTGCACCATCGCTACAAGAAATACGGGACTACGCCGCCGCAGCTCGGATGCACGAGAGCAGCAGGTAACGGGACGCAGACAAATGTTTATTGCAGAAAAAGCGCGCTGGGAAGCGGCAGGCGGGGAGGCTGCGATGGCGTTGGTGCGCTCCCAACCCAACCCCCGAGTGGGTTGTGTCATCACCGCCCCAAACGGCGATCTGCTCGGCCAGGGCCACACCCAGCAAGCAGGCGGCTCGCATGCCGAGGTGATGGCGCTGCGCGATGCGCAGGCCAATAGCAGTTCGGTGCACGGCGCCACCGTCTACGTCACCCTGGAACCCTGCTCGCACCACGGCCGCACGCCGCCCTGCTGCGACGCGCTGATAGCGGCCGGCATCGCCCGGGTGGTGGTGGCAACGCTTGACCCGAACCCCAAGGTGGGTGGACGGGGCCTACAGCGCCTCAAGGACGCCAGCATTGAAGTCGAGCTGCTGCCACCCGACAGCGAACCAGCCCGGGCCTCGCGCGAGCTCAACATCGGTTTTTTCAGCCGCATGATCCGGGGCACGCCATGGGTGCGGATGAAGATGGCGGCGTCGCTGGATGGCACCTCGGCGCTGGCCAACGGCGCCAGCCAGTGGATCACCGGGCCTGCTGCGCGGGCCGATGGCCACGCTTGGCGGGCGCGGGCTTGTGCGGTGCTGACGGGCATTGGCACGGTGCTGGCAGACGACCCGATGCTGGATGTGCGCGAGCTGCCGGTGCAACGTCAGCCGCATCTGGTGATCGTGGACAGCCGGTTGGAGACGCCGCCCACCGCCCGCCTTTTCAATGCACCTGCTCAGGGCCTGGCGCGCCAGGTCTGGATTTACACCGCGAGCGACGACGCGGCCCGCTGCCAGGCGCTGGAGGCACGCGGCGCCACGGTGATCGCCCTGCCCGGCGCGGGCTCAGGCTCGATGGGACAACGCAAGGTGGATCTGCCCGCGATGCTGCGCGATCTGGCGCGGCGCGAGGTCAACGAGCTGCAGCTGGAAGCGGGCCAGAAACTCAACGGCTCGTTCATTCGCGAAGGGCTGGTGGACGAGTGCCTGTTGTATCTGGCGCCGTGCCTGCTCGGGCCTGGCCAGGGCCTGGCCGGCTTTGGGCCTTTGCAATCGTTGCGCGATGGCGTTCAACTGGCCTACCAATCGGTGGAGCGGGTGGGGGAAGACCTGCGCATCGTCGCGCGGCTCGTCGGACGCCATGCGTTTCTGGCCAGCTGAAATCCCCCCCCGCCCAAGCAGTGGCCAGCACCCGGCGCGCGAGGACGACGCAAATCCTGCGAAAATAACACCATGTTCACAGGCATCATCACAGGTGTGGGGCGCATCGCCGCCCTACACGCACTCGGCAGTTCTTCCCACCACGGCAAGCGTTTGCACATTGAGGTGCCGCCTGGCTATCTTGACGATGTTGGCTTGGGCGACAGCATCGCAATCAATGGCGCTTGCATGACGGTCACCTCGCTTGAGTTGCCGCAGCACCAGTTCACCATCGACGTCTCCGCCGAATCGCTGGCTCGCACCACGGGTTTGGCCGAGATCGGGCACCGCATCAATCTGGAAAAGGCGCTGCGCGCCAGCGACCGTCTGGGTGGCCACATCGTCTCGGGCCATGTGGATGGCACCGGGTGCGTGACGCTCTTCGAGCAGGTGGGCGAGAGTTGGGAGCTGCGCGTAATGGCGCCGCCCGAGCTCGGCAAATACCTGGCTTACAAGGGCTCGATCACGGTAAACGGCGTGAGCCTGACGGTGAACCAGGTGCAAGACAGCGCCGCAGGATGTGAGTTCAGCATCAACATCATTCCCCACACGGTGGACAACACCGCGCTGGGCGCGGTCGCAGCTGGAACCATGGTGAACCTGGAAATCGACACCGTTGCCCGCTATGTGGAGCGCATGCTCCAGCCGTCGCAAAACCCAGTGCTCACATCTGCTCAAAAATCTGCCACATGAACGCTCTCGACATCTTGGCAACAGCTCCTCTGGCGCCGGTCGCCATCTCCCCGGTTGAAGACATCGTGGCAGAAATGCGCGCCGGTCGCATCGTGATCCTGGTTGACGAAGAGGACCGTGAAAACGAGGGCGATCTGGTGCTTGCGGGCGACCATGTGACGCCCGAGGCGATCAATTTCATGGCGCGATTCGGGCGCGGCCTGATTTGCCTCACACTCACCCGGGAGCGCTGCGAGCAGCTGCATTTGCCGCCGATGGTGGCGCGCAACGGCGACAAGAAAGGCACGGCGTTCACCGTGTCAATCGAGGCCGCCGAGGGCGTGACCACCGGCATTTCGGCCGCCGACCGCTCGCAGACAGTGGCGGTGGCGGTGGCGCGCAACGCTGGGCCAGACGACCTGGTACAGCCGGGCCACATTTTCCCACTGCAGGCGGTGGACGGCGGCGTGCTGATGCGCGCAGGTCACACCGAAGCGGGTTGCGATCTGGCGGCCATGGCCGGCTGCTCGCCAAGCTCGGTGATCTGCGAAATCATGAAAGACGACGGCACCATGGCGCGTCTGCCCGATCTGCAAATTTTTGCCGCCGAGCACGGTCTGAAGATCGGCACCATCGCCGACCTGATCGAATACCGCAGCCGCACCGAATCGCTGGTGACCCAACTCGGCTCGCGCGCGCTGCAAACCGCTTTTGGCGAGTTCACCGCCACCGCTTTCCGCGACAAGCCCAGCGGCGCGCTGCACCTGGCGCTGGTGAAGGGAACGTGGGCGCCTGGCGACACTGTGCTGGTGCGGGTACACGAGCCGCTGTCGGTGCTGGATGCGCTGGAGGTCGGCCGCGCCATGCACAGCTGGAGCCTGGAGGCCAGCCTGCGCCACATCAGCGAGACCGGTGCCGGTGTCGCGGTGCTGCTCAACTGCGGCGAGACAGCCGAGCAGCTGCTGACGCAATTCGAAGGCACAGCGCGCTCGGCCCAGGCGCCAGTGCGCGGGCGCATGGATCTGCGCACCTACGGCGTGGGGGCACAGATTTTGCGCGGGTGTGGCGTGCAAAAAATGCAGCTCATGGGCACGCCGCGGCGCATGCCCAGCATGACCGGCTACGGTTTGGAAATTACCGGCTACCTCGGCCGCAGCGCCTGAACCCGATCAACACACACAGAACGGAATCGACCATGTTCGGCGCAGACAAAGGCGCAGCCCCTTCACTTGATGGCAAGGCACTCGCCATCGGTATTGTGCAGGCCCGCTTCAACGAAACCATCACCAACGCCTTGTTTCAGGCCTGCCATGCCGAGCTGCTGGCGCTGGGCGTGGACGAGAAAAACATCACCCATGTGACGGTGCCGGGCGCACTGGAAGTGCCGCTGGCCTTGCAAGCGCTGGCCGAGCGCGAGGGGTTCGACGCGCTGATTGCGTTGGGCTGCATCATCCGCGGAGAAACCTACCACTTCGAGCTGGTGGCCAACGAGTCGGGCGCGGCTGTCACCCGCCTGGCACTGGACTACCAGATACCCATCGCCAACGCCATTCTGACGGTGGAAAACGCGGCCCAAGCCATTGCGCGCCAAGAAGACAAGGGGCGCGATGTCGCCCGGGTGTCGGTAGAAATGGCGCAGCTGCTGGCGCAGATCAAATGACCATGACCGAAACCACACCCACCATCTTGGCCCCCACTGGCGCCAAGCCCCGCAAGGCGACAGAGAAATCGGGCCGTACCCGGGCGCGCGAGTTCGCACTGCAAGCGCTCTACCAGCACCTGGTGGGCCGCAATAGCCCCGAAGACATTGACCTGTTCACCCGCGACCTGGCGGGTTTTCACAAAGCCGACAGCGTGCATTACGACGCCCTGCTGCACGGCTGTATTGAGCAAGCCGGCGCGCTCGATCTGCTGATCACCCCCCTGCTCGACCGCCCGCTGGTGGAGCTGTCGCCCATCGAGCACGGCATTTTGTGGATCGGCACCTACGAATTTCAGTATTGCCTTGATGTGCCCTGGCGCGTGGTGCTCAACGAATGCATTGAGCTGGCCAAAGCCTTCGGCGGCACCGATGGCCACAAGTATGTGAACGGTGTGTTGCACGGGCTGGCCGGCCAGTTGCGTGCGGTGGAAGTGACAGCCGGCGCCAGTGCACCAGCGGGTCGCAAAGTGCGGCCGGTCGGCGCGTAAAAGGCCCCATGAGGATCGCCCAGCGCGCCCAGCGCGTCGCACCTTTTTACGTGATGGAGCTGGCCAAGGCCGCAGCCGAGATGGCGGCAGCCAGTGCGCCCGGCCAGCGGCCCATGATTTACCTGAACATCGGTGAGCCCGATTTCACCGCGCCAGCGCTGGTGCAGGACGCCGCCGAGCGCGCCATCCGAGACGGCCGCAGCCAATACACCCAGGCCACCGGCCTGCCCGCCTTGCGCGAGGCCATCAGCGGCTGGTACGCGCAGCGCTTTGCGCTGGACATTGACCCGGCGCGCATCGTCATCACCGCCGGCGCCTCTGCCGCGCTGCAGCTCGCCTGCCTGGCGCTGATTGAGGCTGGCGACGAGGTGCTGATGCCCGACCCAAGCTACCCCTGCAACCGCCAGTTTGTGCAGGCAGCCGAGGGCAGCGCGGTGCTGATCCCAACCGGCCCCGAGCAGCGTTTCCAGCTCAGCGCTGAGCAGGTGCAATCGGCTTGGGGGCCAGCCACGCGCGGCGTGCTGCTGGCCTCGCCCTCCAACCCCACCGGCACCAGCATCGCGCGCGACGAGCTGGAGCGCATCGCGCGCGCAGTGCGCGAGCGCGGTGGCATAACGATGGTCGACGAGATTTACCTTGGTCTGAGCTATGAGGCCGAGTACAGCCACAGCGCGCTCGGCCTGCCTGAGGGCTTGGGCGACGAAGTCATCAGCATCAACAGCTTCTCCAAGTACTTCAACATGACCGGTTGGCGTCTGGGCTGGCTGGTGCTGCCGCCTGCGCTGGTGCCGGTGGTGGAGCGGCTGGCACAAAACCTTTTTATTTGCGCCAGCACGATTGCACAACATGCCGCACTGGCCTGCTTCGAGCCCGAGAGCCTGGCCGAATACGAGCGCCGACGCAGCGAATTCAAAGCCCGCCGCGACTTCTTCATCCCCGAACTCGACCGCCTGGGCCTCGCGGTGCCGGTGATGCCCGACGGCGCGTTCTACGCCTGGGCCGATGTGCGCCGCCTGTGCGAACGCATGGGAATCCCGCCGGCTGGCGCCCAACCCGATCAGGGTGGCAGCTGGGCGCTGGCCTTTGAGCTGATGCAGCGCTGCCAGCTCGCCACCACGCCCGGACGCGATTTTGGTTTTGCCGAGCCCGGCCGTTACCTGCGGTTTTCTACCGCCAATTCCATGGCGCAACTGCGCGAGGCGGTGCAGCGGCTGGAGCAAGCGATTTGAAGGCTGCGGCTTTCGCGTTTGGTTGGCCTGTGCGGGTCTACTGGGAAGACACGGATGCCGGTGGCATTGTTTTCTATGCCAACTACCTCAGGTTTTTCGAGCGCGCGCGCACCGAGTGGCTGCGCTCCCTCGGCCTGGAACAGCAACGGCTGCGCGAACAGGGCGCTGGCATGTTTGTGGTGACCCACAGCGACCTGCGCTACCTGCGCCCAGCGCGGCTCGACGATTTGCTTTTGGTTACCGCCCGCCTGTCAGATGCCGGTCGCGCCTCGCTCACAATCGAGCAGCAGGTTTTGATGCCACCTTCGGCAGCCAATGGAGCGCCCACGCTGCTGTGTGAAGGCCGCATCCGTGTGGGCTGGGTGGATCCCAATCGCCTGCGGCCTCAGCGCATCCCCGCCGATCTGATCGCCTTGTTGTCGAGCGGCGGCTGAGGCCGCGACACCCTTCAATTTTGTTCGCATCCGATCGTTCCATGACCCAAGACCTGTCAATTGTTCAACTGATGCTCAACGCGAGTTGGGTGGTACAAGCCGTGGTGGCGCTGCTGGTGGTGGTGTCGGTGGTCAGCTGGGCGGCGATCTTTCGCAAGGTGTTTGCCATTCGCCGGGTACGGGCGCACAACGATGCCTTCGAGCGCGAGTTCTGGTCGGGCACAAACCTCAACGAGCTGTACCAGGCAGCGGTACAGAGCGCGCGCCACGGCGGCCCAATGGAGCGCATTTTTGCCAGCGGCATGCGCGAATACCAAAAACTGCGCGAGCGCCGTATCACCGATAACGGCGCGCTGCTCGATGGTGCGCGCCGCGCGATGCGTGCCAGTTTCCAGCGCGAGCTCGACGCGCTGGAGACCAACCTGTCTTTCCTGGGTACGGTGGGTTCGGTGGCGCCGTATGTGGGCCTGTTCGGCACGGTATGGGGCATCATGCACGCCTTCACCGGCCTGGCCTCGCTGGTTCAGGTGACACTGGCTGCGGTGGCACCTGGCATTGCAGAGGCGCTGGTGGCCACTGCGATTGGCCTGTTTGCGGCAATTCCTGCGGTGGTGGCTTACAACCGCTTTTCTCACGATATTGACCGCGTGGCCAACGCGATGGAAACCTTCATGGAAGAGTTCTCCAACATCTTGCAGCGCAACCTGGGTCGGCAGGGTACGAGCGAAAAATGATGCAGGAGATCTGACATGTCATCCACTGCTCAACGCGGTCGCGGGCGCCGGCGCACCATCAGCGAAATCAACATGGTGCCGTTTATTGATGTGATGCTGGTGTTGCTGATCATCTTTATGGTGACCGCACCGATGATCTCGCCAAGCCAGATTGCCCTGCCCAGTGTGGGCCAGGCAGGGCGCCAGCCCGATCTTTTTGTGCAGATCGTGATCAACCAAGACGAGCAGGTACAGGTGATGCTGGGCAACGCCGCCGGTGAAGCGCCTGCGACGCCGATGGACCGCCTGGCGGCGAGCGTGCGCCAGCTGCAAGGCGATGGTTCGGCGGGTGCCGAGAGTACGCCGGTGGTGATCAGCGCCGACAAAAATGTGCAGTACGAAACCGTGGTGAGGGTGATGGATATCTTGCAGCGCGCCGGTGTGACCCGCGTGGGTTTGGCTGTGCAAACGGGCCCATAAACCTTTGATGACAGCATGACCAGCAGCGTGCCCCAGCCCTCGGTTTCTTCTTCGCGCCAGATTGGGTCGGACCCATCCGATCTGAAACCGCCGCAGCAGGGGCGCTGGGGCGGCCCCGTGGGGCTGGCGCTGGTGGTGCATGCGCTGCTGGTCTTGGCGCTCACCTGGGGCGTGAGCTGGAAGCGCGACGCCACGCCCGCCTTGTTTGAAGCCGAGCTCTGGTCGGCGCTGCCAAAAGCGGCTGCACCGCGTGCGGTCGAGCCACCGGCGCCCGTCCCCGCGCCGCAACCGATACCAAAACCAGCACCCAGCCCGGCGCCCGAGGCACCACCCGAACCCACACCGCCGACCCCCAAGCCAACACCGGTGGTTGCACCAACTGCGCCCTCACCCAGCCAGGCTGACATTGTTACCGCGCAGGCCAAGAAACAGGCGCAGGAGGAAAAGCGGCTGGAGCAGGTGCGGCAAGAAACCGCCCGCAAGGTGGCTGCCGAAAAGCTTGCCGCCGACAAGGCCGCCGCGGCCAGGCTTGCCGCAACAAAGGCGGCTGCGGACAAAGTGGCGCTTGAGAAAAAGCGTAGGGCTGAGCAGCTACAGGCTGAAAAAGTCGCAGCAGAAAAAAAAGCGGCTGAGCTAAAAGCCGAGAAAGCACAAGCGGCACGGGAGCGGCTTGAAGCTGCCGCCGCCGTCGAGGCGCGAGACGATCAGATGCGCCGCATCATGGGTCAAGCGGGTGCCACCGGCGGGCCGCAAGCCACCGGAACAGCCCAACAGGCCAGCGGCCCATCGCCCGGCTACAACTCGCGCTTGGTTGCACGCATCAGACCCAATGTGGTGTTCACCGGTGCGGTCAGCGCAAACCCGGTGGCTGAGATCGAGGTGCGCACCCAACCCGACGGCACCATCACCAGCCGCCGCCTGGTCAGGAGCAGCGGCAACCCGGCGTGGGACGAGGCAGCGCTGCGCGCCATCGACCGCACCGGCTCACTCCCCCGCGACACCGACGGCAAGGTGCCCTCACCGATGACCGTGGTGCTGCGTCCTCAGGACTGAGCCTGTCCGCGCTGGGGTGCCAGGGTCAGGCGTTGGCTTGTGCGTGTTGGCGCAGCCAGGCGGCAAATGCCGCCTCGGTGATGTCGCCACTGGCCACAGTGAGCACGGTCAGCGTGGCCTCGGCTTGTGTCGCTCGCAGACGGTAGCCATTGAGGTGCAGAAACAAACCCACCGCCAAGAAAGGAGCGCGCTTGATGCCGTCCACAAAGGCATGGTTCTTCGCCAGTCCAACGGCGTAGTTTGCCGCCAGATCGGCGAAGTCGGGTTCACCGTAAGCGAGCAGGTTGATCGGTCGATTGAGCGCCGAGTCCAAGAGACCGGCATCGCGCAAACCTGCCCGCCCCCCATGTTCGCTCAGGCTTTCGTCGTGCAAGAGCAGCAGGGCCTCTTTGCTGACCCAAACCCAGCTCATTTGGCGAGCTGGTGAAAGGTGTCGCGGAAGTCCCGCATGAATGCCCGCCCGGCTTGAATCTGGTCCTCAAGGGCAGGATCGTAGGGCGTGAGAACCAAACCGTCGGGCGTTTCGGTGAGAAACACCGTTTGGCCCTTTTCCAAACGAAGCCGCGACAAGGCTTCCTTGGGCAATATCACGCCCACGGAGTTGCCGATCTGGGTGAGTTTGAGCGTGTGCATGGGGAACCCCTAAAACGTTATAACGGTTGTAATAATATCCAACCCACCCCCGCGCGGCAAGCCGTCAGTCGAACACCACCTCAGCCCGATGCCCGTGGGCTTGCGCCATCCAGCTGGCCAGCGCGGCGTCGGTGGGAAAAAACAGCGCCCGGTCGTCCAGCTGCAGCTCGCATTGCGCGCCGGCGCGCAGCACAGACAAGCGCACCGGCAGGCCGCGCAGCAACTCGCCCTGCTCGGTCACTTCGCGCTTGGGCGGAAACTCGCGCACCAGTTCTGCAATGGGCAGCGCGTGGCTGTTGACCGCCACCCGCAGGTATTTGCCGAAACGGCAGCGCGCCGCCGCCAAGTCCCAGATTGCTTGCACCTTGATGCGCAGCCCACCCGAAAAACGGTCGGGCTGGGCGGTGGCTTGCACGATCAGCAGCTCGTCGTCTTTCAACAGCGCGCGGTGCTGGTTGATGAGGTGCTCGTCCACCGACACCTCAGGCGAGCCGGTCTTGTCGTCAAGCCGGAAAATGGCAACCTTGCCGCGCTGGCCGTTGATCATGCGCAGATCGGACACGATGCCGGCCAAGATCACCGGGTCGCGGCTTTCTGTCACATCGGCCAAGGCGGTGCGTGCAAAGCGCCGCACCTCGGGCGCCACCTCGTCAAACAAGTGCCCGGAAAAATAGAAACCGATCGCGGTTTTTTCCAGCGTGAGCCGCTCCTTCACGCCCCAGGGCGGGGCAGCCACCAGCTCGGGCTCTTGGGTGCTGGAGCCAGTGTCATCAGCGCCCAGCAGGTCGAACAAGCCGCCCTGGTTGGCGTTGGCTTGCTGCGCGGCAGCGAAGTCGAAGGCGCGCTCCACCGATGCCATCACCTCGGCGCGGTTCAGGTGCAGCGCATCGAACGCCCCGGCCTTGACCAAGGCCTCCACCGTGCGTTTGTTGAGCCGGGCGCGATCGACCCGGCGGCAGAAATCGAACAGGCTGGTGAACGGGCCAATTTCGCCACCGTTGGGGCCATCGCCGCGCCCTTCGCGCGCGGCCACGATGGCATCGATGACTTGCTGGCCGGTGCCCTTGATGGCGCCCAGGCCGTAGCGGATGGACTTGTCGGTGATGGGCTCGAAGCGGTGAAAGCTGCGGTTGACATCGGGCGCCTCAAACACCAGACCCATCTTCTGCGCGTCTTCAAACAAGGCCTTGAGCTTGTCGGTGTCGCCCATCTCCACCGTCATGTTGGCGCAGAAAAACTCGGCGGTGTAGTGCACCTTGAGCCAGCCGGTGTGATACGCCAACAGCGAGTAGGCGGCGGCGTGCGACTTGTTGAAACCGTAGCCGGCGAACTTCTCCATCAGGTCAAAAATTTCGTCAGCCTTTTCCTCGCCGATTGCATTTTTGAACGCGCCCACCCGAAAGACAGCGCGCTGCTTGGCCATTTCCTTGGCGTCTTTTTTGCCCATGGCGCGGCGCAACATGTCGGCGCCGCCCAGCGAGTAGCCACCCAGGATCTGAGCGGTCTGCATCACCTGCTCCTGGTAGACCATGATGCCGTAGGTCTCACTCAGCACCTCGGCCACCAGCGGGTGCGGGTACTCGATCACTTCGCGGCCGTGTTTGCGCGCCACAAAGCTGGGGATCAGGTCCATCGGGCCGGGGCGATAGAGCGCGTTGAGCGCGATCAGGTCTTCAAGCCGGCTGGGCTTGGCGTCTTTCAACATGCCCTGCATGCCGCGGCTCTCGAACTGAAACACCGACTCTGTCTGGCCGCGCGAAAACAGCGCATACACCCGGGCGTCATCCAGAGGCACGTCTTCAAAGCAAAAGTTCTCCTGACCCTTGTGACGCTGGGCGATAAACCCGCGCGCGATCTCCAATATGGTCAGCGTGGCAAGACCCAAAAAGTCAAACTTCACCAGGCCGACCGCCTCCACGTCGTCTTTGTCGTATTGGCTCATCGCCGATTCGCTGCCCGGCTGGGCATACAGCGGGCAAAAGTCAGTCAGCTTGCCAGGCGCAATCAACACGCCGCCGGCGTGCATGCCGATGTTGCGCGTCATGCCTTCGAGCTTTTGCGCCAGCTCGATCAGCGTCTTGACGTCGTCTTCCTTGGCGATGCGCTCGGCCAGCACCGGCTCCATCTCGATCGCGTAGTTGTTTTTGTCGCCCTCTTTTTTGGGCACCGGTGGGTACTGCAATGTGACCGACATGCCCGGCTTGTTCGGAATCAGCTTGGAGATGCCGTCGCAAAAACCGTAGGGAAAATCGAGCACGCGACCCACGTCGCGGATCGCGGCGCGTGCGGCCAGCGTGCCGAAGGTGGCGATCTGACTGACCGCGTTCTTGCCGTATTTGTCCTTGACGTAGTCGATCACCCGGTCGCGGTTGGTCTGGCAGAAATCGATGTCGAAGTCGGGCATGGACACCCGCTCCGGGTTCAGAAAACGCTCGAACAGCAGGTTGTATTGCAGCGGGTCCAGGTCGGTGATCTTCAGCGAGTAAGCCACCAGCGAACCGGCGCCAGAGCCTCGGCCCGGACCCACTGGGCAGCCATTTTTCTTGGCCCAGTTGATGAAATCGCCGACGATAAGAAAGTAGCCCGGAAACCCCATACCCAGGATGGTGTTGATCTCGAATTCAAGGCGCTGCGCATAGCGCGCCCGCTCGGCGTCGCGCTTGGCCGCATCGGGGTACAGGTGGACCAGGCGCTCCTCCAGCCCTTCAAACGACGACTGGCGAAAGAAATCGGCCATCGGCATGGCCACACCAGCGACCACCGGCGTGGGAAAGTCGGGCAGCTGCGGCTTGCCCAGCACCAGGCTCAGGTTGCAGCGCCGGGCGATCTCCAGCGTGTTGGCGACAGCCGAGGGCACATCGGCAAACAGCGCCGCCATGTGCTCGGCGCTTTTAAAATATTGCTCGCGGGTGAAGCGGCGCACGCGCCGGCGGTTGCCCAGGATTTCGCCGCCGGCGATGCACACGCGAGCCTCGTGCGCCTCATAACCGTCTTCCTGCAAAAACTGCACCGGGTGCGTCGCCACCACCGGCAGCTGCAGCCGCGCGGCCAGTAGCACCGCCGCCGCCACATGGCGCTCGTCGTCGGCGCGGCCGGCGCGCTGTAGCTCGATGTAGAAGCGGTGGCCGAACAAATTGGCGAGTTGCAAGGCGATGTCGGCAGCGCGCTGCGCGTCGCCCTGCATCAGCGCCTGGCCCACCGGCCCGGCCTGTGCGCCCGCCAGCAAAATCAAGCCGTCGCTCAGCTCGGTCAGCCATTCGCGCCGAATCACCGCGCCGCCGCGCCCGTCGTTGCGCGTCCAGGCGCGGGCCAGCAGCTCGCTCAAATTCAGATAACCCTGCGTGTTCTGCACCAGCAGCAGCACACGCGGTGCGGGTGGCTGGTGGCTGCCGGGCATGGCACCCGGCGTGTCGGGAGAAAAACCTTGCAACATCACCTCGGCACCCAGCAACGGCTTGACGCCAGCGCTGCGTGCGGCCTTGTAAAACTTGACCGCACCAAACAGGTTGCTCAGGTCGGTGATGGCGAGCGCGGGCTGGGCATTGGCAGCGGCGGCGGCGACCACCTCGTCGATGCGGTTGGTGCCGTCAACGACGGAGAACTCGGTGTGCAGGCGCAGGTGAATAAACATGCGCCATTTTAGGAGGGGGCCACTGGGGTTCCACTGGCGGCTTCAGGCTTTTGGTTTGCGGTCTTCGCCCAATATCCTGACCACATCAGAGCGGAAATCCCGGCTGTAGAGCACCACCACCACCACCCCGGTGGCCAGCACCATCGCCACAGGTGAAATGAACCAGGCCATGGCGGCAAATGCAAAATAGTACGAGCGCAGCCCACCGTGAAAGCTCTCGGCAGCGGCCTTCACCACCTCAGCTGCACGGTCAGCATAGGTTTTGAGATCGAACTTGCCCGAAGCGAAATCGCTCGGTGGCGGCATGGCACCGATCACCAGCGCCACAATGGTGTACTGGCGCATGCACCAGGTGAACCGGAAGAACGCGTACACAAAAATACCCACCATCACCAGCACCTTGAACTCGAACACAAAAATGCTGGTGGCCTGGGTGAATGGAATCTCGTTGACGATCTGGGTTGCCTTGTCAGCGGTTCCCAGCAAAGCAAAAAGGCCACCAATCACCAGGATCGAGGCCGATGAAAAGAACGATGGGGTTTGCGACAGCGCCTGGGTGATCAGGCCGTCGAGCATGCGCGGGTCGCGCGCTGCCGCTTCGCGCATCCAGTAGACGCGGTAGCGATCGGTGGTGGAAGCCAGAGACGGGCGACGCTTGCCGAGCAACCGGGAGAAGTGCCCGTAGCCCACCCAGAGTGACAGAAACAAGGCCAACCCCAGCCAGTCGACCCAGGGCAGAAGGGCTAAGATTTTCATGCAGTGCATGGTACCGGGTCAGACCCTGTGCCATGGTTGCGTGTGCGCCCCGCCATGACTCAGGGCCGGCTTGGCCCGCGTGCACTCAACCTTTGTACCGCGTCGCCAGCGTGGCAACGCGCTCGCCCAGCAGGCGTGCGGTTTCCAGGTCGCCCGGCAGCATTTCGTGGGCGCCGGCGTCCGACGGGCTCTGCGCGGTAGCCCCGCTGAAGGAGCCGAGGTAGTTCACGTCGTTGCGTTGGGCTGCCTTGCTGTTGCGGGGCATGAGCCCCTGGCTGATCCAGACGCCCCCGTGCTGCATGGCCAGGCTAAAGAGATAGGTGAGCGTGGAGCCTTTGTCGCCATTGAGGCCGGCGCTGTTGGTGAAGCCGGCAAACAGCTTGTCTTTCCACTGCTCGCTGTACCAGGCCTTGCTGGATGCATCGGCGAATTTTTTGAACTGCCAGCTCACGCTGGCCATGTAGGTCGGGCTGCCCATGATGATCGCGTCGGCTGCGGCCAGTGCCTCCCAGCCACCCTCGGGCAGGTTGCCCTCGGCGTCGATCGCCAGCAACTCGGCGCCCGCGCCCTCGGCCACCGATTGCGCCATGCGCTGGGTGTGGCCGTAACCCGAGTGAAAAACCACCACCACGTTTGCCATGCAAAAACTCCTGAGATGCCTGCCGAGGCAGTGCGAGGTTGATAAAAAAAGGAATAAAAAGGACGCCTTCAGGCGGTCAAGTCGAACACCAGCACCTCGGCATGATCGCCATCGCCAAGTTCCAAGCGCGATTCATCCGACAACGCCAGCGCGTCGCCCGTGTGCAGCCGCTCCCCGTTCACCGTGAGCGCGCCGCGCACCAGGTGCACATAGGCCTTGCGCGTCGGGTCTATTTCAAGCGTGGCGGTCTCGGCGCCATGGAACAAGCCGGCGTGGATGCAGGCATCGGCATGCAGAGACACCGAGTTTTGGGCGCCGTTGTTTGACGCCACCAAACACAAGCGCCCTTGTTTGACCGCGTCGGCAAAGGTCTTTTGCTCGTAGCCCGGTGCCACGCCTTGCTGGTTGGGCTCGATCCAGATCTGCAAGAAATGGGTGGTCTGGTCGGGCGCGTGGTTGAACTCGCTGTGGCGCACGCCGCTGCCCGCGCTCATACGCTGCACATCGCCGGGCGGAATGCCTTCGATGTTGCCCATGCTGTCCTTATGAGCCAGGTTGCCCTGCAACACGTAGCTGATGATTTCCATGTCGCGGTGGCCGTGGGTGCCAAAACCAGTGCCCGGCGCGATGCGGTCTTCGTTGATTACCCGCAGATTGCCCCAGCCCATCCAGGCCGGGTCATGGAAGTCGGCAAACGAAAACGAATGAAAGCTCTTGAGCCAGCCGTGGTCGGCCTGGCCGCGGTCTTGGGTGCGTCGAATGTGTTGCATACCAATGTCCTTTCGTCAAGCGCCAGCGGTGCTGGCGGGGTAGCCGATTGTCGGCTGTTGACGCGCAGTGGGCTGCTACATTCAAACGACCCCACACATTCCACGCAAACACACAGCATGAAACCCAGCCCCAAACGCAGCAAACCCGTTGCCACCGCTGCTGCCCGCAAGCGCGCGGTGGCCACGCCCAAACCGGTTCGCCACATCGCGGTGGTGGGCGGTGGCATGGCGGGCATTGCCTGCGCGCGCACGCTGTTGCAGGCGGGTCACCGTGTAACGCTGTTCGAGAAAAGCCGCGGTTTCGGTGGCCGCATGTCAACCCGACGTACCGAGTTCGGTGGTTTCGACCACGGTACGCAGTACTTCACCGTGCGCGATGCGCGTTTTGCCAAGGCCCTGCTGACCGCGCAAGACGTGGTGCGCGCCTGGAGCGCCAGCACGGTGCGGGTGCTGGACGCGTTCGGCCAGGTGCTGGCCAGCGCGCCGCCACCCACCGAGTCCCATTTCGTGGCAATCCCCGGCATGAACGCGCTGGTGAGCCACTGGGCACAGCCGCTGTTGCAGCCGGAGGTACATGGCGTGCATGGCGCGCGCGTGATGCTGGAAACCCGTGTCACCAACATCGAACGCGATGTGTTGAACCCCAGTCAGTGGCAGCTGCGTGCCGAAGACAGCGCTGGCGGCCAAGCGGTGGTGGGCGGTTTTGACCGGGTGGTGCTGGCCCAGCCGCACCTGCAAGCGCACGATCTGCTGCTGGCTTCTGGCCACGCGCCGCATTTGCGCCACAAGCTGGAGCCGGTGCAGGTTGCCCCTTGCTGGACACTGATGGTGGCTTACCCCAACGCGATGCAGCCCGGCCTGCCACACATCGGCCCGCAATGGAACGCCGCGCGCAGCACACACCACCGCATCGGCTGGCTGGCGCGTGAAAACAGCAAGCCTGGGCGCGAGCGCATCGAGCGCTGGACCGTTCAGGCCAGCGCGGCCTGGTCGGCCAAGCACCTGGAAGACGACCCCGAGCGCGTCAAGGCCAAGCTGCTCAAGGGCTTTGCCGAGATCACCGGCATCCGCGCCACCCCGGCCCACGCGGCGGTGCACCGCTGGCGCTTCTCTGAAACGCGAACTCCGCTCGGCCAGCCATTTATTCTGGATGCCGAGTTGGGCATCGGCCTGTGTGGCGACTGGTGCCTGGGCCACCGGGTGGAAGACGCGTTCGTCTCCGGGCTGGAGCTGGCGCTGGCGATGGCTTGACGCTGCTGCGTCGTATCTTGATCACCCGTCCCGGCTGGGCCTGACATGGCTCAAGCGTGTGCCCGATGACCCGTTATCGAGGCCGCTTTGCCCCCTCTCCCACCGGCCCGCTACACGCGGGATCGCTGGTGGCGGCGCTGGCCAGCTGGCTTGACGCCCGCGCTCACGGCGGCCAGTGGCTGGTGCGCATTGAGGACGTGGACACGCCGCGTTGTGTGCCCGGTGCCGACCAGCGCATGCTGCAACAGCTGGCCACCTGCGGCCTGGTGAGCGACAAGCCTGTGGTGTGGCAGTCGCAGCGTGGCGACCTGTACCAAACCGCACTTGATCGCCTCATCGGACAAGACACCGCCTACCCTTGCGCCTGCTCGCGCAAAGACATCGCCGCTGCGCTGACCGCCCAGGGCGTGGCGCGTGAACGGCACCACGCCGCCGTTTACCCCGGCACCTGCCGACCAGAGCGCGGAGGCTTGCGTGGCCAACCGGCGCGCGCCTGGCGCACGCGGTTGCCAGACAACGCCAGCGTGTGCTGGAGCGATGCCCGGCTTGGTACGCAGCAACAAGACATGGCCACCGAGGTGGGCGATTTCGTGTTGTGGCGCGCCGATGGCCTGTGGGCCTACCAGCTGGCGGTGGTGGTGGATGATGCGGCCCAGGGCATCACCCAGGTGGTGCGCGGCGAAGACCTGGCCGACAACACGCCGCGCCAGATCCTGCTGCAACACGCGCTCGGTCTGTCCACCCCCCGCTATCTGCACACCCCGCTGGTGCGAGGTGCTAACGGCGAGAAGTTGAGCAAGCAAAATGGTGCCCAGGCGCTCGAACTGACCCATCCGCTGATCGCCTTGAACGAAGCAGCTGCGGTGCTCGGCCTGGCTGCGGCCACGGACACGGTGCCCGAAGCGCTGGCACGCTGGGCCGCGCAATGGGCTTCTACAATCTGCCCCCCACCTTGCGTCACCCTGCCCAACGCCTCGCCATGACCGACCCCCGCCACGCCGAGCCCCGCGCCCCACCAGACCACAGCATCTATCTGCGCCAGACCAAGACCTACGTGCTGCGCGCGGGCCGCATCGGACACGGGCAACAGCGCGCGTTCGAGCAGTTCGGCCCGCTGTTCGTGCTGGCCTACGCGCGCCAGCTGCTGGATGCCGAAGCGGTATTTGGGCGCCTCGCACCGCTGTTTCTGGAGATTGGCTTCGGCATGGGCACAGCCACCGCCCAAATTGCAAAAGTGCGCCCGCAAG
>Ga0105054_10003945_pt1 | contig 22535 bp, 20 predicted proteins | sample BON02_FD_78091 | JGI IMG/M metagenome (GOLD analysis project Ga0105054, IMG submission 78091) | Freshwater microbial communities from Lake Bonney liftoff mats and glacier meltwater in Antarctica - BON-02 (megahit assembly) | ecosystem: Environmental > Aquatic > Freshwater > Ice > Glacier...
AGCCGGGTGATGCGGTGCGCCGTTGCGCCGGGGGGATGATCTGCCCGGCGCAGGCCGTTGAAAAGTTGAAACATTTTGTCAGTCGTGGTGCATTTGACATTGAAGGGTTGGGCGCGAAGCAGATCGAGATGTTTTATGCCGATCCGGTGCTGCCGATCCGCGAGCCTGCGGATATCTTTACTCTTTATACACGCGATGCTGCCAATATGGCCAAGTTGCAGAACCGCGAAGGGTTTGGCGAAAGGAGCGCGAAGAACCTGTTTCAAGCCATCGAGGACAGGCGGAAAATCCCGCTTGGCCGGTTGCTATTTGCCTTGGGGATCCGTCATCTGGGCGAGTCGGGTGCCGCGCTGCTGGCCAGCCATTACGGGTCATGGGCAGCATTCGAGGCGGCGATGACGGTGGCAGAGATCGGGGCGGGACCGGAATGGGAGGCGCTGAACGCCATTGACGGGGTCGGTGTTGTGATGGCGGCCTCGGTTGTGGGTGCGTTCCAGCAGGAGAATGAGCGCGCGCTGATCGACCGGCTGGTGGCGCAGTTGCAGGTGCAGGATGCGGTGCAGCGCGCAGTGCCGGATAGTCCGGTGGCGGGCAAGACCGTGGTCTTTACCGGCACGTTGGAAAAGATGACCCGTGCAGAGGCCAAGGCGCGGGCCGAGGCACTGGGGGCAAAAGTGGCGGGGTCGGTGAGTGCCAGGACCGATTTGCTGGTGGCGGGGCCGGGGGCAGGGTCAAAGGCGAAACAGGCGGCGGCGCTGGGGATTGCCACGATTGACGAGGACGGCTGGCTGGCGCTGATCGGCAGCGCATGAGCGGGGCGCGGCCGGGGCGGCCTGAGGTGCTTTGGCCGCTGTTTGCGGAACTGTCGAAATTGGAGGGGATCGGTCCGAAGACGGCGCAATTGCTGGCACAGGTGGGGATCGAGAAACCACGCGATATGCTGTTTACCCTGCCGCATGCGGGGGTGGACCGCCGGTTTCGCGCCTCGATCCGCGAAGTGGTGGCCCCGGCGACGGTGACGGTTGAGGTGGAAGTGGGCCTGCATCAACCGCCGCGTACGAAAGGCAAACCTTACCGCGTCACGGTGCAGGATGCCGAGATTGCGTTTCAACTGGTGTTCTTTCATGCCCGTGCCGATTACCTGCACAAGCTGTTGCCGACCGGGCAGCGGCGGATCGTGTCGGGCAAGGTGGAATTGTTCGACGGGATCGCGCAGATGGTGCATCCCGATCATGTGCTGCCGCTGGCCGAGGCGGAGAGCATCCCGGCTTATGAACCTGTCTATCCGCTGCACGGCGGCGTGACGCAGCGGGTAATGTGGAAGGCGACGCGGTCGGCGCTGGACATTGCCCCCGATCTGGCGGAGTGGATCGATCCGGCGTTGCAGGCCCGTGAGGGCTGGCCAACATGGCGGGTGGCACTGGCGCAGGCGCATGAACCGGCGGCTTCGGTCGATCTGTCGCCTGCAGATCCGGCGCGGCAGCGGTTGGCCTATGACGAGCTTTTTGCGCATCAGATGACGCTGGCACTGGCGCGGGCGACGGTGCGTCGGGGCAAGGGCCGCGCATCGGCCGGCACTGGAAGGATGCAGGCCAAGGTATTGTCCGCATTGCCATATCAGCAGACGGGCGCACAGGTGCGGGCCGTGGCCGAGATTGCGGGGGATATGGCCGCGCCGTTGCGGATGAACCGGTTGCTGCAGGGTGATGTCGGGTCGGGCAAGACGCTGGTGGCGCTGATGGCGCTGCTGATTGCGGTCGAAGCCGGGGGCCAGGGTGTGATGATGGCCCCGACCGGGATCCTGGCGATGCAGCATCTGGACGGGTTGCGCCCGCTGGCCGAAAACGCAGGGGTGGTGCTGGAGATTCTGACCGGGCGCGACAAGGGGGCGGAGCGGGCGGCGAAACTGGCCGCTTTGGCGCGCGGCGATATCCAGATTCTGGTGGGCACGCATGCGGTGTTTCAGAAGGATGTCGAATTCGCCGATCTGCGGCTGGCGATTGTCGATGAACAGCATCGTTTTGGCGTGGCGCAACGGATGGAACTGGGTGCCAAGGGTCAAGCCGTCGATGTGCTGGTGATGACCGCGACGCCGATCCCGCGCAGCCTCGCGCTGGCGCAGTATGGCGATATGGATGTGTCGGTGCTGGATGAAAAACCTGCCGGGCGCACGCCGGTGCAGACCGCACTGGTTGCGGCGGGGCGGATGGTCGAGGTGGTCGAACATTTGCGCCGTGCGGTGGCGGAGGGGCGGCAGGCCTATTGGGTCTGTCCGCTGGTTGAAGAAAGCGAGGTGGTCGCGCTGACGGCGGCCGAGGCGCGGTTCAAACATCTGCGCGCCGCTTTGGGCGAGGGGATCGTCGCACTGGTGCATGGCCAACTGCCCCCGGCCGAGAAGGATGCCGCGATGGCGGATTTCGTCGCGGGCCGTGCCAAGGTGCTGGTCGCGACGACGGTGATCGAGGTGGGCGTGAATGTGCCCAATGCGTCGATCATGGTGATCGAGGGGGCCGAAAGCTTTGGTCTGGCGCAGTTGCATCAGTTGCGCGGTCGCGTGGGGCGCGGGGCGGTGCAATCGACCTGCCTCATGCTGTATCAGCCGCCGTTGAACGAGCAGGCGCGGCGCCGGCTGGAGATTCTGCGCGAGACGGAGGACGGTTTTCGCATTTCCGAGGAGGATCTGGCGATGCGCGGCGCGGGCGACGTGATCGGCACTGCGCAATCGGGTCTGCCCCGGTTTCGCATTGCCGATCTGGAACGGCAGGCAGCGCTGATGGCGCTGGCGCAGAGTGATGCCCGCAAGCTGCTGTCCGATGATCCGAAACTGGAAACTCCGCGCGGGCAGGCGGCGCGGGTGCTGTTGTGGTTGATGGAACAGGAAAAAGCGATCCGTTTGATTTCAGTGGGTTAGCAGAAATGTTCTGCTTTGTTCACTTTTGTTCTCAAATAGTTCTTTACAGATGGTTAATCATATGAGAACAAAGCAGCAACAAACATGACCGCTTCGTGGAGGGTGCGATGGCCAAGGAAATCAGAGACGTGATTGCCCGTTCTTCGGAAACCATCATCTCGGATGCCATCGGGGCCGCTGCGCTGGTTGTCATGCTCGTTGTCGGACTGTCCTTGCCCGGACTGCTCTGATCTGCCTGGCGTCTCGTGCCGACTGACCACCCGGATTTTTTCCAAGATCCGTGACCTCTGGATTGCCTGTCCTTGAGACTCGGGGGGTTTGCCTTCCCCCGCCGGTCAGCGGGTCCCACACGAGAACGCTTTTCCTGCCGCCGCCATCCTGCCCGGATGTGCGGCGGTTTTTTCTATGCGATCAGGCGGTGCGGGCGGCGCGCGCCTGTGCAAATGCGTCGAGCGTGGCGTCAAAGGCCAGCAGGATCGAGGCGTGCCGGTTCTTGTATTCGCGCGCCGGTTCCAGAAGGTGAAGCTCTGCAAAGGGCGCATCGGGGGCGGCCCCGTTTTCCTTGAGCATGGCGGCAAGTTGTTCGCGGCCGCGCTGCACCTGCGCCTCGGTCAGGCCGATGATCTGGCTGCCGACGATGGCGGCGGTGGCCTGACCCAAGGCGCAGGCCTTCACATCCTGACCGTAACCGGTGATGATCCCGTCCTGCAGCGTCAGATCGACGGTCACGGTAGAGCCGCAGAGCGGGGCGCGCCGTTTGGCAGTGGCGGTGGGGGTGTTGAGCCGTTTGGTCAAAGGCATATCCGCCGCGAGCGCGAGCAGGCGGGTGGAATAGAGGCTGATCAGATCGGAATCGCGCGCCATGGGGTTTGCTCTTTTTGCGTCTGCCTCATAGATAGGAGCCTTTCCCGCCGATGCAAAAGGTTTTCCCGATGTCATTCGACCCTGCGACACTGAGTTACAACGATGCGGGCCTGATTCCGGCGATTGCGCAGGAGGCAGTGACTGGTGCCGTGCTGATGATGGCATGGATGAATGCCGAGGCGGTGGCGCGGACATTGGCGACGGGCCGCGTCACCTACTGGTCACGTTCGCGCCAAGCGTTATGGATCAAGGGCGAGACATCAGGCCATGTGCAGGAACTGGTCGAGATGCGGATCGATTGCGACCGCGATTGCCTGTTGCTAACGGTGCGCCAGACCGGGCCAGCCTGTCATACCGGGCGGCAAAGCTGTTTTTATATAGGCGTGCAGGATGGCGACGAGGTCGAACTTATGCGGCCGCTATAGACCAATCATCTGCCGGATCCTGGCGGGTGTCGTCCCCTTGGCACGGTAAAGACCGAGCGCGCGGCCGTCGTCGCGTTTGGCGAGCCGTTTTCCAGCGTCGTCCCGGATGAGCCGGTGGTGATGGTAGATCGGTGTCGGCAGGCCGAGCAGGTGTTGCAGGATCACCTGAATCGGGGTGAAGGCGAACAAATCCTCACCCCGGATGACATGGGTGATGCCCTGATCGGCGTCGTCAAAGGCCGAGGTGAGGAAATAGGCCACGATATCCTCGCCCTTGCGCGAAAGCACCACATCGCCGATGTCGCGCAGTGCGGTTGCGGCATCCACCATGTGCCGCCCGGCATGGGTGGGGCCGATTTCGGAGAAGTGCAGCCTGTTGCCGCTCAATGAGTCGAGCGCTGCCTGAAGATCAAGCCGCAGCGCATCGGTGGGCAACCGCGTTGACATGGCGCGCCCACGGCAGGTGCCGGGGTAGACGTTATGCACGACGCCTTCCTGCGGCGCTGCGAGCGAGGCACGGATATCGGCGCGGGTGCAGGAACAGGGGTAGATCAGCCCGCGTGCGGCCAGCGGCATGAGCCGGTCGGTGTAACTTGAGAGATGCTCGGACTGGCGCAGGATCGGGCCATCCCAGGTCAGGCCCAGCCAGGTCAGATCCCCGACGATCCCGGCTTCGTATTCCGGGCGGGACCGCTCCAGATCGGTATCCTCCATCCGCAAGAGGAACCGGCCCCCGGCGGCGCGCGCCATGTCATGGCCGAGGATGGCGGAGTAGGCGTGGCCTAGGTGCAGCGGCCCGGTGGGAGAGGGCGCGAAGCGGGTGATCATTCGGCGGCGGCGCGCTGTCCTTGACCGAGCCAACCGGACCAGTCGGATTTGGCGCGGTCGGTGTAGGCCTTGTAGCGGTCCTTGCGGCCGCGACGCCCGCCTTTGGCATCGATCGGCGGAAAGAGCCCGAAATTGACGTTCATCGGCTGGAAGGTTTTGGCATCGGCGCCCCCGGTGATGTGATGCACCAGCGCGCCCATGGCGGTGGTGTTCGGCACCGGGGCGAGGGTCTGACCCGTCAGTTCGGCAGCGGCCATGCGCCCGGCAAGCAGACCCATGGCCGCACTTTCGACATAGCCTTCGACGCCGGTGATCTGACCGGCAAAGCGGATATGGGGCCGTGATTTCAGCCGCATCTGCGCGTCGAGCAATGTGGGAGAGTTGATGAAGGTGTTGCGATGGATGCCGCCGAGGCGGGCGAACTGGGCATCTTCCAACCCGGGAATCATTCTGAATACAGAGGTTTGCGCGCCATACTTCATCTTGGTCTGAAAACCCACGATATTATAGAGCGTGCCGAGCGCGTTGTCGCGGCGCAACTGGACCACGGCATAGGCTTTGACCTGCGGGTCGTGCGCATTGGTCAGGCCCACCGGCTTCATCGGGCCAAAGCGAAGGGTTTCGCGCCCGCGTTCGGCCATGACCTCGATCGGCAGACAGCCGTCGAAATAGCCGGCGGTTTCACCTTCGTGAAACTCGGTCTTGTCGGCGGTGAGGAGCGCGTCGATGAAGCCTTCGTATTGCGCCTTTGTCATCGGGCAGTTGAGATAGGCGGTCTGTTCGGCCTCTGTCTCGCCCTTGTCATAGCGCGACTGGCGCCAGGCGATGTCCATGTTCACGCTTTCGGCGTGGACGATGGGGGCGATGGCGTCGAAGAATGCCAGCGCGTCGGCCCCGGTTTCGGCGCGGATCGCCTCTGCCAGACCCGAGGAGGTCAGCGGGCCGGTGGCGATGATCCAATGGCCAATGTCAGGTAGCGAAGTGATTTCTTCGTATGAAATCGATATGTTGGGATGCGCTTTTAATGCGGCTGTCACGCTTTGCGCGAAGGGATCGCGGTCCACAGCAAGCGCCCCGCCCGCGGGCAGTCGGTGTTTGGTGGCCATGTCCATGATCAGCCCGCCGGCGGCGCGCATTTCCCAATGCAGCAGGCCGACGGCGTTTTGTTCGTCATCATCGGAGCGGAACGAGTTGGAGCAAACCATCTCGGCCAGATCGCCGGTGCGATGCGCGAAGGTGCCGACCTTGGGCCGCATTTCGTGGATCATGACGCGGATGCCTGCGTTGGCGGCCTGCCATGCGGCCTCTGACCCGGCCATGCCGCCGCCGATGATGTGAAGGGTGTTTTCCATGTCAGCGGTCTAGCCGCTGAGGGGGGCCGGATCAAGGTGGGCCCTGATCCGGCACGGGATTGTCAATTCAGGATTTCGAACAGCCCGCGCGAGTCGAAGGTGGTGCCGCCCTGTGGGCCGATGGCGATGCGCGCGCCAAGCGAGATGAAGGCTTCGTCGCTGGTATCGCTGGAAATCTGACCCAGTTCGGCAAAAACCTGCGGCCCGTTGAACAGGGTCATTTCGCCGCCGATCGAGGCACGCGTGGTGCTGCCGCTGTCGGCATCGACGACGCCGAAATCGGCGGTTGCGGTGAAAACATTACCGATGTCATAGCTGCCGGAAACGCCCAGCATGGTCGCATCATTGACGGGGCCGTCGACCTTGCCAACAAAGCTTTGGATGCCCGCTTCGCCAAATCGTGCGCGACCCTCAAGGCCGTAGTGGTCAAGCGTGTCGGTATCGGTCCAGTCCTGACCGTAGAACAGGCCCACGGCAGTATCTGGCCCCAGCGAGTAGAAACCGTGCAATGTGGCGCCGGTGCTGTTGCCGCCAAATCCGCGGAAGCCGTAGTAATTCAGGTCAGCAGCGACGCTGAAGCCATCAAAAACATTGAATTCGAGGCTGCCGTTATAGGTGGTCTGGCCAAAGTCGCTGTCATCGCTGAACGCGAGGGTTTCTGCCGAGATTTCGGCCCCGGAAAAGCTCTGCGCCTGCGCGCCAGAGCCGAATGCGGCAGCCAAAGCTGCCAGCGCAATGATGCGTGGTGTCATGCTGAATGTCCTCAATGGGTTGTTTCTTTATTTTGTTATTTGGCTGCATGTTGCGCCCGTCGCGGCTCTGACGCAATCCTGAGTGGATCACATCAGAGCGATTTTGGCGGTTTTCTGCCGTTGGGGCAGGTTATTCCGCTTCATCCTCGGGCTGTTCGGCGATCCATGCGACGCTGACGACCTCTTCGCCCTTGGCCGTGTCAAAGACCTTGACCCCGCCCGCGCTGCGCGAGCGGAAGGAGATGCCGTTGACCGGCACCCGGATCGACTGCCCGGCGCTGGTGACGAGCATGACCTGATCGCCATTCTCGACCGGCAGGGCGGCCACAACAGCACCGCCGCGCATTGCCTTGTCCATCGCGGCCACACCCATGCCGCCACGGCCGCGCAGCGGATAATTGTGGCTGGACGAGAGTTTACCGGCCCCTTTTGATGTGATCGTCAGGATCAGATTTTCGGCTGCGGACATTTCGGCAAACCGTTCGAGCGACAGTTGACCGGCTTCGACCTTGTCCTCGTCCTCGTCGCTCTCAGCTTCGGCGTCGTCGGCGGCCCCAAGTTGAGCGCGGCGCATCTTGAGGTAGGCGGCACGTTCGTCGGCTTCGGCGTCGAAATGCCCGATGACAGCCATGGAGACGACCCGGTCATCGCCTTGCAGCCGGACGCCGCGCACGCCGGTGGAGTCGCGTCCCTTGAACACGCGCACGTCGGTGGTCTGGAACCGGATCGCGCGCCCGCCGCTGGTGACGAGCATGATGTCATCCTGATCGGAACAGATCCTTGCGTTCACGAGTTGCGTGCCATCTTCTGGCAGTTTCATCGCGATCTTGCCGTTGGAGCGGACAGAGGTGAAATCCGAGAGCGCGTTGCGGCGCACGTCGCCGCTGGAGGTGGCAAAGATCACCTGCAGCGAATCCCAGTCCTCTTCTGGCCGGTCCACCGGCATGATCGCGGCAACCGAGACGCCGCCGGGGATGGGCAGGATGTTGACGATTGCCTTGCCCTTGGCGGTGCGACCGGCAAGGGGCAGGCGCCAGCATTTGAGCTTGTAGGCCATGCCGTCGGTGGTGAAAAACAGCAGTTGCGTGTGAGTGTTGGCCACGAAGAGCGATGTCACGACATCCTCTTCTTTGGTTTGCATCGAAGAGAGCCCCTTGCCGCCACGCCGCTGGGCGCGGAAATCGGTCAAAGGGGTGCGTTTGATATAGCCGCCGGAGGTGACGGTCACAACCATATCTTCGCGCTCGATCAGATCCTCGTCTTCCATATCGCCGGCCCAATCGACGATTTCGGTCCGGCGGGGGATGGCGAAGAGGTCTTTGACCTCTTGCAGCTCGTCGCGGATGATCTGCATGATCCGTTCGCGCGAGCCCAGAATCTCCAGATATTCCCGGATCTTGTCTGCGAGTTCGCGGAGTTCGTCGGTGACTTCCTTGACGCCCAACTGCGTCAGGCGCTGCAGGCGCAGGTCGAGGATGGCACGGGCCTGAAGTTCGGACAGGTTATAGGTGCCGTCCGGGTTGGCGGTATGCGTCGGATCGTCGATCAGGGCGATATATTCTAGGATATCCTGCGCGGGCCAGCGCCGGGTCATCAGCTTTTCACGCGCATCGGCGGCGTCGGCGGATTGCCTGATGGTGGCCACAACCTCGTCCAGATTACTGACCGCGACGGCAAGACCGCAAAGGATATGGCTGCGCTCGCGCGCCTTGCGCAATTCAAAGGCAGTGCGCCGCGCGACGACCTCTTCGCGGAAATCGACGAAGGCGACAAGGAAGGCGCGCAGGGTCAGTTGTTCGGGCCGCCCGCCGTTGAGAGCCAGCATGTTGCAGCCGAAATAGGTCTGCATCGGGGTGAAACGAAAGAGCTGGTTGAGCACGACATCGGCGGTGGCGTCGCGTTTCAACTCGATTACCACGCGTATGCCATTACGGTCAGATTCGTCCTGCACATGTGCGATGCCTTCGATCCGTTTGTCGCGCGCGGCCTCGGCGATCTTGTCGATCATCGCGGATTTGTTGACCTGATAGGGGATCGCATCGACAATGATTGCCCAGCGATCCTTGCGCAGTTCCTCGACATGGGTTCTGGACCGGATGATGACGGAACCGCGCCCTTCGAGATAGGCTTTGCGCGCGCCGGCCCGGCCCAGCATCAGCGCGCCGGTCGGAAAATCGGGGCCCGGGACATAGGCGATCAGGTCTTCTGACGTCAGATCGGGGTTGTCGATCAGCGCGAGCGTGGCGTCGATAACCTCGCCAAGGTTATGCGGCGGGATATTGGTCGCCATGCCGACGGCGATACCACCCGCACCATTGACAAGCATATTGGGAAAGCGGGCGGGCAGGACCGTGGGCTCGCGGTCCTTGCCGTCATAATTGTCTTGAAAATCAACGGTGTCCTTGTCGATATCGGCAAGGATATAGGCGGCGGGTTTGTCCATCCGCACTTCGGTATAGCGCATGGCGGCGGGGTTATCGCCGTCCATCGAGCCGAAATTGCCCTGACCGTCGAGCAGCGGCAGCGACATGGAGAAATCCTGCGCCATCCGCGCCAGCGCCTCGTAGATCGCGGAATCGCCATGCGGGTGGTATTTGCCCATCACGTCGCCCACGGGCCGCGCGGATTTGCGGTAGGGTTTGTCGTGGGTATTGCCGACCTCGTACATCGCGTAGAGGATTCTGCGGTGCACAGGTTTTAAGCCGTCGCGCAGATCGGGAATCGCGCGGGACACGATCACGCTCATCGCGTAATCGAGGTAGGAGACCTTCATCTCATCGACGATATTGATCGTGGGACCGTGATGCACGGCGCGCGGGGGCGCGGAATCGTCTGCGTTTTCAGGGGTTTCCGGGGTATCGCTCAACTGATCCGCCTGTCTGGTTTGATCTGCTATATCTTGTTTCCCGGACTATAACAGACCCGTCATATGGGGTGCAATGCCTGTGGCGGATTGCATTTGGCAGCCGGAGCGGCGGACTGCCAACAAACTGTTTTCATTGACTTTTAATCTGTTCGTGCTGGACTGCCGATATGGCGTCAAGACCAGGAGCAGAATGATGGCGAGTGAGACCGAACTGATGCTGCGTGGCTACGGGCTGACCACGGCAGAGTTTTTCTATCGCATGCCCGATTACCGCAATGTCCTGAACAGTTTTGTCTGGCAGGAGTACGACAGGGCCCCCGACTATGAGCGCCTGTTCGGGTTCATCGAATATTGGCAAAAGGAGATCGAGGGGCCGCTGCATTCGGTGCGGTTTGTGCATCGCAAGTTGATTGCGCCGGGGGAATGGCGCAATGTGGTGGGCGAGTTCAAGTATCATTGATCCCGTTCGCCCGCGCGATGTAATCGGCCAGATGGGGCACGTAGTCCTCGGGTCCGGCGCCGCCGTTTGCCATCGCCACGGCAAAGCTGTTCTTGACCGCTGAGGTCATGGTGGTGGTGACGGTTGCCGCATTGGCCATGGATTCGAGGTAGCGAATGTCCTTGTAAGCGTTGGATAAAGTGAAACGGTGCGCCTCGCGGTTACCTTCCAGCGCATAGCCCATGAAGGTCTGGTAGAAGCCGCAATCCATGCGCCCGCCGCGAATGACCTTGTCGAAGGTGGCGACGGGAATGCCGACCTTTTGCGCCATGCTCAGCGCCTCGGCATAGAGAGCGGCGTAGCCCAGCGAGATGAAATTGTTGAGCAATTTCATGCGATGCCCGTCGGCGACGCCGCCCATATGCACGGTCTTGCCCGCCCAGGTGGCGATGACGGGAGCGATGCGGTCAAAGACCGGTTTATCGGCGCCGACCATGCAGTCGAGTGTGCCTGCCCAGGCCTCTGCCGGGGTCCGACTGAGCGGGGCGTCGGCAAAGTGGACGCCGATCTGCGCCAGTTCGGCGGCGAGCCGTTCGGTCACCGTGGGATCGGAGGTGGAGCAATCGACGATGACGCTGCCGGATTGCAGGCCGGGTTTGAGTGCGGCAATGACCGAGGTGACCTCTGGCGAGCCGGTGAGGCAGAGAAAGATGATGCTGCTGGCGCGGGCCAGATCCTCAGGCGAGGCGGCCTCGGTTGCGCCGCGCGTCAGCAGATCGTCGAGTGGCACGCGGTTGCGATGGGCGATCGTGGTGAGGGGATAGCCCTTTTCCACGATGTTTTTCGCCATACCATGCCCCATCAGACCGATGCCGACAAAGCCGATGGTTTCCTGATCCGACATGCTGCTCTCCTTGCGCTGGTCAGCTAGGGGGACCAGCGCAGAGGATCGCTGTCAAGGGTTGGCGCGCATCAGCATGCCGAAGAGGTCGCGCGGATCGTCGGGATCGGCCAGCATGTCGAGCTGGGTGAAATGCCCGGTCTCGCGCGCTTTGGCCCGGATGTAGCGCAGGGCGGAGAAATCCTCGATCGCGAAACCCACCGAGTCGAATAGCGTGATCTGGCGCGGATCGCGGCGACCTGGGGCTTGGCCGGTCATGACCTGCCAAAGCTCGGTCACCGGATGGTCGGGGTCGAGCTGCTGAATCTCGCCCTCGATCCGGGTTTGGTGCGGGTATTCGACGAAGATGTCGGATCGCAGCAGGATATCGCGGTGCAATTCGGTCTTGCCGGGGCAGTCGCCGCCGATGGCATTGATGTGCACGCCGCTGCCCACCATGTTGTCGGTCAGGATCGTGGCGCAGGTCTTGTCGGCGGTGACCGTGGTGATGATCTGCGCGCCTTCGATCGCCTGTTCGGGGGTGGTGCAACTGACGACGGTGAGCCCGGAGCCCGCGAGATTGCGCGCGCATTTGGCGGTGGCATCCGCGTCGATATCGTAAAGGCGCACCTCGGTGATGCCGCAGATCGCCCTGAAGGCCAGACACTGAAACTCGGACTGTGCGCCGTTGCCGATCACGGCCATGGTGCGCGCGCCTGTGGGCGCGAGGTAGCGACCCACGAGGGCGGACATGGCGGCGGTGCGCAACGCGGTCAGAATCGTCATTTCCGAAAGCAGCACCGGATAGCCGGTGCGCATTTCAGCCAAAAGACCAAAGGCGGTGACGGTTTGCAGCCCCTTTTGCGTGTTGCCGGGGTGGCCGTTGACATATTTGAAACCGTAAACCTCGCCATCCGAGGTCGGCATCAGTTCGATCACTCCCTCGTCGGAATGGGCGGGGATGCGGGCGGTTTTGTCGAATATTTCCCAACGTTTGAAATCGGCCTCGATGGCGCTGGCAAGATCGGTGAGCACGGTTTCGACCCCGATGTGATGCACGATCCGCATCATGTGATCGACGCTGACAAAGGGCACGAGGGCGAGGCGGGAGGGTGCGCTGGTCATGCAAAGCTCCGCGTTGGGCGGTCAAAGACGCGGCGACCGAGCAGCGATGCAGTCAGATCGACCATGAGCGAGGCGGTGCGACCGCGTTCATCGAGGAACGGGTTGAGTTCGACGAGATCGAGAGAGCTGACCAATGCACTGTCATGCAGCATTTCCATGACCAGATGCGCCTCGCGCAGCGTCGCACCTCCGGGGACGGTGGTGCCGACGGCGGGGGCGATGGCGGGATCGAGGAAGTCTACGTCGAGCGAGACATGCAGCATGCCGTTGGCCGCCTCTACCCGGTCGAGAAAGGCGGCGAGGGGTGCGCGGATTCCGGTTTCGTCAATCGCGCGCATATCGGTGAGCGCCATGTTGAGGCCGTTCAGCGCCTGCCGCTCTGCCGGATCGACGGAACGCAGCCCGATCATGCAGACGTTTTCCGGGGCGACGGTGGCGGCAAGCGGCGGGAACGCCTCAAACCCCGGCTGGCCGGTGACATAGGCCACGGGCGTGCCATGCAGGTTGCCGCTGTCGGTGGTGAGGGGGGTGTGGAAATCGGTATGCGCGTCGAGCCATAGCACGAACAGCGGCCGGTTATTGCGCTGCGCATGCGCCGCCATGCCGGCGACGGAACCCAAGGAGAGCGCGTGATCGCCGCCGAGAAAGATCGGCATGCCCTGTGGGGCGGCCTCTTGCGCCGCCTCCGACAGCGTATGGGTCCAGCCGACATTCTCGGCCAGCGCGTGGACTATGGGATTGGGCGAGGCCGTGACCGGAATCGAGCGCGGGGCGAGGTTGCCCAGATCCGTCAGCGTGTGGCCAAGCCCGGTGATTACCTCGGCCAGACCGGCGGTGCGGTAGGCATCCGGCCCCATGAGGCAGCCGCGGCTGCGTTTGCCGCAATCGAGGGGTGCACCGATCAGGATGATATGTGTGTGTGTCATGTGCTGATTATTTGCCCGGATCGGGGATAGTGAAAGAGGAGTTAATGTGCGAAATGATGGGTAAGTGATCAAAATGGACGGTTCCAATGGACGAAATGGATCAAAATCTGCTCGCAGCATTGCGCCGGGATGGCCGTGCGTCGCTGTCGGAACTGGCGCATGATCTGAGCGTGACCCGCACCACGGTGCGCGCGCGGATGGCGCGGCTGGTACAGAGTGGCGAGATTGTCGGCTTTACCGTGCAGACCCGCGCCGATATGGCCACGCATCCGGTGCGCGGGTTGATGATGCTGGCCATCGAAGGGCGCGGCACAGACCGGATCATGCAGCGGCTGGCGGGCATGCCGCAGGTGCAGGTTTTTCACACGACCAATGGGGCATGGGATCTGATCGTGGAGATCGGGACCGGCACGCTGGAATCGCTGGATGCGGTACTGTTCGCGATCCGCAGGTTGGACGGGGTGACGCGCAGCGAGACGAGCCTGCTGTTATCGACCCGCCGTGCCTAGCTGCGCCTGCCTAACGCCGCAGGGCGGCCATGACCCACAGGACGACGAAAACCAGCGAGAACAGCATGTTCCAGCTTGCCATGGAGAGGGTGAACAGCTCCCAACTCACTTGATCGCACATCACGAGCCGGGGCCCTTCGGTGGAGAGCAGGTCGGTCGCGTCGAGACCGCCAAGACCGGAGCCGGTGCAATTGACCGGCCCTTCCCACCAGTCTCGTTCGACGCCGGTGTGATAGAGGCCAATGCCGGCGGTGGTCAGCGCGGCGAGGCCGCCAAGGATGGGCAGGACCCGTCCCGGCACCGCCAAGGCAATTGCACCGATCACAATCGCCGCGACATGTGGCCAGCGCTGCCACAGGCACATCGTGCAGGGCGGATATCCGAGCGCCTGGAACATGAAAGCGCCAGCCAACAGCGCGACAGAGCCGCCAGCAGCCAGAAGAATGAGGGTGGTGCGCGTCATAGATACCTCACGAGATAGAAGCCGCCGAGCAGGAAGCCACAAAAGAGGGTGAACATCAGCCCGAGCCGCCGTTCGATGAACACACGGATCGGTGCGCCGAAGCGCCACAGCAGGGCGGCGACCAGAAAGAAGCGAAAGGCGCGCGCAATGATCGACGCGATGATGAAAACCGGCAATGAGAGCCCGGTCGCCCCGGAGGCGATGGTGATGACCTTGAACGGGAAGGGCGTGATACCGGCGATGAGAACGGCCCAGGCGCCCCATTCGTTGTATCGGACGGCGAAGGAGTCGAAATCAGCGGATTTGCCGTAGAAATCGAGCACCGGGCGACCCACAGCCTCGAACAGGCCCCAGCCGATGTAATAACCCAGCAAGCCGCCCGCCACCGAGGCCAGTGTCGCCACTGCGGCGATCAGAAATGCGCGCGAAGGCCGGGCAAGGATCATCGGGATCATCAGGACATCCGGCGGAATCGGAAAAACCGAAGATTCGATGAAGGCCACAAATGCCAGCGCCCAAAGCGCGTAACGATGGTCGGCGAGCGACATGGTCCAGTCGTAGAGACGTCTTATCATGCGGAACCCGGAACCATCTGCGCTGTGCGGAATTGTTGCCCTTAGGCCATGGCTGGCGCATATGGTCAACCACAAGACCGAGGCAGGGGACGAGATCATGAAATGGCAAGGTCGGCGCGGCAGTCGCAACATCCAGGACCGCAGGGGCAGTCGCAGGGGCAGCCGCAGCGCGGCCACGGCCGGGGGGATAGGCGGACTTGGGCTGGTTGCGGTCCTTGTCGTCGGTTATTTTCTTGGCATCGACGTGCGGCCGTTGCTGGAGGGAATGGATCCGGGCGCCGGACAGGGGAGTGTGACCACGGCGCAGGATGTGCCGCTGACCGAGGCCGATCAGCGGGCGGGCGAGTTCGTATCGGTGACGCTGGCCGATACGGAGGAAGTCTGGGCCGAGATATTCCGCAGCGAGCTTGGACAGACCTATACCGCGCCGACGCTTGTCCTGTTCAAGGGCACGACGCAGTCGGCCTGTGGCGGGGCCAGTGCCGCGACCGGGCCGTTCTATTGCCCGCCGGAGCAGACTGCGTTTCTTGACACAGATTTCTTTGTGACGCTGGAACAGCGGATGGGCGCGGGGGGTGATTTTGCCGCGGCCTATGTCATTGCGCATGAGATTGCCCATCATGTGCAGAACGAGATGGGGATCCTCGATCAGGTGAACCGGGCCCGCGCGCAAAGCAGCGAGGCGGAATCCAACGCCCTGTCAGTGCGGACCGAATTGCAGGCCGATTGTTTTGCCGGGGTCTGGGCCAAGGCGGCGCAGGAACGGTTCGACAGCCTGGAACGCGGCGACATTGCGGAAGCGATGAATGCCGCAGCACAGATCGGCGATGATACGCTGCAACAGGAGGCCGGGCAGGTGGTGCGCCCGCATACCTTTACCCATGGCACGTCGGAACAGCGCCAGCGCTGGTTCATCCGGGGATATGAGAGCGGCGACATCGCCAATTGCGAAACGTTCAGCGCGCCGCAACTCTGATCAATCCGCGTTGACGCGGGCGGGCAGGGTCGCTAATCAGAAGCCGCTGGCCGGTGTGGCGGAATGGTAGACGCAGCGGACTCAAAATCCGCCGATGGCAACGTCGTGAGAGTTCGAATCTCTCCACCGGCACCAGCAAATCCCCCCCTCCCGAATCGGGTGGCACGGACGAAGGCACGATTCGTGTCTCATATCGCGAGTTCGCGTCGCCAATCCGCGCAAAATGTGGGGATTGGTTCGGTTGTGACAACGAATAATGTGGCGAAATCCGGACGATGCTGTGACTGAATCTTTCCGGTCCCTAGACATCTCGTTCGGACGCTGTGGGAAACAATCTGACGAACCAGACCGACAGAAACACCGGTTTGCCGACCATTTGACGGCACATCTGTCGTGCGCTGGCGCATCGCTGTTCACCGTTCGGAAACAAAGCACCGAAACGGCACAAAATCGTGACACATCCGTAGGTTGAGTGGCTTACAAATCGATCCGGATTTGGAAAGATCATTGACACTTTTCGCTTTTTTCGTCGCAATGTTGTCGATATTCAGAAGAGGCCCAACTGGGGGGCATTTCGGTCGTTGGGGCGACCGGGTCGATGGTCTGACCATCGGCAATGAGTGGTGTCTGCGAAACGGGGCTGCCAGCCCTTCTAGGCGGATGAGACTGCATGGAGATCCGACGAAAGTCGGATTGCCGGAGGTTTGGACAGCTCTGCTCCGAAAGGAACAGCTGTGCCGGTCTTTGGCGAAGTACCGGGTGCGGATTTTCCGCAGCTCATTTTTGGGTTTTGAGGAGTCGAGACAATGGTTGGTACGGTTCAGGGCACTTCAGGCGACGACCTGATCACAGCGGCCTATCTGGGCGATCCTGATGGCGACCGCGTGGACAATGCGGATGCTGTGCTGCCCGGGGCAGCGCCACAGGATGATCTGATTGTGGCACTGGAAGGCAACGACACAGTGCTTGCCGGTGAAGGCAATGACATTGTCTATGGCGGTTTGGATGATGACCGCCTTTATGGCGAGGCGGGCGATGACAGCCTTTTTGGTGGCAAAGGTCAGGATATCCTCTGGGGTGGCGAAGGCGACGATCTGCTGGAAGGCGACGCGGGCGACGACATACTCAAGGGCGGCGATGGCGACGATGTGATCTATGGTGGCGTTGGCAATGACACCATCCTAGGTGACGGCGGCAGTGATACACTCTTCGGTGGCGATGACCGCGACATCTTTATCGTTGACCACCCACAGGGTGGTTTGGGTGATACGATATATGGCGGTGACGGCGGCGACGATTTCGATACGCTCGACCTGCGAGGTTCTGGCCCTTTCCGCATCGTTGGCGTGACAACAGACAGCGATGGCAATGGCATCGATGGTACTATCGAGTTTCTTGATGAGGACGAAAACGTCACTGGAACCACGATCTTTGAGAACATCGAAGAAATCATCCCCTGCTTTACCCCCGGCACCACGATTGCCACGCCCAAAGGCGAGCGGCTGGTCGAGGAGCTGCGTGAAGGCGACCGGATCATCACCCGTGACAACGGTATTCAGGAAATTCGCTGGGTCGGTCGCAAGGATATCTCTGGCCGCGAACTGGTGAACACGCCGTATCTGAAGCCGGTTCTGATCAAGGCGGGCGCCTTGGGAAATGGTTTGCCCGAGCGCGACATGCTGGTGTCGCCGAACCACCGTCTGCTGGTGGCCAACGACCGCACCCAGCTTTACTTTGATGAGAGTGAAGTGCTTGCCGCGGCCAAGCATCTGGTGGGAAGCGCCGGGATTGTCGAACTGGATGTGATGCAGACGTCCTACATCCACTTCATGTTCGACCGTCACGAAGTGGTGCTGTCGAACGGGGCCTGGACCGAAAGCTTTCAGCCCGGTGACTACAGCCTCAAAGGCATCGGCAATTCGCAGCGCGGCGAGATTCTGGAACTGTTCCCGGAATTGGCGTCGCAGACCGGGCTTGACGGATATCAAGCGGCGCGCAAGTCGCTGAAAAAGCACGAAGCGCGCCTGTTGGTGAAGTAACGAGATGCAGCAAGTCCCCGCGCGGTGTGCGGGGGCGACGGGATACGGGGGGTGCGAAAGCGCCTTCCGTTTTTCGTTCCGGATAAAAGTTTTACAGCGCGTTGTTCGTGCGCCATTGCGCCCATTCTTCGGGTGAATCGAGGTCGCGGGTCGCGTGTTCGCCGGGCAGGGCGACGGTCATGATCCGCTTGCGGTTGGCTTTGACTACTGCTTTTGCGCCGGCATCGCCATGAAGTTTGGCAAATGCTGGCCGCAGTGACATGTCAAAGGCGACAGGATGTCCAGGCGCGCCCGCAGCCGAGGTCGCGATCACGATCAGCGCCTCTCCGGGGTCTGTGGTGGCGATTTTCGACAGGTCGGCACTGGTCAGTTCCGGTAGATCGCAGGCCATGACCAGAAAGCGTGCGCAGACAGGCAGGGCGGCAACGCCATCGCGCAGCGTGCCGCCCATGCCTTCGGCTGATCCGGGCAAATATAACCGCGTAACGGCGAGATCACCCAGCGCGTGACTGCGCGGATGGTCGGGGGCGGGCAGGGCCACATAGGGCAGCAGCCCTGCGTCCAGTGCGGCCCGTGCCTGACGCCGGATCAAGGGTTCGCCGCCGACCAATTCCATCAGCTTGTCGCGGCCCTGCATCCTGCTGGACCGGCCCGCGGCAAGAATCAGGATCGGCGTATCAGCCACGCATCCGTGCCCCATCGAGATCAAAGAGCGGCGTGGTGATCAGCCGCGCCGGTCGCATTTCACCGAGGATCTCGATCTCGACCGGGAGGCCGTCGACAAGCTGATCGCGCGGGATCAGGCCGTAGGCGATGGATTTGCCTGAGTGATGCGAATAGCCGCCGGATGTGCAGAAACCCGCGACCTTTCCTTGGATGAAGATCGGCTCGTAAGCCACGACATCTGCACCGTTTGCGTCCACTTCAAACATCGCATTGATGCGTTTGGGCGGCGCCGTCCGCTCGGCCTCTGCCGCGGCACGACCGATGAAATCGGTGTTCTTCTTCCACGAGATGAAACGGTCGATACCGGTTTCGGCCGCGGTGTAATCGGGCGAGAACTCGCGCAGCCATGAGCCAAAGAACCGATCGAGCCGCAATGACATCATCGCACGCATGCCAAAGGGTTTGAGCCCCATCGGTTGGCCCGCAGTCCAGAGCGTGTGCCAGAGGCTGCGTTGATCCATCGGATCGCAGTAAATCTCATAGCCCAGATCGCCGGTATAGCTGACCCGTTGCACGATGCAGGCAGCCTGACCGACGGTCATGCGGCGCACGTCGAGGAACTTCATCGACGCCACATCATCGCGGGTGCAGGCGGCCAGAAGGTCGCGGGCGCGGGGACCGGCGAGCTGGAACCCGGTGCGTTTGTCGCTGATGTTTTCGATGCTCACGCCGTCAGCGGCGTTCTTCAGGAACCAGCGGTAGTGGATGTTCTGTGCGCCGTAGGATGCGGTGAGTTGAAATTCGGTCTCGGACAGACAAGAGACGGTGAAATCGCCCCAGAGCCGCCCTTTGGGTGACAGCATCGGGGTGAGCGAGAGACGCCCCGGCGCGGGGATCCGTCCGGCCATGATCCGGTCGAGCCATGCGCGGGCATTCGGCCCCTTGATCAGAAACTTGCCAAAGTTCTGAACCTCATTGATTCCAACGGCTTCGCGGACGTAGCTCACCTCGCGGGCGGTGGCGTCAAAGGCGTTGGAGCGGTGGAAGGAGGGGGTTTCAAAGCGGGGCTCGTCGCCTGTGGCAAAGTAGTTGACCACTTCCAGCCCGAATTGCTGCCCCCAGACAGCACCCATGCTGTCGAAAATATCATACATCGGCGTGGTGCGATGCGGCCGCGCGGCGGGTTTTTCCTCGTTCGGGTAGGCGACGGAAAACCGGGTCTGGTAGTTCTCGATCACTTTCGGACGGGTATAGCCCGGCGTGATCCAGGTGCCGAAACGGCCCACGTCGAGGCCTGTCACGTCACGCTCTGCCTCGCCCTCGATCATCCATTGCGCCAAGGTCAGGCCGACGCCGCCACCCTGACTGAACCCCGCCATGACGCCGCAGGCGGACCAATAGTTGCGCAGGCCGGGGACCGGTCCGACCAGCGGGTTGCCGTCGGGTGCAAAGGTGAAGGGGCCGTGAATCACGGATTTGATCCCCGCGCGTTCGAGGACGGGGAACCGTTTGTAGGCGAATTCGATCGAGTCGGTGATCTTGTCGAAGTTGTCGGGCAGGAGTTCATGCCCGAAATCCCAGGGCGTGCCGTCGACGGCCCAGGGTTTGCAGGGTTTTTCGTAAAAACCGATGCAGAGCCCGCGCCCTTCCTGGCGCAGATAGCTTTCTCCGGCGGGGTCCATCACATGCGGGTGTTCGCGGCCCAGATTGACGATTTCGGGGATGTCACCGGTGACGAGGTATTGATGCTCCATCGGGTGGAGCGGGAAGTAAACGCCCGCCATTGCGCCCACCTCGCGCGCCCAGAGGCCGCCGGCGTTGACCACATGCTCGGCATGGATCGTGCCCTTTTCGGTGACGACATCCCAGGTGCCATCGGGGCGCTGGTTGGTCTCGATCACCTTGCATTGCGTCTCGATGCTGGCTCCGCCCATCCGCGCGGCCTTGGCATAGGCGTGGGTCGTGCCGGAAGGGTCGAGGTGGCCATCGAGCGGGTCGTAGAGCGCGCCGACGATGCCGTCGAGATTGGTGATCGGCGAGATTTCAGCCACTTCGGACGGGCCGAGGATGCGGGTGTCGAGGCCCATGTAGCGATGTTTGGCCCGTTCGGCCTTGAGCATCTCGAACCGGTCCTGATTATCGGCCAGCGTGATGCCGCCGACATGGTGCAGCCCGCAGGACATGCCGGTGATCGCCTCAAGCTCGCGGTAGAGCCGGATGGTATAGCCTTGCAGCGCTGCCATGTTGGTGTCGCCGTTCAGCGTATGAAAGCCGCCAGCGGCGTGCCATGTGGAGCCAGAGGTCAGTTCTTTGCGTTCGATCAGCATGACGTCGGACCAACCGAGTTTGGTCAGGTGATAGAGCACGGAACAGCCGATGACACCGCCCCCGATCACGGCAACGCGGGTGGTGGTTTTCATGGCTCGGGTCCTTTAGTGGTCATGCGGTTGCGCATAGCTTGACCACCCCACGCCGGAAATGGGATTGCCATCCGCGACTTTTGGCGTCGTTTCCGGGCTGTCGCCGCAGGTTGGCTGCTTACGGGATGATCCGCGTGTATTTGGTGCCTTCGAGCGTGGCGCCGACGCGAAGTCCGACTTGCGCAAAGACCACGGCGATCACCGGGGACAGCGATGTGGTGGTTTCTGCGCGCAGCATCTCTCCCATGTCATTGGCGACATATTCGATATCGGCACCTGCGGCCCAACCGGGCGATTGCCGGAAGGCGAGCAGCGCATCCTGCGTCATGAAGAACAGCACGTGACTATATTGCTGTGCTCCGATCTGGATTCCGGCGCTGGCGGCGGTGGAGGAGTAATAATCAACCGTGCTTTGCCCGATGATCAAGGCGCCGCGCCCGAAAGACCCGCCGAGCCCCAGCCCTACTTCGGTGACGAGCGGCATCACCAGCATGCCTGCGGCGGTGTTGGCGAGTTCGCGGGTGCCAGGGTAGGTCGAGAACATGAAATCGAGCGTGCTACGCACCCGCCCGTCGATCATTTCGGCACCGCCGCTGCCGATCCCGTTGCTGCAAGCTGCAAGCGATGTGCTCGCCAGCGCGCCCAAGGCAAAGGTTCGTCTGGAAAAACTGCTCATGATGTCACTGCCTATCTGCTGCCTGACTTTGGCGGCCTTGTATCCGGCCACCTTGCAGACACTATAGGCGCGATTTCGCCGTCTGTCACGGGCCAGATATACGCCTTCGGCAGTTCTCAGCCGTTCAGAACCTGCGCGGCCTCTGGTGCGAAATAGGTGAGGATCCCGTCGCAGCCGGCGCGCTTGAAACAGAGTAGGCTTTCGAGCATCACCTTTTTGCCATCGAGCCAGCCATTCTGCGCTGCGGCCTGCAGCATCGCGTATTCGCCCGACACCTGATAGGCAAATGTCGGCACGCCAAAGCTGTCTTTGACGCGGCGGCAAATGTCGAGATAGGGCATGCCGGGTTTGACCATGACCATGTCTGCGCCTTCCAGCAGGTCACGCTCGATCAGGCGCATCGCCTCGTTGCCGTTGGCGGGGTCGGTCTGATAGGTGTTCTTGTCACCTTTGAGTGCTGCAGAGGCGCCGACGGCATCGCGGAACGGACCGTAAAAGGCCGACGCGAACTTGGCCGCGTAACTCAGGATCGAGACATTCTGGTGTCCATCGGATTCGAGCGCCTTACGAATGGCACCGATACGCCCGTCCATCATATCGGAGGGGCCAAGGATATCAGCCCCCGCTTCGGCTTGCGCCAGCGCCATGCGGACCAGCGCCGTCACCGTGCGGTCATTGACGATATGGCCGTCTTCGACAAAGCCGTCATGCCCGTTGATGTTATAGGGATCGAGCGCGATATCGGTCATCACCGCCATGCCGGGTGCCGCATCCTTGATCGCGCGGATCGCCCGGTTGGTCAGATTGTCGGGATTCCAGGCCTCGGCGCAATCCTCGGTCCGG
>Ga0105054_10003953_pt1 | contig 22502 bp, 18 predicted proteins | sample BON02_FD_78091 | JGI IMG/M metagenome (GOLD analysis project Ga0105054, IMG submission 78091) | Freshwater microbial communities from Lake Bonney liftoff mats and glacier meltwater in Antarctica - BON-02 (megahit assembly) | ecosystem: Environmental > Aquatic > Freshwater > Ice > Glacier...
AAAGGCTCAACCAGATACAAGCATCTATCTGAAAAATATCAGAGAGATTATTTGTTCCGGTGGAACCAGATTTTCTTCCATCTGTTCTGATCAGCATGTATATTACTGTTCAATAGTGTATACCGATAAGAATAAATCCAGTTTACAAACAATTCAGCTGCGTGGAATCGAAGGGTCCAGTCTGAACTTGTTAGCAGGATGGATCGCACTTCTTAAATTCAAATCCGGAACGGTTGATGATTATATTATCAAGATGCAACTAAGAGTCAATACAAGCATTGCCAAGTTTCAAGCTTTTTATCGATACCGAATCAAGAATCAACCTTTGCTTTCGAAAATAGTGAGTTTCGTTGTCAAAAAACCGGAATTAGTTCCTTATCCATCCCTGAAACGTTCTGAAGAGTCGGTTTACTCTCGTTGCCGCAATTCATGTATCAACGAAATGGAAGCTGAGGATGAAGTATGGGAGAATCAAAGATGGAATGTAATAACTCTCACTTCAAAGTCTATTCACCGTGGTGGATGGTCTGCCAAAAATCTTCTCCCTGTAGAACGCGGACCATTTTCAGATAAAATCGGTCATTCCGTAGCAAAAACTCGGGAAGAAGTAAACCAACTACCTTTGCCAGTTGGATGGGAACAAATTGAGGGGTTCAAGATTGATACTAGCGGTGTTGAATATAATAAATGCGATCAACATGGATGGATGTACGAATCACAGTTCAACGCTATCGATTCAAAAGAAGCTAAAGGGGAACAGCGAGGAAAAAGTAGTCTTCGCTGGGTTGCACGATCTCGTAGGTTGTATCGTCGCCGGCGATTCACTGGTAAAACCATGGAGAATCAATGGCTTGTACACCAAGGATGGCTTGGAACTCTACCGCCCTCTTCGAAACTATTTTGGAAATCTAGATATTCAGTTTTGGTACTGCCTGAGAATGATACAAGTACATGTGGATTATCAGTTCCGTTTTGGGCAACATTTAGCAAGCACTTTCGAGGTCATGGAGCTATTGGAGGGCTTGCATCATTAGATTGGGCTCGCCTTGAGTCAAAACATCTTCGAATAAAAATTATTGATGCCAATTGTGTTGTAAACGACGATATTGCAACTGTTTCAAAACCCGGCTACTTTTCAGTGCACTTTACAGGCGACGAGAAACCCCATATTTTAAATGCAGAATCAGCTGGAAAAAGAACTAAATGGGTTTCCACTTTTCAGCAACTTGTTGATAAATCATTTTCTGCCTCAGAGACATTGGCAAGAGTTAGCGCCGATGCATCGAAACCATCTAGATGGGCTCTTGCCAGCGATGCATCTGACTATCACAGAAAAATGATTCCACAGAGGTCCATGAACTCTTCAATAGATGACATAGGAGAGGAAGAGGAGCTCCAGGTTTCCGATTACATGTCACCGGAGAACTACGAAAATGTTGTTTTGAAGACCACATTTCAAGCACCCGTCAATCGTGTGATGAAGGCTCTTTTTATTGATTATGAATTCGAAAGTCAATGTTTTGCAGATAATCGGTTTTCTCAAATTCACCATGAAGAGTGGAGTAATGGCAGTGATTTTGGAAGTAAGCGTTCCATTAACTATCTTATGCCGCGAAACGGTCCAGTTCCTGAAAATATGGCATTTATTGAATATTTTATACGCCAAAGTTTTCCAACCGTGGGATATCAAATAGATCAAATAGTTCACAACCCGGATGTGCCTTTTGGTAAAACATTCCGAACGAAACTTAGATATGTATTGGAACAAGTTGATGACAGTGTAACGTCAATAGTTGTTTCGCATGAGGTTCATTTTTTGCAGAATACGATGATGAAGGGTTTTATTCGAAGTGGAGGACTTCGAGAAGTCACCAATGAATTTCAAAAGAAGTGGCTCCCAACAGCCGAGAACTGGATTTCAGTGGAAGATACAGAATCAAAACAGTTCATAAGACCAGAGACTTATGATTCCATAGTATGTGACTGCGTCAATTCTGCCTCACTAGAAGCGATGGCCAAACTTCTGTTTTTGGATTCTAATTTTGAAATCAAGTTCCTTCAAGATTGTGGATTTAATGATGTCGTGGTAAAAGAATGGAGTAATGGTATTCAAAAGGGTAGCAAACAAACAAGCACATACAAGAAACCAACATCCAAATATCTTGTTAGATCTGGTGGTCAAGTTGAACGAACTGTTATTCAGTCGTCACTAATCGAAGGATATCAGATCGATGCTATTGAGAAGTATTTGGACGCTCCAAAGGGGGATCAATACTATAGCGAGTACCGATACCTGTTGATCCCTGAAGGGAAAGGCAGGACAAGGTTATTGGTGTCGCATCGTGTTGAATTCAATCAGAATTTATTGATGACCCGTGCCATTATTCGTTCCAGAATCACCAGTAGAGTTGCTCAAAAGTTTAAAAACCGGTTTATCCCGGCGATAGAGGACGGAATGGCCCAGCAGTCCAACCGTCATGATGATATTTCCAAGACGACATCGTTGTCTGAAAACAAACTTACTCCTACCTTATTTCCTTCTCCTGTAATCCTTCTTCTTCTAGCTGCTATTGTTATTCTGTTACTTTGCATATTGTTTGAACTTCTCTGTTTGAAGAAACAACAAGACAGCATTTTACTTCGGCTTGAATTGATTTAAAGATGAATTCTTATGGATATCGATCGGTTAAAGGACATCTGTCTAACTCTAAATAACTAATTATGCTTTCCACCGCAATAGGTCTTTCTTTTTTCAACGCGTGTATCGATAAAAGAAGAAAAGGAATATTTAATTGCATATTTTATCATGAGGAATGAAGGATTCAATGTGTTTTAAATCTCCGGTATTTCTAGGACGAAAGTAAGAAAAAAATTGAATCAACAATTCAAATATTCTACCTTGTACCAGGATGTAAACTAACAACGCGGCTGACCCAGCGTTCAGTGAAGTATACATCGACACTGAAACAGCGTTTCAGTCGGGCCGCCGAATTGTTTCAGCACTCAAGCGTGTAGTTGGGATAAATTGCCTCAGCAAATCGTCATTCGAACGCTCAAATAGTATTCACATACTCATTAATTTTTAAATTTTGGGGCCGACGAGCTAAGAACGATAAACTATTCTACACTCCTGACCCAATCGACACTCTAAGCTATGTCTTATAATGCCACTTGCGTTCCTGGTTTTGGAGGAAAAGATTTAAAATAAAGTTTCAAAAACCGCCCATTTTTTATTTGTAACCCGATTCACACCTACAGATGGAGCCAATCCCCGTTGACTTGAAGAGCATAACTCCTTTTGACAGAAGAGCAGCAGAGGTTCAAAAGACAGGGGACCCCAGGGGTTATATTATTGGATACTTTTGCAGATAGTAAGTAGTTTCATTTTCCTTTAAAAGTATAGGTTTTAATGAATGGATAGTCATGCCATGGAGCTTGGTCTCGCTATTGCGAGCAACAATAAGAAACCTGAAGTCCAGAATTATCTTTTAGCACTTATGAATAAATTGGAGCAACAGAAAAGCGATAATCCTGATCTTGGGGATTTGGAGGGCTGTGAAACCATTTTAAAATCGTTCGCAGCTGAAAAACTACAGCAAGCAGAGGAAGAGTATTTCGCCAGACTCGCTGATAAGAATACGTCGCGATTGTATTACGCTGCAGGTACTTTTTTTGAAGTATTAGCAACTTTTTCTCCAGACAAGAAACTTGATGAAGTTACTAAGAAATCAGTTTTATATTGTAAATGGAGGGCTACAGAAATTCTTAAAGCCATTAAGGAAGGACGAGATCCCTATCCAGAGGAAGAATCGTCCCAAATTGATGACGAGCCTATAGTACCACCACCAGCACCTTCGACAACTCCAACCATAGTGCCACCACCAGCACCTTCGACAACTCCAAAATTTCAACCCTACACTTCGAAATCCCCGAGAATGTCTTATAAGAAATCATCTGATGGATATACAGGAAACGTCACTGTTGAAAACAGGCAAGATGCAGAAGAGTATTGTAGGTTTGTACTGACAAGTCTGAGGACCCAAGATGATGCCGCTGCGATCCGTTACTTAAAACTTGCACTAGAACAACTAGAAGGATAACAACATTTTAAATATAGAGTTCATTAAAATCACAAAATGAATTAAGGTTTAAAAAGGAGGACATGGACATTATATGTAGAAAAGTGAATGTATGTTTTCATTTGATGAGTGACATAAGATCCAAAGTTCCTTCCCACAATACAGCACCATCCCCTAAAACATTTAATTAGCTATTTCAAAAACAAACATATGACTTACTTTCCGTGGCGTTGGTCCATCTTGGCTCGAATATTTCTTGCAATGGTAGTATATTGGGTTTCCCCTCTACAGTCAGCAGCATAGCTTGCGTTAAACACCTCTTTTGAAAGGGACAATACTTCCTGCTGGCGCTCGTCGGTCATGTCTTCCGCAAACGTCACCTGCTTCATACTCGACATCCTTTTGCAACGTTTTTTCGGTTACAATGAGGAAAGCCCCCGATTGTGAATCTGATTTGACACGTACCCAAATCATGTCGCAATCGAATGTTGAGCATATATGAAATAAGCGATGATGGAGAACTATGTTATTCTGATCAAAGACGACGAGGATCCAAATGAAGCGCAACACAGCACGAGTCGTGTGCACACTCGCGGAATACTTGTCATCGCTTTCTTTATTCTAGTGATTCTAATTTCACTTTCATTCTTTTGTTTAGCATCAACTGTCGACCATTCATGCATCATAAGTAGCTATTAAATTAATTAAAATGTTAGTACACTACTCCATATCTCCTTAAGACTATGCTAGGGACCACCCACTTTCTTTCTGTCACAATTAGGATGTAGAAAGTCTACTTTATTAGACCACCTGCATAAACCATAATAATATTGCACTATCTTCACCGCTATTTATATTCCGTTGAAGTGCACTGCTAAAATTAGACGGAACAACATCACATCATGTTCATTTGGTTGCTTCTCTACTTTGCTTTCATTCGGAGCATGTGAACTTTCGTTAAGCATCTGGACTATTATGGGACATAGAAAATATATTTTGCATCATCTTATGGGAGTTTTCGACCATATGCTTTTCCTAAGACACTAGCCAAGAATATTTGTCGTTTATTTGATTTCCAAAACATTGAAAGCCCGTGCAACTGCTGCTTCAGAATGCAAAAGAGTTCGAATAACTGTGAAGAGTTCAAATAACTGTGAATGGCAAAGAATCATATGACAATTTATTGACTGTATGTGCTACTGTGATATTTGAACAAACAGCTGGTGCGAAAGTTGGAATACATACAGATCAATGCATCGTTAGCGGTTGGTGTCAAAACAGTCGAATCAATAAATTGAACTTTCAGCAATGCCATCAATGCAATCTCAGACAGCGATCCCTTTGACGTGTCCAATGAAAACACTGACAATTTCGCCACCGTCTTGGGGCCTTTTTAATCAAGCACGCACAATTTTTGCTAAATAATTGGAGATGAGATGAACTATGTTGCATCATAAGCAATGATGATTTCTATTGTTCTTCAATAACCTTCCATGCCTGGTTTGGAGTAAAAACGATTAGCCTTTTGTGAAGTGAAAAACCAATAACTTTTCCTTGAACGCAGTTATTATTATGTTTGCTGGGGTTCAAAAACTACGAATAACTCTCCTCGGAAAATGATTGGTATGGTTATTTGACGTTTTGTCGACATGCTGGCTTGGAGGAATACATTTGTTCTTCCAAGCTCTTCTGTTAGTTAAATTATTGGATCGTTGGGTGCATGGATTTTAATTGGTTGGATATCAATCTATCAATAGATGTTTCCTTGGTTTTTTATGCATCGTAATATTTTTAAACAATTTCAAATTCCAAATCCTTTCGAAAAAACTGGTAGACCATGGAGTTTTTTGCACCACTAATTGAGAAAAACATCATGGTGAAAGTAGTGGTGAAGGGATTACTAGACGAGCGTGCCGCTGGTGCTGCACTTGTAGCCAATGGCCACGATGAAAAAACGATACAGCTTCATCTCAGAACAATTGGCAAGGCAATTTTTGCCCTCGAGCGTTCTAATGCGAAATGTCTGCTTGAAGGTATGAAGGCTGGCACCGAGTTTAATATAAATTCGGTGGAGCAAATTCCACTGGCTTATAGCGAAACCTTGAAAGATTGGAAATTACTTACCTCTAAACTTATTCATGTTTCTGAGTCCGATGATGTAGTTACTTCCAAGTTGTTGATCGAGTTGGAAAGCGGAGAACAGATAGAGGCAGTGGTATTGCGTCATTCGAAACGGACTACTTTATGCGTGTCCAGTCAAGTAGGTTGCAAAATGGGATGTACGTTTTGTGCTACTGGTACTTTGGGTCAACGAGCAAATCTTACTTCCGGCGAGATATTGGAACAACTGATTCATGCCAACAGGTTTCTGAGCCAAACCAGCGATCCTCGTCAGGTAACGAATGTAGTATTTATGGGAATGGGAGAACCGTTAAATAATTACCAAGCTGTTATCGATGCATGTAAAGCACTTACTGATACTTCAAAATTTGGGTTGGGACCTTCGAGAGTTACAGTAAGCACTGTGGGTGTTGTAAATCGAATGCGATCTTTGCATGTAGATGCACCAGGGGTTAGTTTAGCTCTATCGCTGCACGCCCCGAATCAAGAACTACGCCAGAAAATCATTCCAACAGCAGGCGCTTATCCGTTGGAGAAACTGATGAGTGCATTGACTGAGCATCTGGATGCGATTGAAAAGAGTCGTCTAACATATGTCATGATTGAATATATACTGTTGTCTGGAGTTAACGACATGCCAGAAATTGCCGTTGAATTGGCCCACCTACTGGAACCATTCAAACAAAGAGTCAAACTAAACTTGATCCCGTACAACCCTATATTTAACCCAGAGGGTTTGGCGAAAACTTTTGTTGCACCAAAGGAGGAAGATATACAGCGATTTTGGAATATCATGCAAAATGATCATAAGTACTTTTGTACTGTTCGTTTGGAAATGGGACAAGACGCCAATGCAGCCTGCGGACAACTTGCTTGTATATCTAAAGATGCAAAAGCACTAGGCGTTGATATTGAAGATCTGTATAGAAAGAGAAAAAAACCTCTGAAGTCCTCGTTTACTCCTCATACCGGAACTATTGTAAAGAAACCCCTTTACAAAACCAATTCTTACAAAATTCAGGCATTGCTACAAAAATATCTTCCTTACATCATGGCATTCTTCGCCTTCGTTGCTGCAAGTTATGGATGGACTCAGTAATTTCATTAATATTTTTACACAATTACCATGAGTTTCCTGTCGATTCGGATATTTTCAGTATTAGTGCGTTTCATACTGTAAATACTAATATTAAAAAAAAAAGTTGTTATTTTCAGCAAATTAGTCACCTAGTCGCACCTGAAAGCCGTTTTCGGCTCATGTTTTCTGGTTTAGCTCCGTTTTAGCCAAAGTTCCTCAAACTCTTAATTCATTATAATGGGACAGACATCAGCACGCCCTCTCTTGACTCGTTCTTCCTCCGTAAAGACAGATTCAGGTATTGTAGCTATTCGCATGCTTCAAGCGAATTCAAGCAAAAAGGAAATGGTGGATATATCAAGAAAGCTCAAGGAAAGCCGAGTCCAAGAAAATCAAGTTTTAATATATAACCCAGAAACTAAATCATGGTGTCGAACTATGAACCCTCCTCGTATTGTTAAGAGTAAAACCGGACTGAAAACCGATAGACGAGCTTTTGGACACTAGATATGGAGGCAACATGTAATCTAATTATCATATTTCAATATCTATACTAAAATTTTAACTTATAATGCAGGCAGAACCACCAATAGTGACAGTTCGCTTTGCGTCGCTGGACCAATCGTAGTGACTGTACTTTATTTTGAGTTTCCCTGAATCCACAATACGCTGAACAGCTGCTGCGTCATCATCATTCAAATAATTTTTCACGGTCAGAGCAATTTGAGTCTTCGAAGATCCAAAATCACTTGCATACCACGATAAGATCTTACTCAAGGTCAATGTTCCAGTAGATTCATCAACAGAACAGTTTTGAGATTGTTCCAGAAACGCGGTAGCAACAATTTCGAGTTCCTCATGCACTGCCTCAGCTGAAAAGGTTTTAATTGGAGGGCATGATTTAGCCCCACAATTCAAAGCAAAATGCACCATGTACAAATTGTCCATTTCCAGCACCGCATTAATGCGCGGGTCTTTCTTACCAATTGGATTTTTCAAATAGAATGGAGGAGCAGGTTTGTTTCCACGTAGTACACCATTTTCTAAAGTGCTGAAACTGAACACATCACCTCCTACATTGTATGACACGACAGGGAAGAACTTGGATCGCTCACCAGCGTTGGTAGGTGCTCCAACTTTAATGAACGCATGCGTGATCATAAGGTTATATAAATTGATACCAAATGCAAGACGGGCGTCATTTTCCATTAAAGCTAATTTAATTCCTTGAATTTCACAAGAAGCTTCCTCAAAATCACTAAACAATTCATCCTGACCTGCTGCAAGGTAATCGACCAGGCCTTCACTATCGCGATACTTGCCAACCACTTTACTCAACATCTTTTTTAGGAGTTTGACGACTAACAGTGGTTCATCGATTCGGTCGTTCCAAACTCTGTATGAGTTCAGAACGTTGTTGGGAGATGCATATTTTGGAAGCATGAAGTCACCATCAACTTTCACTATAACTCCGAACTCGAATAAATCTTTTCCAGTCTCTGAATTTCCTCCCAACGTTTTCAAATATTGCTCGAGCTGCACTTTTGAAAACCGTTTTGACCCAAATTCTTTTTCCAGTAAGATTGTACTTTGAACAAATGAATGTAGTTGATCTCCGATCTGGATCGATTCATTCCTACGCGGACTTGCAACAGGAGCTGGAGCTGGTGCAGTGGATGGTCTCGAAAAGATCTCAAGATTTTCTGGGTCTCCTGCTTGATCGACCTCATCAATGAATGCTAGAAAGTCCTCCTTGGGCAATTCAAGAAGTTCAGATGCTCCTCCAATATGACGGTCGTTGAAAAAGATTTGCGGTACAGTAAGGCTCTTGGCTACTTTCACCATGTCTTTTCTCTTTATTGGATAGTGAGTGAGGTTTATCTCGTAGTAGTCAACTCCATTTTGCCTGAGGTATCCTTTGGCTTTGATGCAGAAAGGACAATCGTCAATGGCGAACACTGTGACTCTACCCATCTTCCTCAAGTGACGGTTTTGTCACTCCAGATTTTAAAAATGTCGGGTTGAAACGCTACCACCGCCACTAGGACTCATTAAGGTTAACTATATTGCTTTTAAACACACACATTTCAAAAGTTCACGAGCGTAATTTTTTAGGAACAAAGAATCTTAAAGACTCTAAAAATAAAAAAATAAAAAAAATAAAAAAAATAACGCGACCAAAAAAAGGGATTTTTGCTGATTTTTTTTTATGGCCGTGGTAAAAACAGGGTCTGCCTAATGAAAAATCCCTTTTTTTTTTGGTAGCGTTATTTTTAGAGTCTTTAGAACAACGGGGCACGCGAAGAGAGCTGCGAAGCGGCTCGTTTATTACTAAAAAATTCAAAGTATTACATCTTAACCTTCACTCCATGGAAAGTAAGTTGGATTTCTTTTTAGATTCCTTTTTCTTTTAGTTTCACCCACGTATGAAACTCGCCATTCTCACCAAATGCATCAATTTTGGTATTGTTATGGAGATGCAAGAAGGTTTCTATATTGAATGGCTTTCCAACTTCAATTCGTGAGTCTTCAGAGATGTAGTTGATCTTGGAAAAGACAACTTCAGCAGGCAAAGAATTCAAAGTTCTCACTAGATCTTCATAGTTGGCATTAAAAAGAGGAAACTCGCATTTGTATTTGCTGAAACATGATTCTCTCCATTTTCTGATCTCCTCCAAGTGCAAATCACCGAAACACAAAGTGATATCTTGTGTATTGAATGTTTCGCATATTAAATTTAGTGCATCTTCAATGGTCGATATGTATATATCATTAGGACAATCCAAAGGGAGTGGAACCGCAACTAGGTCCACTTTGAGGGCTTTGGCTTGATGGATGATATAATCAAATTGAATATCCTGCTCAGGTACGACACCAGTTTCTGGATTGAAAGTGGTCAGGAAAATCGTTTTACACGAATCCTCTGCAATTTTGTTGAAAGTGAGGAAAGAATCCTTCCCCCCGCTCCAAAAAACAATCTTGATGTTTGAATTCAACTTTTTTGATTTTCGACCGTGACGCAGCACAACAGTTTTTTGAATTTTGCCTTTCAAGCGTTTTCTGTCATCATCTGCACACTTCCAATGACCATATCTGATGCAATCGTTTAATATAAAAACCAAATGAATTTGAAAATACAACACTTACGGGCAATGACGGCATCCGCGACCACAACAGATTCCTCGATCCAAAGCTGCCTTTTCCGTGAAAACGTTAAATCCAGTTTTTGGATCAATATAGGTCAATTCACCTCGGACCATAGCCAGAGAATGCGCATTTTCAATATCAACCAGAACTTGATCTTGAGGTATCTTAATAGTTCCAGTATGAAAATATACCTCAAATGGGAAATCAGAAGACAGCTTGGAAGCATCGCAATTTGAAGCTATCCATGTATTTAGCCATTCAAGACAATCAACCAATCTAGGGCCAGATCGATTAAACATGTGGTTGCCATCCACCATTACTACTTTCCCTTCCTTTACTGCTCTTAACTTCGACCACCAAGTATGTTGTTCCAGATCCTCAATCATTTCTTTTGTTTTTTCGATATCGAGGCCACAAGGACATACAATAATTGCATCTGGATCATTTTCAACTAGAACTGAATATTCTACAGCAAAGGATTTAATCCCAATTTGGGTGTTGAGCTTGTGAATTCCTCCTGCAAAATGAATTAGTTGAGGAGTCCAATGACCACCAACATAGAGGGGATCGGACCACTCGATGAATGCAATGTTGGGACGATTAAGGGGTTCATGAACTGTGGCATTTGCTACGCGTTGTTCAAGTTCAATTCTGCGAGTAGTGGCTTGCAATTCCATACCTACTGCCATCCCAACCTCTACAAGTGATTCTAAAACTTGTTCTAAGTTGTGAGGATTAAGACTCACTATTACCGGAATAGGATTGCATGTTTGCGCGAAAATAGAAACCTGCTCTAGATCTATTGAGCAAACATTGCATAAACTTTGAGTGAGGATAATATCGGGTTTCAAAGCTCGAAGTTGTTCTTCGTCAATGAAATACAGGCTTTTGCCTTCTAATAGCGCCTTCTTAACTTGGGAGTCCACGTCTCTGGCACTTGTAAAATTTGTGAGCTGGCTGGTCAAGATAGGTAACGATGTGATGGAGGGAGGATAATCACACTCATGGCTCCTGCCCACTAGCAAATGCGATCCGCCTATCTCACACAGAATCTCAGTGGCAGATGGTAACAACGAAACGACTCGCAAACTCCTGCTAGATTTCAAAAAATTGGTGCTCATCTCACCATTGATTATTTGGAAAAGTGAAGATCGGACTGATGAAATTCAAATTTGGAGTTCACTTTCTTTTGTCCACGTTTATTTAATTAAATCTGAATTGTCTATATATCTTGTTTATTGCTTATTGAATTGGGGTTCCATTGATGATCGGACTCATAGCGGCGTAGTCATAGGTTTCTAAATATTCTGGCAGATCTTGATCGTTTTCCTTGAGACTCAAAACATTCCTGCTTGACTCGGCTACACCGACATACCATCTTCGATTGATCAATAACTCAACTGTTTTCTTCGGACCGAGAAGCTTTCCCAAGACGACGGCAACCAAATGCATTTCAATTGTGATTATTATTGGTCCCCAGAAAACATTGTTGTCTTCTACAATGGTGCTCGCGTGATAGTAGGTTCCAAATTGCGTGACAATCGGTCTAGCAAATAGACCAGCAAATTTGGATCGACCGGCTCCAGAGAGTAGCACTACTCTTTCGTAATTGCCGACACGTTTAAGCGTTTTCTCTGCTTTTATCGATGCATCGGAAGACGATCTCACTTTTCCATCTTTACGACAGCCTGTTAACAAATAACATATAAACTGCGCAATGAATTCAAAAACAGTAACTGCTATTAAACAATAGAATAGAGGCACCATAAACACTTTACAGAATATCTCCAAGCCAGAAAGTCCCATGCCATCAGCGATATTTGTACTTGCAGAAATTGTTTCAATGCCTCCAGTGGTATTGGTGATTGTTAGAAATCCTGTTCTTTCAAGAACTTGACCAAGCCCAGTTATTTGACTCGCTGCATTTTGAAATGTATCTTCCTTGGTGAAATATCGAATACAAACCGACATGAGAAAAACAATACTGCCTGAAGCAAACAATTGGATATCTTTACCTCCTAACACATAGGAGATAAAAACACATGTAGATGAAGCTACCATAGCTGCCTGAAACGCCTCCGAGGAAAAGGTACGAGGATAACCAGAGCCTTCCAGCCAAAAGTAAGCCTGAGAATTACATACAGTGAGAAGCAACCAAAAGGTGATGGAAACGCCAGGAGAAGTAAAAAGACCTCCTGCTAAATCTGCTTTTATTCGAATCCGGCTGTATTTCCCCTTGAGACCAACAGCTAGTATGGGCAGCACAAGAGATCGAGTCACCAAATTTATGAGGAGGAGGACGAAGAGCACAGATTCAACTATATGCTGCCAGTAAAACGTTGTAGATGCCGCGTTGGATTTCATCACAGCGGTTATTTGGGTCTTTACAAGCAATGCCTCCTCAGAGAAATCAACTGATAAAATATGTTCTTCAACATAGGTGACTCCGAATCCAAGACTGTTTTTAGTGCGATAGAAACTACTTAGCTCATATCCATCTTTCAGCAGCTCCACTTTCACGTTACTACCTTCCTGCGTTAGAACGCATACTTCATTGCATGTGTTGCTTGTGTCGCAATGGTATCCTAGTGAACCAGAAACCTCTTCATTGCTGCAACCGTGAGCGCCAATGATGGTAAGTTCATTGGATGAAGTATTTACAATACCATTGAATAGTCCCATACCAGTTTGAAAGTCGAAAACTGTCCCTCCATCGATTGAAATCAAAGCGTCTTTACCAGTATCACCTGCATCACTGAAAACCGTCATGGATATCCTCGAGCCTGATGATATCGGGACACCGACCAACGAAATCATTGTATCTTTACTGGAGGAGAATTCGAGTAGCCTAACGAAAATTGACTGATTTGAACGAGCATGAAAAACCAAAATGAAAGACATACGAGATTCACAGTCGCCATTACGAAGCTCGATATTCTGTTTTTTGTTCTTGCACTTTGTCTTGTCCCTGATTCTCCTTCAGTGGTAGAGCCGTAAGTACTTGAAACTCGTGATTTACCAGCAGATCGTCCACCTGATGTACCAATCTTTGTAGTCCCGGGCGTGTATCCTTCAGTCATGGTTCAATTTAATTAGAATCTTGCTATTAGCGTTCTGAAAATTTTATTAATGAAATGTAATCCAACGGACAATTAATCAAGAGAAACGCATAGAAATCCCGGTGCATTTATAGTAATTTTATTAAGTGAGATTCAAAATGAGGAATCGTAGAAAAAATGAAACGAACAACGGATCTATTTAAGGATAGCCCCCCATGGTGTAGTTGGACCAGCCAATTGTGTCGATGGGTAAAGTTGCGAGGTACAAGAAACAAAAGAAAGTCTTTGACGTGGAGGATGAATACGACTGGAAAAAGAATCCTACACGAGACGACCCTCTTAAATCCAAGGTGTTGAGTAATGAGGAGAGCAAGACTCGGCAAAGGAATATGGTTGTGAAATACGGAGCAGATGGAGAACCTTTGAATCAGCGACCACGAAGGGAGCCTAAAGAGACTAAGATGCCATGGGAGTTGCCAACAAAAGGTTCGAAAATTGGCGAAAAAAGAAAAGATGAAAGTCTTCGAGAGTTTCATATCCGTATTGAAAACGAAGCCCAAGCAAAGTTGAATCAATTGCGAGCCTCCGTATCAAAACGGAAAATCAAGGAAAAAGAGTTCCTTAAATCAAAAAAGATTAAAGTGAAAGAAAAGAAACAAAATATTATCGAAGCTCGAAGGGCAAAGAAAGAAGACGATACTGATGAGAAAGAGCGAAGGGTCTACGGAGCCAACCGCTTTGATAACCAACCGAGTTTATTTGATACTGCTGACCGTCCTCCTGAATTCACAAAGGCCCACAACCTTCGGAAAAGAAAACGAAATCCAAATGACAGAGAGAGATTCGCCAAGTTAGCTACTGGTGAAGCAGCGGTAGCTAACACAGGAGGTAAGAACATGGGAGAGTATGAAAAGCATCAGTTAGAGGCAATGCGACTTAAAGTAATGAGTACCTATAACGACATCAAGAAGAAGAAATACAAAGTAGTTTGATATTGTAAATAATCTGTTTTTATCTTAGGTAATAATCCAAAACAATCTTAAAAACTAGAAGAAGAGGGTTCACTAGTTTCTTATTATTAAAATACAAGAGAGAGAGTATTTAGTTGAATGAAATCAACTTTTCGAGTAGGTTTTTATATATTAAACAGTTAGTGATACAGTTAACATTTAAAAGACCTGTGCTTTCCACTTGTGACTTTTCTTCCTAGATTCGTTTTGAGTTTTGATAAATATTTTGAGTCCGACCCTTCTACTACCTAGAAACTCAAGTAAACAAAACATCAACCATGGCGCCTTTCAAGACCCGTGTAACAGAGTTGTTAGGTATCGAGCACCCAGTAATATGTGGTGGTATGACCGGAGTTGGTACGGTTGAGCTGACTGCAGCGGTATCAGAGGCTGGAGGATTAGGGTTGCTGACTGCCCTCACATGTGGCTCCGTGGAGAACTTGAAGCGAGATATTGAACGCGTAAGAAGTCTCACAAAGAAACCTTTCGGAGTGAATTTGACTATTCTTCCTGCAATCACTCCTCCAGATTATGAAGGATACGCACAAGCTATCATTGACTCGGGCATCAAAGTTGTGGAGACTGCAGGCAATAATCCGAAGAAATGGGTCACCATGTTTAAAAAGGCTGGGTTGATATCTATTCATAAATGTGTGACAATTCGCCATGCAATTTCCGCGGAGAAGATGGGCGTGGATGTCATTAGCATGGACAGTTTCGAATGTGCAGGTCACCCTGGTGAAGACGACATCGGTGCAATGGTCCTCCTTGCTAAAGCCGCCAAGACGATCCGAATTCCATATGTTGCCAGTGGAGGAATTGCTGATGGGAAGCAAATGGCAGCTGCAATGGCGCTTGGTGCTGAAGGTGTTAACATGGGGACTCGTTTCTGTGCCACGAAGGAGTGTCCTTGGCCAGAGTCTTTCAAGAAGAAGATGGTAGATGCAGATGAACGCCAGACGGTCCTCATGTTCCGACAATTACATAACACCGCCCGAGTGTTTAGAAACAAAGTTGCTACGGAAGTTGAAAAAATCCAAATGGAGAAAGGAAAGGATTTGGAATTTTCTGATGTAATGCATCTAGTTGCTGGGGATCGTGGTCGTAAAGCTGAAGCTTCTGGAGATCCAGATGGAGGTATTTGGACTGCTGGCCAATGCGTGGGTCTCATTGATGACATTCCTTCGGTCGCTGAGTTGATGGGGAGTTTCATTCATGAAGCAGAGTCTACCATCCGCAACAGACTTTCGAATTGTTTAACTTCCAAACTATAATAATAATAATAATAAGCTCTTCCCTCTCCTATTGTTTTTGACGCACTACTGGTGACATTGTTTAATTAGATTTCATCGTACAAAATTAAAATTACATCTTCTCACAATATTCATCAATTTTCGGGTGTGCGAAGACGTAGTCCGAAAAACAAAGTTAAAACTTGTTTTTAAACAACAAAAAGAAACATGGGCAGCGACGAAGGAGTTCAATTCCCTGTAGATTCGGAGGGAAATCGATCGACCACTGCTCCAGCAAAAGATGTTTGGTGCAGTGCCTTTGAATCAGTTGCAGGGGAGGAGCAATTAGCGTCTTTGAAAAAGGACCGACAGTACAGGCACACCTATAGCAAGCACATATTCGAACTCACCAAGAAAAGCGTTGCATCTCCATCGTCTACCATAAAAGTGGCCCAGGACGGCCTTAATGCTGTATATCGAGTTTTCGAATTCGTTCGTGATGGCAAAACGATGACGGTCCCACAGGCAATGAGTTCGATCGTTGCTTGTCCGTCGACAGGAGTCATTAAAAGCAACGGTAGTCAACCATTAGCGAAGTTGAACATACCTTTTGACGGACAAGTGCTTCAGGGTAAAGATGCATTGGAGTTTGTGAACAACAAGATCAAGGTAGGAGAGTTTGAAGCTGATGTAGGAGTTGCGTTTGTGGATTTGGATTTGAATTTGAAAAAATGGAGCGCTTTATTAAAGGACACTTATTTTGTTCTTCTGGGGGCTACTTCGGAATTGTGTCCATTTGAAAAATTGGTGGAATTGGGACTCAATGTCGTTGCAGTTTCGAGACCGAGTGCCGCTCGTCAAAAGAAGTTAATTGATTTCGTTTTGGAAAGTTCTTCGGGTGCTACTCTCACACTTCCTCTTCTTTCGTCTTCAGATGGCGACGATCCAGAAATACTCGCCGCAACTTCTGGTTTAGATATCATCACGCATACACCAGAGGTTCAGAATTGGCTACTGTCTTTATACCCGGGGAAAAGGATGGTGATTGGATGTAAGTATATATATCATCAAATGGTTGATAGTTCTTAATTTATGCAGCGTATATCTACCTGGACGGCGCCAATCACGTTCGAGCCTCGATTGCGATGGATGCAGTAATAAACGGTGTTTTGGAAGGCAGACCGAATACAGATTTGATGTATTTAGGATCTCCTGCGGTAGCGTACCCCATCACGAGAGCTGCGCATGAGGACTCTATAGCCCGCCTAACAACTGTCCCGTTTTGGCACAAGGTAACTGGAAGTGTATTGGGTCCTTATTGTCGAAATGTGGAGGATCCGATAAGGGCCGAATCGATCAATGAAAACGCCGAAGATCAATCTAAAGATATCTTTATGTTTAATGGAATCATGACTGTGCAGGGTCCAAATTACTTGTTGGCGAAGACACTTCAACATTGGAGAGCCGTTTTAGCTCGAGAATTGAAGCACGCCAGAGTGTCGGTGAACATGGCTCCGAGTTGTGCTACTGATTCTGTTATGCATGTTGCTGCAGTGGCTAGAGGGGTAAGAGGAATGCGGGCTTTCCCCCCACTTAATTACTTCGAGCCAAATACAGCGAAATCGATCATGGCGTACTTGATGATTTACGATATGTGCAGCGATGTATCAGCAGCTAACCCTAAAATACCTTTGAAGAATCCCATGGAGATATTTGCTTCACTTGGATGTCATGCTGGATTGTGGCGAGCTCCTTATACCGCAGAATCAATATCCAAAACAGCCTATCTCATGGATTTATTCAACCTAGTATAAATAATCACATAAGTAGTCGGTGTCTCTTTAATCCCTATTCTTTGTTAAGTATCAGTAATACTGAGTTCATGTCGAAACCTATTCGGTTTAGAATTGTCGGGTGCTTACGCAAAATAGTTAAACATTCGCCGAAACTCAAAACTCCATTTTTATCCACATCTGCTTGTTGAAAATGTTTTTTTACCCATGTATATAGTGCTTGCTGTCGCTCAGTTTCGACACAGTGGGTTGTCAATAGTTCCATTAATTCATGGTGATTTATTTGCCCATCAGCATCTCTGTCGACAGTTTGAAATAGAAAGAGCAGGCGATCTTCCGGCTTTCCACGTCTACTCAAGTAAACAAATCCAGAAACAAAATCTTCAAATTCTAGTAAATTGGCATCTTTATTGAGCTTTGAAGAAGATGATAAAATATCCACGATATTGAATTATGAAATATACTTACTTTTTCGGAGTTCCCGTTACAAGTTAAAAAGTCTTTTTCAAATTGAGCAGCGACGTTTTCATAGTCTTCAACAAACTTTTTTTTTTCTCTCTCTGCTTGATGGTTTACTATTTTGTTTGGAAAAGAGGGAACTAGTTCATGGTGAACAGACTTCAAAGGGAGTAGTTCTTCGTGAAAGTACTTATACAGTGCCTTCGCTTGAGATATATCAATGCCATTCTTTAGCGATATATCTCTAACAGTTTGCTTCACTCGTTCTACCTCGAAAGCTTTCTGCCCTAGTTGTTTAGTACGCTGCTTCATGTCCGTAACGGAAACTGTTGCGGGGACCCTCATATCGTGGCTTGTTTCGGAGGCTATTTGTGACCTATCAACGCAATTACTTTTCTTCTGTTTCTTCTAAGATTACACGCGTAGAAAGTTATGCATATAAGTGTAGTTCACTGGATTGATATATACGACTCATTCATATAACGCCATGCAAGTCGTCCAATACATTAGAGCTCTGGCAACGGTAGGTCTCCTACTAAGATAAAGTTTGTTGGAAGTTTGAGCGAGAGAACCCAGTACCATTGGTTTATTCTGTCCATCAGATTATGCCCCAGGTGAGAGGTTTCGTTTATAATTTGCAAATATTAGACCGAGACAGGTTGCAGATATCTTCTTTCGATCAAACGATATCGTGAGCGTCAATAATTTTAATGAGTTTGCAGTTGAATAGCAGCGCATAAACTGCATAAACTGGATCCTTGCATATCTTTTATGTCAACGGAAGGCACCGGCTTTAGATAAGCCGACCAAGTGAATATATTCAAGATATATCGACGGCTATATATCCCAAGGGAAAGGTTAGCAACTTATGTATAATATATATATTTTGATTTCATTATCTAGTATCTGAACCCTGGCTAAGCTGTAGTCTGTCTTTCTGAAATACTTCCACGAATTGCTCTCTGACATTGCATTGATAACATTGCTGGTAATTAGCTCTGCTGATTATCTATTTCGATATGAAATGCATACGGTGCATTGATCTACATAGATTCTATTCCTCACACCATCTGTTTGTTCTGCTGTCACAGTAGCATACTTGCATACAGTCAATAGATTGCCTTCTGATTCGTTGCCATCCACTGTTCTTTGAACTTTTCTGCATTCTGAAGGAGTATTTGTTAGTTCTATACACCGAGTCTGGTAGATACCAACCAACAGTATTTACAGAGTTGCAAGAGCTTTCAATCTTTTGAAAATTAAATAAAGGACAACTATTCTTGGCAAGTGTCTCAGCAAGAGCATCTGGTCGAAAACTCACATACGATGATATAAATGTGTTTTCTTTGTCACATAAAAGTCCAGATACTGAACGAAAGTTCATAGGCTCCGAATGGAAGCCGAAGTCGAGTAGCAGGAGTCTCCGACTTAATGGAGGTTTCACAGACGTATTCTGTTTTCATGTTCTTGAGAATACGTTTTCCTCTGATTATCTGTCGTATCGAATAACGCTGACGGATGGGATTTGAAGATCTATATGAATCAGGAGCAATCTTGGCATCTGAAACCAGTATGAAAAAGTATGGCAATACTTCAGTACGTGCAACGGTTTGAAAATTCGGCAATGTTTTACGAAACAAAGTATTGTAATCAGTGTAGATATCAGAACGCATATATGAGTTCAAGCTCTCCAAAGTTTCTAGAAGCAACATTTGTTTCATTGAAAGCATTTTGTAAAGCGAGATCTACAAGAGTTCGAGTTTCGTTTTCACTATACGCATCGAAATCCCAAAAGCTGTGCCGTCGTTTTGAACGAAAAGAACTTTGATCAACTCCTTCAATACCTCGATATGCTTATTAAACAGAATACTTTATTCCGGGTAGATACTTCAACAACAATCTCAACATTTGCATCGCATTCCAGTTGATGTGTTGGCGACGAAGTTGGTAAAATAGAATGGGAAGGAGAATTATTAGGTGAAGTAGAAGGTGAAGTTGATGGCGAACTACTAATTGAAGTAGAAGTTGATTATGGAACTCTAGGTGAAGTAGGGGACGAGGAAGAAGAGTACCTTCAAAACTAAGCGCGCTACTTACATTCCAATTGCCTCCATGATCGACTAAAATTGTACAACATTTTGCTCTTTCCGTCGCTAGAGGGTTGGGACCGCAAATGAAAAAACTCTTTGACTGGTATATTTTTAATTTTTGAATTCTAGATTCATGTTCCAATAAGCACTTAACTCAACTTTTCTTTCATCACGGCACCATTCTTAGCCTGATATATACCCTTCAATCCCATGCTGGTCATCAGGAGCAAGCCTGCAGTCAATATCCCATATCTTCCAAAATCTGGGAAGATTCCTTGCAAACAATTACATTCCACTTCAGAGCATACACTAACGTTGAAGCAGACTTCGCTGGATGCATAATCAGTTTTGAGCATACTCTCGGTGATGACATCTGGATAAACGGACAATTGCCCTTTCGTTCACTAGAATCCAGTTGCTGAAAACTATACCAGTTGACCCAACCAAGTCCCTTTCGTTTGAAAGTTAGGAAAAAATTCGGGGAAACAAAACTAGGAATGAAAAGTGATTGGTATGCTATAGTTTTCACGAACTGGACCCTAGTGAACGAAAAGGCAATTAATTACTGGGCTTTAGTTAAATAGTCCCATTTTCCTTCTCAGCCTGAGAAGTGATTTTGTGGTGTCTGTCATCTTCGTCAGTTGTTATTTCCTTCGCATAGCTGACATCATATGCTATGGCTGCTCTCCAGTATCTTAGTTTATTCTCTTCGCCAGAGTGAGACAGGAAAATATTGTTGTCGTCGGAATTCAGATAATCAAGTATCCGAAGCCGTTGAGTGCCAAGTAGTTTGCAAGAAGCATCACATAGATCCCAAAATCATGCTCACGTTGAATCTTTTTTGGATTTCCCATTGGTTTTTCTCAAATTCTATTTCTGTACCGTCCCTGAGCCAATCTCTAATAACTTCAAGTAGGAGCCATCCACGTCACAATTCTTTCCGTCATAATGGTGTATTTTATATCCAGCAAAATCTACCACCCACAATGTCCGGTGGAGATTCATATATGATCTAGAAATAAACCGCATGGCGTTCTCTGGTGTTTTGTAAACAAGCAAACTGGATATCCCAAAATATCATCTGGAAACTCATGAAAATGCTGGGTCGTCCTGGACTCCAACGACTGGCATCTTAACAGTTGCTCTGTCATAAGTGTGCTTTCTGAATGCCTTAAGTAAGTCCGGATCTCAAGATTCTGAAACCCGCCTCGTGACCTTTGAATGGCACTCGAACACCCTCCAATCGATTCAGCGTCGCTTGCTCTTTTTCAAGTTCAAACTCCAAGTAGCGACTAAAATCGTTCTGCTTGAAAAACAAGATTCCATTACTATTGTGGCTGGGTGACTTAGCGAGCAGGTTGAAATAAATGCTTAGAATATCTTCATCGACGAAAGTTGATAGGCATACTTGCAGCTGGTAAGTATCCGCTCCTCTTCTCTGTTTAAAATCTCATCAATTCTCTTGAACAAATCATAGGGTATGCTTTCTCTGGTATCCATACCACAACGCTTCTCACATAGTAAAATTCTGGCTACCGAAGTTCGAGCCAATTCATGTTGTACCAATCTCTTTGACAAAATGCCGATTTTCTGACTTAGTATTTGCCTCAGTTGCATTGCCTTTCTTCTCCTGAGCGCTCTTCAACTTTTCTTCGTTCACGCCAACTGCCTCAGTCATCATACAGGAGTAAAACGATTTCGTTTTTAAATTTAAATTTATTAACTTCGTTTTTTGAAAAGTGAATTGAAGTCCGTTAATTATGCTATTCATTCGTCAATGAATAATAGACACTCTTAGACCAGTGCCATTCTTACAAGATCCAGCTTCCATACAAATGACAGCGTGTATTTAGAACCAATGTTTATCTGCTACTCTACTAACTACAAGTAGTGGATAAAAGCCATCAAATGGTAATTTCTTAATGAACAAGAGTAGATCTTGTTGAAAGAAAAGAGCCTGATGACAATCCGAGAGGGAATCAGAAGCAAGAACATTATATGAAATCACTGAATTCACATCATATTTCTCCTGATGTAATTTAATTGCATCCCTCGACTTGACAACGATGTCGCCTGCAAACGCGTTCCATGAAGCAGCCACTAAAGCATTAAAATATACTTTATACATTGATATCCCTCTCTCTGCATCCCCATTACAATCTCGCGTACCAACCAAAAATCTCTGCAATAGTATCTTAGTATCCATACCCCATCCAGCACCAGTGCCAATGATAAAAGGAATCAAAATATGACCAGAACCTGTCGCAAAAATTTGATACTTCAACTTCTTTAACTTCTCCTTAGAAACTAAAACCTCGTCAGGTGATAATTTTTCATAAGATTTCGCAAATGGATCAAGAAAGGAAAAATTTATACCTAGATTGAAATCCCGTCTGGACCCATAAACTGCAATAGAACCACGGAAATGAGCATT